>OIZA01000258.1_pt1 | contig 30540 bp, 29 predicted proteins | sample 1588381 | NCBI WGS metagenome assembly OIZA01 (sample SAMN03283277) | human gut metagenome | biome: human-associated habitat; material: feces | host: Homo sapiens | place: Peru | collected 2012 | reverse complement strand
ATGTATACCGGAAATCGCTCCAAATCGACGCAGCGGCGGAGGAAAGGAAAAACAGCAGGGTGAAAGCGGCGGCAAGGGTTACCGAACCGATATTTTTCTCCTTGATTTCACCGAATGTCTCAAACGGATGGATAATCGCGCCGAAAGGCGCCCTGAGCTTCCGGTTTTTAATAATATGAACCTCATGCTTAACGCTGTATACCAGCAGCACGCACAGCCCCGCGATTACCGATACGGCAATCAGGAAAATCCACCAGAAATTATCGGAAACATACCGGTTCTGATACTTAACGCGCGCCTTGCTGTAAAGCGAGCTGTCTCCGCACCGCCTGGCATAGGACATAGCGGCGGGATAATCCTCCTCCAGATCAGCACGCAGTGCTTCTGCAGCATCTTCTGCCACGTCACAGCCGTAGTATATGCTGATCAGTTCGGAATCTTCATCCACAAGTTCAGCGATCATATCACGAGTTACTTTTACCATGTCGGTACCGACGGCTACGATGCCCTGGTCACCGATGCCCATGAAGTCGTCTTTCTTGATCTCTTTGTCATCGATCACGGTATCACGTACCGCATAGGTCACCTGACCGGTCTTGACATTCTTGATCTCACGAAGCATGGTCTCTTCATTCTCTTCCACAGACAGTTCCGGAACAAAGTTGATCACAGCGGTGATACCCTGAGGAATGGTCTTGGTGGGAATGACCAGAAGTTCCTTATCGGTCATCAGTTCCGCTGCCTGATTGGCTGCCAGAATGATGTTCTTGTTGTTCGGAAGAACGAAGATCGTCTTGGCATTCACCTTGTCTACCGCATCCAGAATGTCTGCGGTGCTGGGATTCATGGTCTGACCGCCTTCGATGATATAATCCACACCAAGGCTCTTGAACAGCTCGCTTAAGCCCTCGCCTACGGATACTGCCAGGAAACCTACTTCCTTGGGAGGCTGTGCCGCCTTCTCTTCTTCCGCTTTCTTCTGAGCTGCTTCCTTCTCAGAGAGCTTGAACAGCTTCTCCTGATGCTCTAAGCGCATATTGTCGATCTTCATATTAGATAATGCACCATACTTCAATGCCTTCTGGATTGCCAGACCGGGATCGTTGGTATGTACATGTACCTTGACTACATCGTCATCTGCAACACATACGATAGAATCACCGATGGACTCTAAGAATGCCTTGAAATCCATCTCCGCTTTTACATTGAAAGGCTTGTTCAACAGAATAATGAATTCGGTACAATATCCGAACTTGATCTCTGCCTCTGCCTGTACTTCCAGAGAACTCTTGGTATCTTCCGCTTTTGCAGTTGCTGCGGGAGCTACGGTGAGATCGATCTCCTTGCCTAAGAAAGCATCATACGCACCGCTCAGCACTTCCACCAGACCCTGTCCGCCGGAATCCACTACACCTGCCTGCTTCAATACAGGTAACATCTCAGGAGTCTGGCTGAGGACATAACGGGCATGTTCGATCACAGCTCCTAAAAACTGCTCCAGATCCTCTGCACCATCTTCACACAGTTCCTTCGCCTTATCGGAAGCGCCTCTTGCTACCGTAAGGATCGTACCTTCCTTCGGTTTCATAACTGCCTTGTACGCCGTCTCTACCGCTTTCTCAAATGCACGGGTCAGAACGGGAATGTCCAATACCTGTTCCTCTTTGATGCTCTTGGTAAATCCACGGAACAACTGGGACAGGATAACGCCGGAGTTACCTCTGGCTCCACGCAGGGAACCGCTGGAAATTGCCTTACACAGGGCAGCCATATCGGCATCTTCACCCAGTGCGGAAACTTCCCTTGCCGCAGACATGATCGTCATGGTCATATTGGTTCCGGTGTCTCCATCGGGAACGGGGAACACATTTAACTCGTTGATCCATTCCTTCTTATTCTCTAAATTCTTGGCGCCGGCTAAGAACATCTTGGAAAGCATCTTAGCGTCGATTTGCTGTAAAGCCACAATTACTTCCTCCTTAATCAATCACTCTTACACCTTCAACAAAGATGTTGATCTTTTTGATTTCAATCCCGGTAAACTCTTCCACTTTGTATTTCACATTGCTGATCAGGTTGTCGGTGACAGCCAGAATGCTGACGCCGTACGCTACGATCACATGGAAGTCCAGAATCAGTTTATTTTTGTCCAGAGACACATTGATACCTCTGGTGATGCTGTCCATCTTAAGCAGTTTTACCAGGCCATCCTTCATGCTGACTCCGGCCATACCTACGATACCAAAGCACTCTACCGCCACGCTGCCAGCATACTGTGCAATGACTTCATTATCAATGACAATATTTCCCATATGGGTATTCATAGAAGAACCTTTCATACAGAACCTCCTTCATATTCGGATCACTTGTTTCTTCCGATATGTCCACTTCAAAGCAAAAGCTCAGACATATATAAATGTATTTTAACAGCTTTCTTTTGAAAAAGAAACATAAAAATAAAAAAAATAAATATTTTTTGCTTGCTTTTATTTTGGTTTTCTGTTAATATATCAATGTTGTGAGCATTTCACACGTATTTATTGAAAAAATTTGTTTAAAAGTAAGCGTAAGATGCGCAGAGATCGAGGAGGTGTCAAGATGGCTAAATGTGATATTTGCGGTAAGGGCGTTCATTTCGGTAACAACGTAAGCCATTCTCATAGAAGAAGCAACGCAATTTGGAACTCTAATGTTAAGAGCGTTAAGTGCAAGGTTAACGGCGGAGCTAGAAGAATGCATGTCTGCACCAGCTGCTTAAAATCTGGTAAAGTTGAGAGAGCTTAATCTTCTGCGATAATATTAGATTTTAGAAAGCCAGAAATGATGAATTTCATTTCTGGCTTAATTTTTTGTCTTTTATACAGTTACCAGAACCGCTCTTCCTGTTTCCGCTTCAGATATTCTTTATTGATCTGTCCAGCCAGTTCTCCGTCTCCAAACAGGTTGTCCGGATGGAAAATTTTGATCAGATCACGGTATCTCTTCCGCAATGCCAGCGGATTATTGACTCCCCGGAACAAAAGCTGCACCGCTGTAAAACTGCTTTCCTCCGCAGCCCCACTCTGTTCCCTTTCTTCTCTGGCTTCTTCGATAATCGTCTGACGCTCTCGCTCGAACTTCTTCCGGTCTTCTTCCAGCTGCCGGAATCCCTCCTGCAAAATGGCCATTTTCTTCTCGAAGAACAGATTCTCCTCTTTCAGCCGTTTCCGCTCCATGACCGTGCGCCGGTTTAATTCATCCAGCTCGTCCCGCAGCTTTACCCGCTCGTCCAGGAATTTATTCCGGGCCTGCTCCAGTTCTGTACGCTCCTGCTCCAGTTCGGTCCGTTCCTGTTTCAAACGCATATTTTCCTGAAAAAGCCATAATTTTATTTCTTTCAGTTCTTCGGTACTCTCTGCCTTAATGACCTCTTCCCAATCAATCATACTGCACCCTTCTTACTCACAGCCACAGAAAAGATAATACCCTGCAAATAATAAAAGCACCACCATGATCAGACCGATAAAACGGTTATGGATCACAAGCATAAGCAGCATGCCGACAGCCACAAAAAAGAGTATCAGACCAATGATCCTTTTCATACATATCCTACGGCTTTTCGACTGTTCTCATTTTATTATATGCAGAGTATCTTAAATATTACTTGTCTTCTGTAGCTTTCTCTTCCGCTTCCGGAAATGCGATGTCAACGACTTCCGCATCGGACATTTCTTCCTTTTCCTTCGGCTGAGTAAATTTGTCTACAATGTCGGGGATCATATCCAGAATCTTGGTAACGGTATCCTGATTCTTGATGTTTACCAGCTTGGTGGAACCGTTTTTGATGACCAGAACCGCGCTGGGGGTCATCTTACCGCCCAGACCTCCGGCTCCGGATGCGGATTTCTTCTCGGAATTGTTACCGGCACCGGCCCCGACACCGAAAGTCACATCCACCAGCGGAAGAATGATGGTATCACCGATCTTCGTAGCTTCTCCGACCACGGTCTTGGTGGAAAGCACGGTATCCATACCTTTTAACAGAGATTCTACCACACCCTGAAACTGATTCTCTTTGTCTGCCATAATAAACCTCCTGTTTTACACTGTTATTTGTTCTGTGTTTTCTGATATTGTCTGATGGTATTCCATAACTGCCGCAGCCTTCGATCTAAAATCAGCCGCAGGGAATGGAATAATACACAGGCTACGGTAAAATGTCCGGAAGCTTTGAATTTTCCCTCCAGAATGGCCTGCTCAAAATCCGGGATGATACAAATCCCCTTCCCCAGCTTCGGAAGGAACATTCCGTAGATCCCGTAGAGATATCCGGTGGTATCCGGGGAACCGGTACCGACGGTCGCCGTGATCGTAAGCTTTCGCGGACGTAATCTTTTCATAATATGCCCGAGACGTTTCCCGGCATGCTTTATAAGTCCCTGCGTATCCGGGTCGTTCCACAGATTTTTATAAAATGCAATGTTTTGCAGTATATTTTTGATTTTAGCACAAATCTTTCGGACTGTGTACCGGATTCTTTCAAATAATCTGTATAGCCGACCCATTATTTTCCCGGAGGAATCTTCCGAATGCGTATGAGTCTCCGCCTCCTGTGCCTGAGGCTCGATAGCAGGCTGCGTTGACTCTTTTTCTGCTACTTCGGATGCCGGGGAACTTTCTGCTTCGGCCTCAACGGAATCCGGCTCCGTTACTGCCTCCTGTGGAGCCGCCGGTACGGTCTGCTGCCCAGAGTTCTCGTCGGAAGTCTTCTGCTGTGCACCGGAGTTTTTCACCGGTCGTTCTGCCGAGGAATCATACAAGGTAAAGAACAGCAGTTTCACCAGAAGTTTCCCGGGATCCGGATAATCGTAGGACAACCGTAGCAGTCCGAACAGCCATTGCACCCGCGCCGTAAATCGTAACTCTTCGGCATCCTTTTTCCCGGAGAGTTTATAGCAGACCGGAAAAAACAGGACCAGGAGAATTACCACGACCGCGATTCCCACAAGGATCAGAAGTACGATTCCCAGAATACTCAATATTTTAAAAAGGATCGTTAACATAACAAATACTCCCGCAGATTGCAGTCCCCTCTCACTTCCAGACACTCTTTCGTGATCTGTTCGATCAGCTGTAAAGCATCTTCATAGCCGGACGCTATGCCCAGAATCAGAAATTCTTCGTCCTTATAATGAGGCTGGACCAACTGCCTGGCATCGAAAATATCCAACTGGTCTGACGGATTTCTGGCCGGAGTGATGAGATAAACATTGGCTAAAAGAGGCTTTTTTTCCAGTCTCTTTTTTATTTTATCCAGTTTTTCGGATGCAATGCCCTCTCCCAGATAGAGATTTGAGGCAAATTGAAATCTTCCTGCCATACATAGGTTCCTTAAAATCTTTTTCTCCTAGTATAGCATAGATTCCAGAATATTACAATTTTTGTTACTTGACTTTTTAGCATGATATTTTATACTTGAATTAGTACAAATGAGGAGGAAACATCTTTGAAGGTTATTACTAAAATGGAGTTACAGCCGGATATGGTCCTTGGGGAGGACATTCTGGATCAGGATCGTGTAATCTATCCTGCAGGAACGACCGTTACTCCGCAGATCATCGAAAAGCTGAAACGTTATAATCTGGTGTGTGTTACCGTAATGGAAGACATCGATTTTGCCACCACCCATTACGCGAAGATTCGTTTCGATTCTAATTTCAAGGCATTTGAACGTGCCTATCCCTTATTTTTAGGACAGTACAAGCTGGCAATGAAACAACTGCTGATCATGGGCAGAAAGCCGGCGGACATTATTCTGCTGACAATCTACAAGGAATTGTATTATTATATCACTTCCGGTCCGGTACTACTTGACTACCTGTACAATCTGATGCCCAGTGAGGATGAACTTACCTATACCCAGGGTCTGAATGCCGCGCTTCTGGCGGGTACTTTCGCCGACTGGCTGGGAATGAATGAGGAAGAGAAAAATACCCTGATCCTCTGCGGTTTCTATTATGACATCGGCAAGCAGCAGCTGCCCTACGAACTGTTATGGAAGCCCGGAAAGCTTACGGATGAAGAATTCAAGGTCATCAAGACCCATCCCGTGGTCGGTTATACCACCGTGCGCAATCAGGATCTGAACGAACATGTGAAGAATGCGGTGATCATGCATCATGAGCGTCTGGATGGCAGCGGTTATCCCTATCATATGTCCGGACAGAAAATAGATGTTTTTGCCAGATACATAGCCATTATCGATGCCTATATTGCCATGGCATCTCCCAGAACCTACCGTAACGCCCTGACTCCGTTACAGATTCTTGGTAATTTTGAAAAAAGTCTGGATAAATACGATGTAGAATTGCTGATGCCGATCATGAAGCGTATCGCCGATGCACAGATCGGAACCAATGTGGAACTGAATGACGGAAGTGTCTGGGAAGTATTGATCATCCATCCCAACAAATACTCCCGTCCTATTTTGAAAAATGAGAAAAACGAATTTGTGGATCTGTTACAGAGACCGGATCTGGAAATCGTCAAGAACGTTTAAACAAGAATCGTTAATAATAAGAACCTTTAAGGAAAAGAAGCAGGAATAATCAAATTTTCCATTGATTATTCCTTTTTCTTTCCTGATATTCCGCATAAGCCTTCTCCAGGATCTGTTTCTCATTGGCGAATTTCAACAGATGATATGCCTCATGATATTTGTAAAAACCGGAGTCGGCAAAGTACTCTTCTCTCTGGGGCTTGCTGTAATAGCTGTCGGTCCCCATCAGATACCAGTGCACTTCCTTCGCCACCACATCTTCCGGCACCGTAAAGGAGTACTCACTTTTACCGATGTAATCTACAATGTATGCTTTCGAACCGCTTTCTTCCAGCACTTCCCTGAGTGCAGTCTCTTCGTGGGTCTCACCGGCTTCCACGGTTCCCTTCGGCAGGACCCAGCCTTCGTATTTATTTTTAATATTCTTATAAAGCAGCAAAATCTTCCCCCGAAAGATCACAACTCCGCCGCAACTGGTAGCCTCAATCATGGCTCGTTACCTCCGATCACTGTTTCTGATTGAAATAGGAATCAAACAGACGTCTTGCAATGGGAACCGCATAATCACCGCCGCTTCCGGCACCTTCCACGATAATGGTGACGCAGACCTCCGGATCCTCCGCCGGAGCGAAACCGGTAAACCAGGCATGGCTGTCGCCTTTGACGTTATTGTATTCCGCGGAACCGGTCTTGCCGGCTGCGGTATAATTCAGTCCCCGCAGCTTGGAGGCGGTACCTTCTTCCACCACATCGGTCATCAGCTGTTTTAAAACGGCAGCCTCATCTTCCGTCATCAGCCGTCCGTATTCAGAAGCTTTAAAACTCTTGACTACCGTACCTTCATCATTTTCCACATGATCGATCACATAGGGTTTCATCAGGACGCCGTCGTTGGCAATGGCACAGGTGATCATATTCAGATGCATCGGCGTGATCTGGGTCTTACCCTGACCGATGGAGGTCTGCATCATTTCCGCAGAAAGGGTACTGTCGGAGACCAGGGCCGAACTTTTGGCATAATTCAAAGTCAGCGGCAGATCTTCATTGAACAGCAGATCATTCAAAGTCTCCTGAAAAGCGGATCTGTCCAGACTCATTCCGATATTGGCAAAGGAGGAGTTACAGGATTTCGCGAAGGACTTTTTGAAATCCACCTGTCCGTGATTTGCCCCGTGGTAACAGCTGATCTTGCTGTCCCCCACCCGGAAGGATCCGTTGCAGTTATACGAATAGTTCTGGTAAGTGGTGGGATTCTCACGGATGTATTCCAACGCCGTTACGATCTTGAAGGTAGACCCTGGAGGGTAAAGTCCCTGAGTGGCACGGTTTAAAAGCACCGTACTGGAATCATTGTCCACCAGATCATCCCAGATCTCCGGAATGGTATTCGGATCAAAATCCGGATGGGACACCATGGCAAGGATCTTACCGGTAGAGACTTCCGTCACTATGATGGCGCCGTGGTAAATATCCAGCTGGTCATTGGCCACTTGCTGGATCTGGACATCCAGTGTGGTATATACATTGTCTCCGGGATTCTTTTTCCCGGCGGTATCGTTTTTGACCTTATTGCTCAGAGAGGTATTGGTGTTGATCAGATAATAATTGGCCAGTGCCTCCACTCCCATTCTGCCCTGGGTGGAATATCCCACGATATGGGCGAACAGATTCTTAAAGGGATAATTACGGGTCTCTTCTTCATCTTCTCCGAGGATTGTCTCCGCAAGGACTTCTCCGTCTCTGGAATAGATAGATCCGCGGTAATTACGGGATAACAGAATCTGCTGACGGGAATTATAGCTGTTATTGATCATATCCTGTTCACTGGTTGCCACAAAATGCCCCAGATAGACTAACAGACACAAGAACAACACACCGATTCCTCCGGCAGACAGCCAGATTTCCCGCTGATTTCCCATACGTCTGCGATTCTGCGCCTTCTTTTTCTGATCTGCATCGCTCTTTTTCTGCGTATTTTGCATCTTATTTTCTGCCACCTCTGCGCTCTCCTTCCTTCTGCAGCCGGATGTAGATTCCCTGTATAATGAAAAACATGATCATGGTCGTCATGACAGAGCTTCCTCCGTAACTGATAAAAGGAAGCGTCACGCCGGTCAGCGGAATAAACTTCGTTCCTCCGCCGATGGTCAAAAAAATCTGGAAAATATACATAATACCGATGCCATATACGATCAGCTGATAGAAACGGTCGTGGATGCATACGGCAACCCGCATCATTTCCAAAAAGCTGCTGACGCAGATCAGGATCAGACACATTCCGAAGATCACGCCCAACTCCTCACAGATGGAAGAAAAGATAAAATCCGCTTCCACGTAAGGAATGGCGGTGGGATTTCCTTTTAGCAGGCCCATGCCGAACCAGCTTCCGCTGCCGATGGCAAACAGTGACTGGGTGATCTGATAGCCTTTATTGTCAATATATTTCCAGGGATCCTGCCAGGCCAGCACTCTGACCCGCACATGATCAAACAGCTGATAGGCCAGATAAGAAGCCGCACCGCCGCCCACGATACCTGCCAGAAGGTAGAGATAATTTCTGGTGGCCGCAAATACCACGAAGACAAATCCCACGAAGAAGATCAAAGCACTTCCCAGATCCTTGGACACTACCAGGATCACCACATGGGCTCCCGCAATGATCGCTGTCAGAACGATCCGCTGAAAAGAGATATTCTCCCAGAGAGCTCCGGCAAGGAAGAACAGGAACAGGATCTTGACGAATTCCGAAGGCTGAAAGGTGATCCCGCCCAGAGAAAAGGAGATCTTGGAACCGTGGGTTACTTCTCCAAGGATCAATACGGTACTGAGTAACGCGATTCCCAGTGTGGCATACAGCCAGGTGATTTTCTTGAAAAAATGTATCTTTCCCAGCAAATACGGAATAAGCAGGGAAAAGATCAGGGATACCAGTACGATCACATACTGCCGTATGGCCTTGTCAAAGGACAGTCTCGATACGATACAAAGTCCGATCCCCAGAAGCATACACATATTATTCAGCAAAAGTCTGTTTATATTCTCGTAGATCAGCGACACCATGGTAATGGTCGCGAATAAAAAGATCAATATAAACGCAAAGAAAAACAGGTATTGAAAATTACCACTGACCAGTGACAGGTCCAGAAAACACAGCACCTGCACCAGAAACATTAAAACATCCTGCAAAATAAAGACGCCACGTCTGGATTCTCCCACCGGATAGCGAAACGAATAAAAGCAGCTTACGGTATACAGAATCATAAAAAAGGCGATAAAATATTTGGATAATTCAATTACATATTCCTGCATGAATTAAAATACCTTTCTGTTTAATCTACGCCACGTTTTTCGTGACCTGTAGTATACTCGGCATACGGCAGATCCTTACGTCTGCCTGCAAAATACTCCAGAACGTCAAAAGTCTCTTTTTCGTTCTCTGTCGTAAAATCCAGCCGGCAGGTGACTCTGCCCTGCCATTTGTCCCTGTCCTTATGCAGGGACAGCGGAACGCTGTTATAGATCACATTAAAACAATGGGTACAGTTACGCAGCACCGGGAAATGTTTGTGGTAGCGATCCACCAGTTCCGTGACCTTGGGGCCTTCCATGGGACGGCATTGTTCCGTGGTCTTCATCACACAGTTTGTGGTGACCATCATGGGGATTCTGCCGTAAATGACCTTTTCCGCAGGAAACTCCGGATCCAGAAGACTCTTCTGCTCCGCCGCCGTCAGTTCCAACGGCAGGCAGAAACCATCGATCTTCTCTTTCCAGAAGGCAAGACAGGTCCGGTTCCAGAGATACAGGCTGTGATCGCCGATGATCTCTTTCTCCGGGAAATTCCATTGCCGTAACAACTCTATATGTTCCAGAGACCCCGCCTGAAATCCCCGGATATATGCCAGATTCTCTGACAATAGTATCTGTAAGGTTTTCAGATATTGCTGATCCCGCAACCGGAGGATCTTCGGCAGGGAGATCATGCAGAGAACATCTTTTTCGTTCAGTTCGCGGAATATTTCTGCCGTCTGTGTCGGATCCTGCAACAGGAGATCCGCATCCAGATATACCCGGAGCTTTCCGGATCCCGCAAAAGTTCCCTGCTGTAACACGGATCTGTAAAATCCCCGCCATTGTCCGTCTGTCCGCAGGCTCACTGCCCAGGGAACCGCATAATCCCGCTCTTTTTGGGAAACGGCTTTTCTGTCGCAGATCACGGTGTCCGCCGGGGAAGCCTCTCCGGATGCGGTCACAAGTGCTCTCTCATAGGAAAGACCGTTCTGCAGTATCACCTGCTCTTCCAACAGAGCAAGACCTTTTCTGCGCAGTTCATTGATGGCTTTTAAGGGATAAAAGGCATTGTCACTTACCCGGATCTGCATGGGACCATCCTGATGGAAATGGCTGTCCCCCAGCTTGCCCAGCTGCTTTGCAATATTCTCCCGGGTGATGGGCTGTCTGGCCGCCACATCTACCTGATCCCCTTCCACTACAACCCTGATCTCTCCGCTGTTCAGACGCAGTACGGCAGCCTTGCCGGTAATAAATTCCGCCTCCATGGATACGGGAAGGGTCAGCTTGTGCTCCAGATGTTCCCTGCGGATATCAGCAAGCAGCGTTTCATCACTGCCACTGTAGGCAGGGCTGTTTAAGGTCACCATTTCCCGGCCGTTATGCTTGTGATAATAGCCATCCTGCCGCTCGCTGCGGATATAAAGGCAGGAAAGCGTATGCATGTCTGCCTTTGCGATCTTCCAGGGGGCTTTCGGATCTGCATAATATTTGTCAATATATTTCCGGTATACTGCGGTAACACCGGCGGCATATTCCGGCTTTTTCATGCGGCCTTCGATCTTGAACGAATCGATCCCGGCTTCCAAAAGCTGTGGAATGGATTCTATGGTGCACATATCCTTAAGGCTTAAGGGATAGCATTCCTTCGGATGTTCCCCCGTGGTATAGGGCAGTCGGCAGGGCTGGGCACACCGGCCGCGGTTTCCGCTTCTGCCGCCTAAGATGCTGCTGAACAGGCACTGCCCGGAATAACAATAACACATGGCTCCGTGGATAAAGCATTCGATCTCCAGACCGGTGACCTCCTTGATCCGGCGGATCTCCGTAAGACTCAGTTCTCTGGCGGGAACTACGCGGCAGGCTCCCTGATCCTTTAAAAATGCCGCTCCGTATTCTCCGGTAATGGTCATCTGTGTGCTTCCGTGAAGCTCCATGCCGGGAAAGTGCTCCTTAAGATAGGAAAATACTCCCATATCCTGAATGATAACACCGTCCAGTCCCGCCTGATAATAGGGGGCCAGATACCCGTAAAGTTCCGAAAATTCGGATTCCTTCACCAGCGTATTTACGGTGAGATATACTTTTCTACCAAAAAGATGGGCATAACGGATACAGGCGATCAGTTCTTCTTCCGAAAAATTCTCTGCATAGGCTCTGGCACCAAAGCGGCTGCCGCCCAGATATATGGCATCCGCGCCGGCATGGATCGCTCCGTAAAAAGCTTCCGCATTCCCGGCCGGGGCCAGCAATTCTACTTTTTTTGCTGCGTTCATAATTTCCTCTGTTGCATTCGAATAAGCAAATAGCTGCCCGAGAACGGACAGCTATCAATTATTTGTCTTTTAATTCTGTCTCCAGACGTACAATTTTCTTGGCATCTTCATTTAACTGCTTTTGCAGTTCTTTTCCCTGCTTTTCTGCATTTTCCAGTTTGATCTGTGCCGAGATCAGTTCGTGCTTCAGATCATAGAGTTCTTTTTCCTTGCCCTGAAGCTCTTCCTCCAGAATCGAGATCTGCTTCTTGGCCTTAAAATAATCATCTGCGATATTCAGCTGCAGCAGAATATTCTGTTTGTCCAGGGGCTGTCTTCGAAAGCCGTCCAGCTTCCCGTATTCGGCAATCTTACCGTTGATATAGGAAGCAATTTTCTGCATGTAATCTTCACTTTCATAGCCGCTTAAAGTAAATACTTTTCCGCCTATGATCACTTCGGTATCTGTCTTAGGTGACATCTCAACACCCCTCTTAACACTCTTTTGAAAAACACAATATATGCTGTTCACTAAAAAATATAATACAAGATTTATTATATATCAGAATGTATAGGGTGGCAAGTAAAATTTCGTAAGCTGCCCGGTATCCGTTACGATTGTAATCCCAGATGATGATAGGTCAGATCTGTGACCATTCTTCCCTTGGGAGTCCTGTTCAGAAATCCGTTCTTGATCAGGTAAGGCTCGTAAACGTCTTCAATGGTACCGGCATCCTCTCCGATGGCGGCCGCCAGAGTATCCAGACCTACCGGACCACCGTCGAATTTCTCGATAATGGTAACGAGAATATTGCGGTCAATATGATCCAGTCCCATCTTATCCACATCCATAAGATCCAGTGCGGTTCTGGCCACCTCTTCCGTAATGATTCCGTCGTATTTGACCTGGGCGAAATCCCGGACACGCTTTAAGATCCGGTTGGCCAGTCTCGGCGTACCCCGGCTTCTTCTGGCCATCTCTTTCGCTCCGGCCGGCTCGATCTCCACATCCAGGATCCGGGCGGAATGCATGATGATCTGCTGTAATTCCTCTATGGTATAGAACTCCAGATGATGGATCATGCCAAAACGATCCCGCAGAGGTGCTGTCAGAAGTCCTGCACGGGTGGTGGCTCCCACCAGCGTGAACTTCGGCAGTTCCAGCCGGACGGATCTGGCACTGGAGCCCTTACCGATCATAATATCAATACAGTAATCCTCCATGGCGGGATACAGTACTTCTTCCACCTGACGGTTCAGGCGGTGGATCTCATCCACGAACAGCAGATCTCCTTCTTCCAGATTGTTCAGGATGGCAGCCATCTCACCGGGCTTTTCAATGGCGGGGCCGCTGGTCACCTTCATGTGTACCCCCATCTCATTGGCAATGATCCCTGCCAGCGTGGTCTTGCCCAGTCCGGGCGGCCCGTAGAACAGTACATGATCCAGGGCATCTCCCCTCTGTTTGGCAGCGGTAATATAGACCTTTAAGTTCTCCTTGATCTTGGACTGGCCGATATAATCATCCAGCGTCTGGGGACGCAGGGAGCCTTCCAGCTTGATATCTTCTTCTGTGATATTTGTCTCTATCATTCTTCTGGGCATAATTTATCCGATTCCTTAAAACAATTTTTTCAGTGCGGCCTTCAGGATCGCTCCGGAATCCATGGACTCCACATCTTCGATGGCATTGACAGCCTTCAGGCTCTCCGCCTGTCCGTAACCCAATGCCACCAGAGCTTCCACCGCTTCCTTTTTCTTCTCACTGTCGACGTGCAGGCTGCCGGCCGTAAGGATCCCCTGGGCACCGCCCGCAGCGATCTCCCGGGAAATCAGAGTATCGTCAATGGAAATCTTGTCCTTTAATTCCAGAATGAGGCGCTGTGCCGTCCGGGCACCCACACCGGGGGCCTTCGAAATAGCCTTGGCATCCCCGGATATAATGGCAAACCGCAGGGAATCCGCATCCATAACGGACAGAATCGCCAGTGCTCCCTTCGGCCCGATCCCGCTGACTGTGATGCACAGCTTAAACATATCCAGATCGCTTCGGGACAGAAATCCGTATAACAAAAAGGCATCTTCCTTCACGTAAGTATAGGTGTAAAGGCGAACCTGTTCTCCGATCCCCGGAAGCTTCGAAGCAGTATCCGCAGAGATCCGCACATTGATTCCAAAGCCGTTGACGTCGATCACGGCATTATCTACCGTAACATCCTCCAAAAAACCATTCACATAGGCAAACATGTATGTTAAATCCTCGTCTTTCTGTCATGCAAAATGATAGCCTGCAAAAATTCGGCTACGATATGTTTATCATACCATAGCCGAACATATGTTTCAAGCAACTTTTCTTTTTTCTGCTTCCCGTTTCCGGTTTAACTCTGAATCTGTTTTAACTGATAAAACTCTCCCTGCAGTGCCATAAGTTCCTCATAGGTGCCGTATTCCGAACAATGCCCGTCGGCGATCACGGCGATCCTGTCGGCATCCCGGATGGTGGACAGTCTGTGGGCCACGATAAAGGTCGTCCGCCCTTCCGTCAGATTATTCAGTGCCTGCTGGATCAGCTTTTCGGAGATACTGTCCAGTGCCGAGGTAGCTTCATCCAGCACGATGACCTTCGGATTCCGGATCAGGGCTCTCGCGATGGAAATACGCTGTCTCTGACCGCCGGATAATTTACCGCCGTGTTCTCCCACCATGGTATCCAGGCCCTTGGGCAGGGATGCGATCAGATCGGACAGATTGGCTGCCTTGATCACTTTCTGTAGTTCCTCCTCGGATAAATTTTCGCATCCGTAGGTAATATTGTCCCGGATCGTTCCAGAGAACAGGATCGACGTCTGCGGCACTACCGCCAGATGCTTTCTGTAGGTGCGCAGATCGATCTGACTGATGTCTTTTCCGTCGATCAGAACCCTGCCGCTCTCGGCCTGGTTAAAGCCGATGACCAGATTTAGGATCGTGGATTTTCCGGCGCCGGATTCTCCCACCAGTGCAATGGTCTCTCCGGCTTTCACATGGAGATTTAAGTGACTCAGTACGTTATGCTCGTTGTTTTTATAATGGAAGCATACATCCTCGAAATCAAAAGTGCCGGTCACCTGTTCCAGCTTTTCCTTGCCCTCATTGTCTTCGATATCTTCGGATAACAACACTTCACCGATGGAATTGACGGACTCAATGCCCTTGGCAATGGTAGGCAGCAGAGTGACAATGGAGGATACCTGATTCACCACAGTGGCAAAATAACTCTGATACAATGTGATGTCACCGGCCTGGATCTTCCCGCCGATGGCCAGATATCCGGTAAATGCCAGACAGATCACCTGAAAGATCTGGAAGACCGCCCAGCCCACAGAACCGAACAATGCCTGGATCAGATCCAGCTTATAACCCTTTTCCGCCACGGCAAAGAGCTGTCCGCTCATTTTGGTCACTTCTTCATCCTCCAGGGCATGGGCTCTGGTCACGGGCACAAGTTCCACCATTTCCATGACTCTGGCGGAAGTCTCTTCCATTTCCTTACGGAATTCGGTGTTCCTTTTCTTCATGATATTCCGGAAGGTGACCATGGTAATGGCCGCCACAGGGGTGGTCAGCAGGAAAAAGATGAACACAATGCGGCTCTTGCTGATGGTGACCACCAGCGCCACGCCGATGTTTAACGCAATATTGAGAATACTTAAAAACAGCTGTGTGGAAAGCCCCTCCACCGCCTCCACGTCACGCATGATCTTGGACTGCAATCGCCCGGACTGGGTCTCCACATGGTAGGAAATGGATAATTGCTGGAGCTTCCGGATCAGTGCCTTCCGCAGTCCCGTCTCCGCATATCGGGTGGCCAGACTTTTATAAGAGGTATACAGATAATTCATCGGGATATTTAACAGGATCAGTCCCGCTTCCAGAATGCTGTAAAATATGATATTCCGAAAGGTATCCGGATTGTGGGAAGTTACATCATTGATGATATTGGCTGTGATGATGGGCAGCACCCAGACACAGGCATGCTTTGCAAAAAAGCAGATGACTGCCATGACAAATTTATGATAATTTCCCTTATACAGATGTACCAGCGTACGCAGAGGATGTCCCTGATTGTTCCGGTAGCATTCGATAAACCAGCTTTCGGTATCCATTTTCTGTCTGGGGGATGTCTTTGCTTCAAAATCTTTCATGTTACTTTTCTAGCCTTTCAGTAATCCTACATCCTGTGTGCTGTTGTCAGTCCCGGATGCAGCTTTTGCTTTTCTCAGATTACCTGTTTATTTTATCGCAATTAATATGTATTTACCAGCTTGTTTTTGCGGTTTTTCTATAGAAATAACTGTTTTTTTGTCAAAAATAAGGCTGTGCCAGAATTTTCATTCTCACACAGCCTGTTTGTCATAGCATAGGATTTTACAGTCGCTTAGTTGTTGATCAGCTTATCGCTCTCGCTGTTCCAGCTGTAAAGCTTACGGATCTCTTCGCCGACCTTCTCAGAAGGATGCTCAGCAGCAAGCTTTCTCATAGCCTTGAAGTGAACCTGCTTGCCTGCAGGAGACATGTCTAACAGGAACTCCTTGGCAAAAGTACCGTCCTGGATATCGGACAGGATCTTCTTCATGGTCTTCTTGGTCTCTTCAGTGATCAGCTTGGGACCGGTGATGTAATCACCATACTCAGCGGTATTGGAGATGGAATATCTCATTCCTGCGAAACCACTCTGGTAGATCAGATCTACGATCAGCTTCATTTCATGGATGCACTCGAAGTATGCATTTCTCGGATCGTAACCAGCCTCAACCAGTGTCTCGAAACCAGCCTGCATCAGAGCACATACACCACCACACAGAACAGCCTGCTCACCGAACAGATCGGTCTCGGTCTCAGTTCTGAAAGTGGTCTCCAGAACGCCTGCTCTTGCACCGCCAATACCCAGTGCATAAGCCAGTGCCAGATCCTGAGCCTTACCGGTGGCATCCTGCTCTACAGCGATCAGACAGGGAACACCCTTGCCAGCCTGGTACTCACTTCTTACAGTATGTCCAGGTCCCTTGGGAGCGATCATGGTAACATCAACGTTCTTGGGAGGTACGATACATCCGAAATGAATATTGAAACCATGTGCGAACATCAGCATATTGCCCTCTTCCAGATTGGGCTCGATGTCGTTCTTGTACAGATCAGCCTGCTTCTCATCGTTGATCAGGATCATGATGATATCTGCGCGCTTTGCAGCTTCTGCAGCGGTAAATACTTCGAAGCCCTGTGCCTCAGCCTTTGCCCAGGACTTGGAGCCCTCGTACAGACCGATGATAACATGACATCCGGAATCCTTCAGGTTCAGTGCATGTGCATGACCCTGGCTGCCGTAGCCAATAATTGCGATAGTCTTACCCTCTAATAAAGAGAGATTACAATCTTCCTGATAAAAAATCTTAGCCATTTTCTTCTCCTCCGTTATGAGACATAAAATTTATAACTGATAGGGATTCCCCTAGAGCTAACATATAATCTGAGGTACTGCTCTCGTTTAGTCCTCGATATAGGTAACGTTCTCGATACCTCTGCCCAGTCCCGTAATACCGGTTCTGGCAAGTTCCAGCACTTCGTACTCTTCGGTAAAACGCTGGATCAGCGCATTGACCTTGCTGTGGTTACCGGTGAATTCCACGATCAGATTCTCTGCGCCCACATCAATGATCTTCGCACGGAAATTATTGGCAAGGAATTCTACACCCTGTCGGATCTCCAGACGTTTTTCGGGATCTACCTTTACTTTGACCAGTACCAGTTCCCGGTACACACTGTCGTCCGGATCCAGTTCCTTGATGTCCCGGACATCCACAAGCTTTCCTACCTGCTTCTCGATCTGTTCCAGAATATCGTCGTCTCCCGAAGTCACAATGGTGATCCGGGTGAAACGGGGATCTGCTGTTACACCTGCCGTAATACTTTCGATGTTGTAACCGCGGCGGGAAAACAATCCGGAGATACGGCTCAGCACACCCGAAGTGTTGTCAACCAACAGCTGAAATACTTTTTTCTGCATGAATATCTACCATACCTTTCGTATTTCTACAACTGCCCTCCCTTGCGGAGCAGCAACTGTATTCTTAATATAGCAAGATGCCTACAGAATGTCAATTAGTGAATTTAACATTATGATTGATGTATTTTAATCATCATTTTCGGCACATTTTGATAATGCCAGGGTTCCGGTTCTGGCTACTTCCACGATACTGATGGTCTGCAGCATCTTGATCAGGGTGTCGATTTTCTCCGGAGCATCGCATATCTGCAGCATCATAAAGTGTTTTGACATATCCACGATCTCTGTTTTCATAATGTCGCAGATTTCTATGATATCCCTACGATTATTCTTGTTATATTTAACTTTTAATAACATCAGTTCCCGGGTATAACACTGTTCCTGGGATAAAGTCTTTACCTTGATGACATCCAGCTTCTTATTCAGCTGTTTTTCGATCTGCTCCAGAGTACGCTCGTCGCCGGAACTTACGATGGTCATGCAGGAGACTGCATGGTCATCGGTCTCTCCCACGGCAAGACTGTCAATGTTAAAACATCTTCTGGAAAACAGTCCGGCTACTTTACACAGGACACCGGAACGGTTCTCTACCAATACGGAATATATTCTTTTCATCTAAGTGTAGCTCCCTTCCGTTATTTTACCAGATCCATGGGATCGATCAGACACTCTAACAGCATGGTGTTATCTTCTGCCAGAAAAGCATCCAGTACTTCATCCACATGCTCCATATTGTTCAGACGCAGATAAGGAATGTCATAGGCTGCGGATAATTTTTCCAGATCCGGGCTTCCGGACAGATCTACCACGGAATAATGATCCTTGTAGGTGTAATGCTGATATTCTCTTACCATTCCCAGATAATTGTTCTTGAGTACAATGATCTTCACCGGGATGTTGTGCTGTCGGATGGTGGCCAGTTCCATCATGGACATCTGGAAGGAACCGTCACCGCATACGGCAATGACCTGTTTATTCATGGCTGCCGTTTTGGCTCCCATGGCTGCCGGAATGGAATAGCCCATGGTACCCATACCACCGGAGGTCAAAAACTTGCCCTTTTTCACGATGTGGTAGCCGCAGGACCAGATCTGGTTCTGTCCCACATCCGCCACATACACACCGTCCTCCTGCATCTTCTCGGAAAGTCTTGTGATAAATGCCGCAGGATCCACGTAATCGGGATTGGGAGTTCTCTTCTTCTCCATGGTAGAGCGATACTCATTCAGGGTAGCGATCCATTCTTCGTAATTGCAGCCAAACTCTTCCTTCTGGAAATCCTGAAAAATATGCTTTGCATCCCCGACCAGAGGGATGGAGGGGCCTGCATTTTTACCGATCTCCGCAGGATCCACATCAATGTGCACCAGCACCTTGTTGCGGGTGATCAGATCCGGCTGGCTGACTGCACGGTCTGCCACCCGGGCCCCTACCATGATCAGCAGATCCGATTCGTTCATGGCACGGTTGGCATAAGCCTTGCCATTATTGCCCACCATGCCGTAATACAGCGGATGTTCGGTAGGCATGACACCGATACCCATCATGGTAGACACCACAGGGATTCCGTGTTCTTCTGCGAAGCTGCGCAGTTCTTCTTCCGCCTCGCTGAGCAGAACACCGCCGCCTGCACAGATGATGGGACGTTTTGCCCGCTCCAGCTCTTTGATGACCTTTTTGATCTGCACGGCATGTCCCTTGACCGTAGGCTTATAGGTTCGCAGATTCACTTCTTCCGGATAGTGGAAGTTCTTGATGACCGCGTTTTGGATATCAATGGGAATATCGATCAGTACCGGACCTTTTCTTCCGGTATTGGCAATATAAAACGCTTCCTTGAATACTCTGGGAATATCGTTTACATTTTTTACCAGATAGCTGTATTTTACAAAGGACTCCACGGCACCGGTAATATCCGCTTCCTGGAACACGTCACTGCCCAACAGTTCACTGTTGACCTGTCCCGTAATGCAGATCAGAGGAATACTGTCCGCAAATGCCGTAGCGATACCGGTGATCACATTGGTGGCACCGGGGCCGGAGGTCACCGCACATACGCCGGGTCTGCCGGTCATGCGGGCTACACCGCTGGCTGCATGGGCTGCATTCTGTTCTGTCCGGATCAACACTGTCTTGATCTCAGAATCCAGAATACTGTTGAAAAAAGGACATATGGCAACACCGGGATATCCGAAAACAGTACTTACCCCTTCCGCTTCCAGACATTTAATAATCGCATCTGCTCCAATCATTTTGCTTTACTCCTTTATTTATACTCAAACAATCCGTTACTCCATCAGACTTTTGGCCAGTTTCACGGCATCCGCCGCATCCTTGGAATAGCCGTCCGCACCGATCTCATCCGCGTATTCCTGCGTGATGACAGCTCCGCCGATGATGATCTTGGCGGTGATGCCTTCTTCCTTTGCCGCGGCTACGATCTCCCGCATTCTCTGCATGGTGGTGGTCATCAGCGCCGACAGGGCGATGAATTCCGCATGATGTTCCTTTGCGGTCTCCAGAATCTTCGCCTGAGGCACGTCCTTACCCAGATCGATCACATGGAAACCGTGATTTTTTAACATCAGCGCCACCAGATTTTTACCGATGTCATGAATATCGCCTTCTACTGTGGCAATGACCACCACCGGCATTTCTTCTCCGGTGCCACCTGTCTGTAACAGGGGTTCCAGTACCTCGATGGAATTCTTCATGGCTTCCGCACTGGCGATCAGCTGCGGCAGGAAATACTTGCCCTGGTCAAAATATTCACCCACCTGATTAATGGCGGGAAGTAATACCTGATTCAATAATTCCGCAGGTTTTTCCCCACTTTCCAGCGCCTCGTTCGTGATCTTTACGATGCCGTTACGATTGCCTTTTAAAACAGCGGTTTTCAATTTCTCCTGCATTTCGTTTATCTGTGGGCCGTTATCTGCGGCCGCTTCTCTGGCAGTACCGCTGACATTCGCAGCCTGACCGCCAGCAACTCCCTGGCTTTCCAGAAGTGCCAGTTTCTTCGCCAGTTCCGCTTCTTTTTCTTCTCTGCGTTCCTTCACACCACCGGCGTACTCGATATAACGTAACGCCGCGTCTTCTTTGTTTAACAGCAGATCCGCAGCCAGTGCACAGCTCATGAGAAGCTCCTGAGAAGGATTGGCAATGGCACAGGTCAGTCCTGCCTGGATCGCCAGCGTTAAGAATGCGGTATTGACAAAGCCTCTCTCCGGCATGGCAAAGGAAATATTGGACAAGCCGCAGATCGTAGCAAAACCGTTGGCCTTACAGTAACGGATGGTCTCCAGCGTCTCCAACGCTGCCTTAGGGTTGGCACCCACAGTGGCTACCAGACCGTCCACTACGATATCTTCCTTCCGCATTTCCAGAGAAACCGCCCGGTCATAAATTTTATGGATGATCTCCTTCTTTTCTTCGATGTCCTTGGGCAATCCCGCATCCGACAGAGGAAGCAGGATAAACATGGCTCCGTATTTGGCTACAATGGGAAGCAGTTTTTCGAACTTTTCCGTCTCCAGAGACACGGAATTGACCAGAGCCCGTCCGGGATAATGACGGAGGGCTGCCTCTAAGACTTCCACATAGCTGGAATCCAGTGACAACGGCAGATTCGTCACACCGCTGACCTCTTCCAGCGCCCGGAGCATGCTGGCTTTCTCGTCAATACCGCTCATGCCCATATTGACATCCAGTACCCTGGCTCCACAGGCTTCCTGTTCCTCGGCGAACTGTATTACCTTTTCAAAACTGCCCTCCCGCAGCTGTGCCTGCAGCGCTTTCTTGCCGGTTGGGTTGATCCGCTCCCCCACGACGAAAAAGCCGTCATCCAGTCCGAAGCTGTGGGTCATCCGTTCGGAGGTCAGATACCGGATCCCGTCCGGTCTCCGGGCGGCCGTAACCTTTGCATCTGTGCCGAAGCGGTCATGGATCAGCCGTATGAATTCCGGTGTGGTACCGCAGCAGCCGCCCAGGATCGTAGCCCCGACATTGACCAGCACTTCCATTTCTTCCGTGAATTCTTCCGCTTCCATATTGTAGCAGGTTGTTCCGTTCTCATCCAGAAAAGGAAGACCTGCATTGGGCTTCGCAATGACGGGAATTCTGGTATGGGATACCATATCCGAGATAATGCTCTCCATCTGGGCCGGTCCGGTGGAACAGTTGGCACCGATGGCACTGGCTCCCAGGCTTTCCAGAACGATGGCTGCGGTCTTCGCATCCGTACCGAACAGGGTTCTTCCGTCGGCTTCAAAAGTAAGGGTGGCAATAACAGGCAGGTCGCAGACTTCCTTCGCGGCAATCAGTGCCGCTCTGGTCTCTGCCAGACTCATCATGGTCTCCACCACCAGAAGATCCGCACCGGCATCCACCAGACAGAGGATCTGCTCCTTATAGATGTCGATCAGAGTCTCCAGTTCCATTTTTCCCATGGGCTTTAACTGCTCGCCGGTCATGGTAATATCGCCAGCTACATAGACCGGATGTCCCGGAGTACTTGCTGCCGCCTCTTTTGAAATAGCCACCAGATCATGGATCATGGAAGACATGTTGTCTTCCAGATGATACTCGGCCAGCTTGATACGGTTAGCTGTGAAAGTCGGCGCATACAGGATATTGGTGCCTGCCTGCACATAATCTTTCTGTAACTGCAGCATAACTTCTTTATGTTCCAGAATCCACTGTTCCGGACAGACACCGGAAGGCATCCCCGCCTTCACCAGATTGGAGCCGGTAGCGCCGTCCAGATATAAGATATGATCTTTACTTAACTGTTTAAATTCTTCTCTTGTCATAGCTCTCTTTTCCTGTTTCTTGATTCTTTTAATCATACCACAATGTCCTTTTATTCGTAAAGGGGACGTTTTAACATTATGAGGTTGCGCAAAAAGGCAGAATATGATAAATTTTTAGTTATATGAAATGATTTGGAGGGAACTGTTTTGAAGAAAAAAATACTTGCCATGACAGCCGGACTTCTGACTGCACTTGTGCTTACCGCCTGCGGAAAGGATCCGAAGCTGACGCAGTTTAAAGAGGAAATAGACAGCTTTTGTACGGAGATCTCCGATATCGATACCGAGATCAATAACGTGGACGCACAGTCCGAGAATGCTACGAACGAACTGTTGGGATACCTGGATCAGCTGGATGTGGCTTTTCAGGATTTTGCAGCGTTGGATTTCCCCACAGAGTTTGATTATCTGGAATCTCTTGCCGATGAGGCCAGCGAATATATGACAACTGCGGTGGAAAGCTACCACGACGCCTACGATAACGGCGGCTACAATCAGCTGACCGCGGACTATGCCAAAGAAAATTATGCCAGAGCTTACAAGCGGATTCAGATCATTATTACGTTCCTGCACGGAGAACAGCCCGAAGATGTGAATCTGACCACTGCCGAAGAGACCGTCGATGCCACTTCCGCTGCAGAATAAATTTTTAAATAATGGTTACAGCATAGCAAAATCCCCGATGTTCATCACATCGGGGATTCTTTTATGACGTATGGTCATATGTATTATTTTAAGATCTTGATCTGGCCGATCAGGGGAACTTCCTTCTCGTTCTCCTGGCAGGCATAGATCAGACCCATGATCCAGCATACAAACAGGAAGATGCTCAGGATAGTACCAACAATACCACCTACATAAGGAATAAAGTTGATAACACTTGCAATGATCTGGCCGATCAGAATAACCAGTGCCTGATTCAGATGGAACTTAGCGCCCTCTTTGTCGCCTGCGCAAAACGCAACGATCCAGCCGATCCAGGTGATGTAAGCAATGATACCCGTAGTTTTCTTATTCATGTTTTTCTCCCTCTGCACTTTTGTGCGATAAAATATTCTGTATATGTAAAAATGCAAATACAGTCATAGTGTAATGTGAAAGCCCAGAAGCAAAATATTTTTCAGAATAAAGTTCCCGATCATGACCACTACTGCCCCATACAGATGCCATTCGTGGAAGCGCCAGCCCCGGATCCTGCCGATATGTAACCGGGCAAGAGTCTGGCTCAGCAGAAAGCCTCCGAAAATGACTGCTGTATAAGTAACCAGCGGGTGATACCATGTTGCCAGCAACGGATGTCCCGTAAGCAGTGCACTTACCGCTCTCGTTCCGCCGCAGCCGGGACAATAGATCCCGAACAGCCGATAGACCACACAGGTATATCCGTCCAGTCTGGGGACGATCCAGTTAAGATAAACAAATATTCCGATGCTTCCGGCCAACAGAAATACCCATCCTGTCAGATACAGATAATCCTCCAGGCTTTTGCCGTTATCAGTAAAGGTTTTCAATACCGCTACCCACCATTGCTATGGAAAATACCACTGCAAGAATAGTGATCAGTACGCCCAGTACGATACCAATGATAGAACAGATCAGTCCAGCTTTGGCAATTCCGGTTTTCTCCTGCTTGTTAGCGAATATGGCACAAATGATACCGCCGATTCCAAACAATGCGCCGATCCATCCGGTGCAGCATCCGAGAACGATGGAAAGAATACCCAGTACCAGACTGACGATAGCCAGTACATTGGTGCTGTCCGTGCTTCCTGTCTGCTGAGGTGCTGACACAGCTGCCTGAGGCTGTACGTTTGCTGTATAGTCCTGATAATTATTGACAGGCTGTTCCGTTACCGGTGTCTCCTGTGCAGGGATTTCTGTTGCAGTGGTATCCACTGTAACATTGTTTTCGTTTTCAAAGTTCTGTCCGTCCATTTTCTCCTCTTTCCGCCTCATGAAAAGGCTAAAAATTAATCTGTCAAAGGATTACCCTTGCCATCCTTGTCGATCTTACCGGTCAGGATCATAACAGCCTCTACCAGGCTCCAGATCCATACACCCATCACCACAAAGATTCCAACGACAACGCAACAAAGAACGAATCCTACAATGGAAAGTACCAGCTGTGTTACGGCTTTGCCGGTATAACCAAGATAAAAGTTATGTACACCGAAGGTACCAAGGAAGATACCTAACAGTCCGGCTACCAGCTTGGACTTGGCATCCGGTGCCGGTGCCTGCTTATTTGCAACACCGCAGTTTAAACATACGGCAGCATCCGGTGCTAAAGGTTTTCCGCAGTTATGACAGTAATTATTTCCCTGTCCTTTGGCAACGCCGCACTTTATGCACATTACAGCTTCATCTGTCATATAAGGCTCGCCGCAATTCTTACAAAAGTACATTTATTTTTCCTCCCTCTCTTTTCTTATCTGACCTTTTTCCCCGGTCATTACTGTACATTATACAGGATGTTTGTATATTTTACCAGTGCTATTTTCACATTATAGCACCTTATAACGTGCAATTTTTATAGAAAAACCGGGTTATCTGCGCTTACTATCCAAAAACTGGAAGAATTTATCATACAATTTGCAGTATCCCGATACAGCCATGACGCAGAAGACGGGAACCGTATTATATAAATATCTTGACCGGCCCTCAAACAGCATGATAAACAAAAACATACCGATAAAGATAACGATCATGACCGTGGAAAGACACAGGGTATCCGAATCGGTCAGGTCCCCAGTCTCCTGTTTTTTCCGCGCGGTTATTCCCGTATCCGCAAGAAACAGGGCTTCCAGAATAATTCCCACCAGTACAAAGAACCACAGACCCTGGCTTACCGTTGTAAAACGGATATAGTTGTCCCCTTCCAGCCAGTAAAAGCTTCGCAGGGGTTCTTTCCAGCTGCTGTCCGTAAGCTCCGGATAGTCCCAGGCATGGAAAAAGCCTTCCTGATGCCAGCTGAAGGTGCCGTCATTAAAGCTCATGACCTGCTTCCGCAGCCAGAAGAAAAGCATTCCGCCGAAGCCTCTCTCCTGTATCCGCTGCCTTATACCTTCCATTTCCTTCTGGACTCTTACTTCCTTCGGCTGTCCCGCATAGGCGCGGACCAGTTCCATTCCGCCGTCCGAGCAGGCTCCGGTGGTCTCCTCATTCAGACCGTCGTACATGAAATTGCTCCAGCCGCTTTCCATGGAGGCATTAAAGTGGTAATCCAGTTCCCGGTACATCTCCTGTTTCCCCAGAGATGCCAGAAAGAAAGCAAATACCAGTAACAGCAATTTGCAGCCGGTCTTTTTCAGCTTTATTAAAAGTGCCGTATCATCTGTGATAGTCCAGTAAAAATCTACCAGCCCAACAGCGATCAGAGTCACATAACAGGTGGCTTTCATGATACCGCCCAGGCAGCCGGCCAATGCCAGCAGGAACCATAACAGATACGCACACCGGCTTCTGCTTCTTCGAAACAGACAATACAGGAACAACACCAGTGCCGGAAATACAATGGAGCATCCGTCGGTATAGGGAACCATTTTCCACGGGGAAAGCCCGAAAAGCAGGCTGACAAGTCCCAGCGTAATGGAGGATATTCCGATATTTCTGCTGATCAGAAGCGCTGAAAATGCAGTGCACACCACGGCAAGCGTCAGTAAAATGCATTGATACTGGATCCAGATAAATTCCGGATTGTAGGGATAGTTTGTCATGGATGCAGACAGGGAATATAACTTGTAAAGCACCCAGGTAACGGGGATGTTATTGCTGAAAATATTATAATAATCATCATACCCCAGTTCACCGCCTTCATAGATCCAGCGGGCGGAATTCGCTACCATACCGCAATCCCAGCCACCGTAAAAGGCGATACACTTGGAGATCTTTATATTGATAAGATAAAATGCCACACCGAATACCAGCGTCCCCACGACAAATATAGTGGCGGAACGTTTTGTATAGGGAATCTTTCTTGCAAAAAAATAGACCATTCCCAACAGACAGGCTCCGATCACAGCACAGAACAGCAGCCGCCTGTTACCTACTGCTGTGATGATCTTATGTAATTCGTTATAATTCAGGTTGGCCCCATAAACTATAACAGCGTAAAAAACAGGAAGAAACAGCACCAGCAGCAATAACGCTAATCCTGCTGTGCCTATATATTTTTTCTTCATCTTAAGAAATTCCTTTCCGGATCATGGTAATGATAACTGCCTACAAGGCAATATTGTAGCATTTTTCCCTGCTATTTACAATGCGGCTACAGAAAATCGATCCTCCGGATCCGCTCCACCAGAATCTCCGTCTCCCGGATCCGGAGGCTTCGGGCAGTTTCGTCGATCTTTTGAACATATCCTTCCAGGGTATGATAGGCGCCGCCGTCTTTTTTCGCGTCTGGCACGAAATATGTGATTTTGACAGGAAGTGTTTCTTTCCGGTGTTGTTGCAGATAATTGATCTGCCGGTCGATCTCCTGCTTGCTGTCCTCGTCCAGTTCGATAAAATGTTCCGTCAGCCGGGCGGTTTCCCTCAAAGCGTCGTCGTATCCCGTCAGTGCCGCAAAGGGAGAAAACTGTGCCGCCCTGTCCTGGAGAGACATTCTGGGATGGGTGGATGACACCGGATGTGGCAGATGTAGCATGTCTTTATATTTTTCGTTCATTTTTACTCTTTTCCGGGATCGGATTTTGTGTTCATGATAACTTATTATGCCTTATGACCACCAATCTGTCGGTTCCTGTCTATGGTGGTGGCACCTTCCTGTAGATCCGCTGCTTTCAAAATGGCATTTTTGCCGTATTTGGACTGTACGCGGAGCATTGCTTCCTGCAGATGTTTTTCTTTTTCCAGCCGTTCTTTTTCCTGTTGTTTTGTCTCCTGAGAAGCTCCTTCTGCTTCCTCTTGCAAAAGGCCTCCGGAGAACAGATCCAGTTGTTCGTAGACCGGTTCGTTTTTCACAGTGTCTGCGTCTTTTAAATGGTTGGCTACCAGCGTGATTCTCCGGGTCAGAAGCGCAGGATCTACGATCCGCTCATATAACCCAAGCGTCGTCTCTGTAATCTTGCTGACCGATTCGGTCAATGCAGTAAGGTTCCCCGTACCATGGGCATGCTTCGGCACACTTCTGCCATAGCGGTCCACAGTGATCTCGCCGTGATAGTGGTCGGCAATCTCCGGAATCTTCAGATTGTCAATGTCATAACCCACAGTCAGTACAATCTGATCCGTGACCAGCTTTTTCGCTGCCAGATCCATGGCCAGCTGCTCTGCCATCTCCCGGACTACGATCTTCGTCTTTGCATAATCTGTGGCACAATGCAATACCTGTCCGGAACTGATGCAGTTGGTCTCCGGCCGGTAGGATTTGATCAGATCCATGGTCACCGGCTCATATCCCCAGGCATGATCGATCAGAAGTTCCGCATTGATTCCGAACATCCGGTACAGCAGATCTTCATTGTAATAATCTCCCGGGCCGCCGATGGAACATCTTGCCACATCCCCCATGGTAAACATTCCGGCAGCCTCCAGCTTCCTGCGGTATCCAGCTCCCACTCTCCAGAAATCCGTCAGTGGCTTATGGTCCCACAAAAGTTCCCGGTAGCTGATCTCATCCAGTTCGGCGAGCCGGACCCCGTTCCTATCCGGCTCCATATGCTTTGCTACGATATCCATGGCGATCTTACACAGGTACAGATTGGTCCCGATCCCTGCCGTGGCAGTCAGTCCCTTCTTCTCCAGAATCTCCTTCGCTATCTTCGATGCCAGTTCTCTGGCCGTCATGCCGTAGGTCTTCAGGTATTGTGTCGCATCCAGAAACACTTCATCAATGGAATAGACATGGATGTCCTCCGGAGCAATGTATTCCAGATAAATATTATAGATCTGGGTACTGTATTCCAGATATCTGGCCATCCGGGGCGTAGCGGTGACGAACCCCACCTCCAGTTCCGGATGTGCCTGTAATTCGTCCGCAAAGGTGCTCTTCCCCGAAAAGGTTCCGCCGGGGGCTCTCACCCTCCGCAAGGCATTCACTTCCCGCACCTTGGAGATCACTTCGAACAGTCTCGCTCTTCCCGGAATTCCATAGGCTTTCAGAGAGGGCGACACTGCAAGGCAGATGGTCTTCTGTGTCCTTGTGGCATCCGCTACCACCAGATTCGTATTCAAAGGATCCAGCCCTCTGTCCACGCACTCCACGGAGGCATAAAAGGACTTGAGATCCATGGCAATATAAGTATGGGATTGTGGTTCCATTGCTGCCTCCTTTCCGGGGTCTGTCTGCCTTGCAGCCACTTGTTTTTCTCTGTGGCTCATTATATTATATCAGAACATGCATTCGATTACAAAGTAATTTTCTGGGAAAAAAAGACTCCCGAAAAAATCGGGAGTCTAGAAAATCATTTTTAATAAGTTCTGTCTTAGAACTTGCCAGCCTTAGCAGCTTCCTCGATGGATACGGCAACAGCTACGGTAGCACCTACCATAGGGTTGTTACCCATACCGATCAGACCCATCATCTCAACGTGTGCAGGTACGGAGGAAGAACCAGCGAACTGCGCGTCAGAGTGCATACGGCCCAGAGTATCGGTGAAACCGTAAGAAGCGGGACCTGCAGCCATGTTATCGGGATGCAGAGTACGTCCGGTACCGCCGCCGGAAGCAACGGAGAAGTACTTCTTGCCTGCTTCCAGTCTCTCCTTCTTGTAAGTACCAGCTACGGGATGCTGGAATCTGGTAGGGTTGGTAGAGTTACCGGTGATGGATACGTCTACGTTCTCCTTCCACATGATAGCAACACCTTCGGGAACGCTGTTAGCGCCGTAGCAGTTAACCTTTGCACGAAGTCCCTCGGAGTAAGCGATTCTCTCTACCTCAGTAACGGTGTTGGTATAAGGATCGTAAGAAGTCTCAACAAAGGTAAATCCGTTGATACGGGAAATGATCTTTGCTGCGTCCTTACCAAGACCGTTCAGGATAACACGTAAAGGCTTCTGGCGAACTTTGTTAGCCTTCTCTGCGATACCGATAGCACCTTCTGCTGCTGCGAAGGACTCATGTCCAGCCAGGAAACAGAAACAGTCAGTATCCTCTTCCAGCAGCATCTTGCCCAGGTTACCATGGCCAAGACCTACCTTACGGGTATCAGCAACGGAGCCGGGAATACAGAATGCCTGTAAACCTTCGCCGATAGCTGCAGCTGCTTCGGATGCCTTTCTGCAGCCTTTCTTGATTGCGATTGCAGCGCCTACAGTGTAAGCCCAGCAAGCATTTTCAAAACAGATGGGCTGGATCTTCTTTACCTGATCGTATACATCCAGGCCAGCATCTTTTGTGATCTTCTCTGCTTCTTCGATAGAGGAGATACCATAGCTGTTCAGTACAGCGTTGATCTTATCAATACGTCTTTCATATGATTCAAATAAAGCCATTTTTTCTGTCCTCCTGTATCTTATTGTTTTCTGGGATCGATGATCTTAACTGCATCGTCTACACGACCATACTGGCCCTTAGCTTTCTCCCATGCAGTGTTGGCATCGTCACCCTTCTTGATGAAGTCGGTCATCTTGCCGAAGTTTACGAACTGGTAACCGA
>OIZA01000257.1_pt1 | contig 30571 bp, 48 predicted proteins | sample 1588381 | NCBI WGS metagenome assembly OIZA01 (sample SAMN03283277) | human gut metagenome | biome: human-associated habitat; material: feces | host: Homo sapiens | place: Peru | collected 2012 | reverse complement strand
GGCGGCTTTCAGAGAGGGAGCTTGCTATTGTTTCATCGCTGGGTAAATAGATGGAGGTGAAAGACTATGTCACACCGGCGAGAGTTAGAGCCGAGACAATTTGAAAGCCTGTGCGGTATGCAGTGCTCGGTGGATGATCTTTGCGGCTGGTTTGGCTGTGACGAGGCCGCTCTGGATGCCTGGTGCATGGAGCAGTACGGTGAGTCCCTTACGCAGGCCTTTGACCGCCTGACGACGGCCGGTCGGATCTTGCTACGGCAAGCCCAGGTCGTGGCCGCCAAGAAAAATCCCACCATGAGCCGATACCTTGAGGGCCGTTTGGCCCGGCAGGAGAAGCCTGCGGAAAAGGCCAGGGACTACAGCCGGACGAAAGCGTACCGGGACCTGCGGGAAAGTCTGCTGCGCTGTCTGGCCCTTCGGGGCATTGACGAGGACCTGTACCGGGACAAGGTCCAGGAGTACATGGATTTCTGGGTGCGCCGCCAGGAGCTGCGGGACGACATCGCCAGGCGCGGCCTGACCGTCATGGACGACCGGGGCCGCCTGTCGGAAAATCGCAGCGTGTCCCTGGAGATTCAGGTCTCCCGGCAGATGCTGGCGATCTTCTCCACCCTGGGCTTTAAGGAAGACGCTTTGTCCTCCGGCGGAAGAAGCGAGGACGACGATGAGCTGTGAACTTCCGCCCGAAGTGCTCCGCTACATCGAGGCCGTGGAGGCGGACACGCCCCGGGCCTGCCCGGAGCAGCACGCTTTGGTGGCCTACATTCGCCGCGTGTTCGCGGAGGAGGACATCTATGTGGACCTGGAGCAGCAGCGGCACTACCTGGGCCTGGTGAAGTATTTCCCATATGAGCGGCTTTTCCCCTGGCAGGAATTTCTTTTGACGCTGTGGGATTGCACCTACCGCGCCGATGGGCGCCCTCGATGGAAGAAGACGCTGGGCATGATAGGCCGTGGGGGAGGGAAGGACGGCTTTATCGCTTTTGACGGAGCGTGCTCCATCTCTCCCTACAATCCCGTCAAAAAATACAATGTAGATGTTTGCGCCAACAACGAGGAGCAGGCGGTGACGCCGGTGAAGGACCTCTCTGATGTGCTGGAGTCCCCCAAGTGGGAATCGAAACTGCGCAAGCACTACTACCACACGAAAGAGATGGTCCAGGGAGTGCGCAACAAGGGCGTGATGAAGGGCCGCACCAACAACCCCAAGGGCCGGGACGGTATGCGCTCCGGCAAGGTGATCTTCAACGAGGTCCACGCCTTTGAAAACTACAACAACTACAAGGTTTTTGTCACCGGCCTGGGCAAGGTGGCCCAGCCCCGAATCGGGATGTTTACATCAAACGGCGATGTCTCGGACGGCCCCCTGGATGACTTCCTGGCACAGGGCCGGAGGATCCTTTTTGAAGGTGAGGCGGAGCCGGAGGGCGGTTTCCTTCCGTTTATATGCTGCCTGGAGAACCAGGATCAGGTACACGACCCGGAGAACTGGCACATGGCTAACCCGTCCCTGGCATATTCTCCGCACCTCTTGCAGGAGATCACAGACGAATACTCCGACTGGCTCAAGAACCCGGAGCAGAACGGCGATTTTCTCACCAAGCGCATGGGCCTCCGGGCGGGGCAGCTGGAGATCAGCGTCACCGACTATGCCAAGGTCAAGGCGACCAACCGGGCCTTGCCGGATCTGACGGGTAAGTCCTGCGTGGCCGGCATCGACTACGCGGAGATCAGCGACTGGGCCAGCGTCAACCTGCATTTCCGCGTCGGCTCCCAGCGCTACGACATCAACCACTCTTGGGTCTGCCTCCAGAGCCGGACGCTCTCCCGGGTGGTGGCGCCCTGGCGGGCCTGGGCGGAGGCCGGTCATCTGACCGTGGTGGACGATGTGAGCATCGACCCCCGGCTCCTGGCTGAGTATCTCCGGGTGATGGGCCTGAAGTATAACATCGTCAAGCTGGCAATGGACCACTTCCGCTGGACGCTGGTGGGTGATGCCATGCGGGGGATCGGCTTTGATGCCAAGGACAAGACCCGGGTGAAGCTGGTCCGCCCCTCGGACATCATGCAGGTGGACCCTGTGATTCAGGAGTGTTTTGACCGGGACCTGTTCACCTGGGGCGACACTCCGCCTTTACGCTGGGCGGTGAATAATACCAAACGAGTACGCAGCGGCCGCAAGGCCGGTACGGATACAGGCAATTTTTATTATGCCAAGATCGAACCGAAGAGCCGAAAGACGGACCCGTTTATGGCTCTGGTGGCGAGCATGACCGAGGAGCCGGTGCTGGGCACCGGGGAGCCGGTTAAGCTCCCGCCCATCGGCGCGATCAGGCTGTGAGGAGGTGGCAAATGGCCCTTAATTTTTGGAAATGGCTTGCCGGAGGCAAGGCGCGGTCTCCCACTACGGTGGAGATCACCTGCCGGGAGCTGATGGCAGCCGCGCAGGAGTTCCAGCTCCGAGACCTGGCTTTCTGGGCCTGCGCAAATATGATCGCCAATGCCGTGGCTCGGTGCGAGTTCCGCACCTTCCGGGACGGCAAGGAAATCCAGGAGCGGGAGCACTACCTGTGGAATGTGGAGCCCAATGTAAACCAAAACTCCACGGCGTTCCTTCATAAGTTGGTGGCCAAGCTGCTGACGGACGGCGAATGCCTTGTCATTAGCACCCGCCAGCGGGAAGGCTACGACGCCCTGGTGGTGGCCGACAGCTATATGCTTAACGGCTGCTATCCCAGCAAGCAGAACGAGTACACCGATGTGCAGGTGGGCGATGTAAGCTACGAAAAAACTTTTCGGGAGCGCGAGGTACTCCATCTCCGGCTGAATCATGTAAACATCAAGCCGGTGCTGGATGGCCTGTATACATCCTACTGCCGCCTGATCACCGCCGCCATGAAGCGGTACGAGTGGGACAAGGGGCAGCACTGGAAGGTCCATGTAGAGCAAATGGCTCAGGGCAAGGAAGACTTTACCGCAAAGTTTACCGCCATGATCGAAGAGCAGGTAAAGACCTTCCTGGACTCCAACGGCGCGATTCTCCCGGAGTTTGATGGCTACGCTTACACCAACGAGGGCGGCAAGCCCACCGTGGACCTTGCAGACATCCAGGCCCAGGCGAAGGACATCTTCGCCTTTACGGCTAAGGCCTTGCAAATCCCCGCCGTGCTTATCGACGGAACTGTCCAGGGCACGGAGGACGCACAGGCCCGATTCCTTACCGGCTGCATCGATCCCATCTGCGACCAGCTGCAGGAGGAGATCAACCGCAAGCGCTACGGCTACGAGGCTATGCGCCGGGGCGACTATCTCCGCGTCGACACCAGCGGCATCCTGCACTTTGACATGTTTGCCAATGCAGGGAATTTGGAGAAGGTTGTGGGATCGGCGGTGTTCACAGTCAACGACATCCTCCGGGCGGCCGGGCTGCCTACCATTCCGGAGACCTGGGCGGATGAGCACTATCTCACGAAAAATATTGCGGCGCTGAGCGAGTCCGTCACTTCTGTCAGCGGCGCGAAGGGAGGCAACGAATGAAAGCAAGACTTTGGGAGCTAAAGCAGGCCGCGGAGGGCGGTGTGCTGGAGCTCTACATCTACGGCGATGTGGAAGCGGAGACCTTTAACTGGGAGGCGTGGCGCTATGAGCCCAGCGAAAACAGCGCCCAGCATTTCCGGGAGGAGCTGGCCAAGTACCCGGAGGCATCCGAAATCCGCATCTACATCAACAGCTACGGCGGCAGTGTGTTTGAGGGTACGGCCATCTATAACCAGCTCAAACGCCACCCGGCCCACAAGACGGTGTATGTGGACGGCTTTGCCTGTTCCATCGCATCCGTCATCGCTATGGCCGGTGACGAGGTTGTTATGCCCCGCAACACAATGATGATGATCCACAACATGTGGAGCTGTGTATGCGGCAATGCGGCTGAGCTGCGCAAGGCGGCGGACGACCTGGATATCATCAACGACGCAGGCCGTCAGGCATATCTGTCCAAGGCGGGCAAAAAGCTCACCGAGCAGAAGCTTGCGGAGATGATGGACGCGGAGACCTGGCTCACGGCAGCCCAGTGCATCGAATACGGCCTGGCGGACCGGCTGGCCGACCAGGACGCTGACATGAGCAAGGCATCGGCCATCCTCCAGAAAGTGAATATCGGCCTGGAGCAGCGGCTCCATTACCAGCAGGAATTGGCCGCCCAGCTCCGAGAGCTGGTAAAGCAGTCCCCCTGCGCCACCAATGCAGATCCCGAGCCCCACCAGGGAGCAGAATCCCCTGAAAAAAATAAAATCCTCAGCCTTTTTTCCTGAGGACCGAAAGGAGAAAAACATGAATAACAACGACATTCGCACCCGCGACGAACTGCGACAGGCCATGCAGATGGCTGCCTCCGCCAATGACACCGACGCTTTTACCGGAGCCTTTGACGAAATGATGCAGCGCATCGGACTGGACCTCCGTGAGGAGTACGACCAAAAGCTCCTGGGCGTGCAGCAGGAGCTGGATTCCCGCATCCTGGCCCAGCGCGGCGTGCATCAGCTCACCGCCGAGGAGCGGGCCTACTACCAGAAGCTGGCTTCTGCCATGAAGGCCACCGATCCTCGCCAGGCTGTCACCGGCCTGGATGAGGCCCTGCCCACCACTGTCATTAACTCCGTCTTTGACGAGCTGCAGACGGCGCATCCTCTGCTGAGCCGCATCAATTTCCGCGCCACCGGCGGTGCTGTGGAGATTATGGTCGACACCAACGGCTACGAGGAGGCCGCCTGGGGCGACCTGTGCGACGACATCGTCAAGGAGCTGACCGCAGGCATCAAGAAGATTCCCGCCACCCTGCTGAAGCTGTCCGCGTTCCTGCCCGTGTGTAAGGCCATGCTGGAGCTGGGTCCGGAGTGGCTGGACAACTTCATCCGGCAGACCCTGTATGAGGCTCTGAGCAACGGCCTGGAGGCTGGTATTGTTACCGGCGACGGCAACAAGAAGCCCATCGGAATGACCCGCCAGGTGGGCGACGGCGTCACCGTCACCGGCGGCGCATACCCCGAGAAGACCGCCGTCAAGGTGGATGATCTGTCTCCCCATACCGTGGGTAATCTGCTGTCCATCGTGGCGGCCGACCCCAACGGTAAGCCTCGGCAAGTCCGGGATGTGATTCTGCTGGTGAACCCTCAGGACTACCTGCAGAAGGTCATGCCCGCCACCACGCTGATGGCTCCGGACGGTACCTACCGCAATGATGTCCTGCCCTACCCCATGGATGTCATTCAGACGGCCGCTCTGCCCCGCGGCAAAGCTGTCATTGGCATCGCCTATCGCTATCTGGCGATGGCAGGCACCTCCCCCGAGGGTCGCATCGAGTACAGCGACCACTATCGATTCCTGGATGACGAGCGTGTCTACCTGATCAAGGCCTATGCCAACGGTATGCCTCTGGATAACAACGCCTTCCTGGTGTTGGACATCTCCGGTCTGACGCCCGCCACCTACAAGGTAACGCAGGTAGATCCTCCCGCAGCGTCTACCGACGCCACGCTGACCGCGCTGACCGTGGGCAATCTGGCTTTGGCCCCCGCGTTTGCCTCCGGCACGCTGACCTACACCGCGACCACCACCAACGCGTCTGATGTGGTGACCGCTGTACCTGGCAACGCTGCGGCTGCCATGAAGCTGACAGTGAACGGCACCGAGATCAACAACGGCACTGCTGCTGCATGGGAGACCGGCAGCAATACCCTGCAGGTCGTTGTGACTGCCGCTGACGGCACCACCACCAAGACCTACAAGGTCACCGTGACCAAGTCCTGATATGGCGGCCCCTGTGAGTGCCGAGCTCCTGGCCGGTGCCAAGCTCTGGTGCAACATCACCTGGAGCGATGAGGCTACGGATGCCAAGGTGTCCGCCCTCATCGCCTCCGGGGAGGCCTACATTGACGGCAAGCTGGGCACCCCGGCAGACTATACGGCCTCCGGGGAGCCTCTAACCCTGCTCTGTGAGTATGTGCGCTATGGTCTGAGCGACGCCCTGGATGTCTTTGAGAGCAACTACCTCAACCGGCTCCTGGCTATGCAGCACGAAAGGAAGGTGGCGGCTTATGCGGAAGACGCCGTTTCGGCCGGATGAGCGGCGCATAACGCAGTCCTACCGGGATGGCGTAGTGCGTATCTACACCGTCACAGACGGTGCCGCGCCCGGCTATCAGCCCCGGCCCGTTCTGACGCTGCTGGAGACACTGTTCTACCAGGAACGCCGGGTGGGCCTGCAGCGGTACTATGCCGGACGGCAAGCCCAGGTGGAGGTGGAGCGGGTCATCCGGACCCAGCTCCGGCCGGCCGTCAATCCTCAGTGCGTGGCAGTGACGGAGGACGGCGTGCAGTACGGCATCGAGTTGGTGCAGCAGGTGCAGGATGTCTACCCGCCGTCCATGGACTTAACGCTTGTTCGGATCGATCAGAAGTACGAGGTGCCGCATGAATAGGAACCGAAATGTGCCCGAATCGGGCACCGACAAGACTCCTCTGTGGGCGCAGCGGATCATCGCGGCCCACCTGGCCGTAACCGATGCTGTGAGCCACGGCGGCCGTCTCCAGTCTGATCGCTACCTGGTGTGGCAGGAGGACGGGGCCAATGACTTTCTGGCGGAGGATGCGCACGCCGAGAAGGCCGTCACCGGCACCACGGACCTGTTTACCAAGCAGGAGTTTGACCCCTGGCGGCAGGCACTGGATCAGTCCTTTGACGCTGCCCTGCTTGTCTGGAAGCTGAACAGCGTGCAGTACGAGGAGGACACCGGTTTCTGGCACTACGAATGGGCATGGGAGGTGTTTGCCTGATGGCAACTTTCCAATTTAAGGGCCTTGATACCTACATCAAGCAGCTAAGTGCCCTGAACGCGGGAGACAAAGGCGACATCATCGGCAAAACCGTCTATGCCGGGGCCGCTGTGGTGGCGGACGCTGTGCGCAAGTCCATAGAGGCCCTGCCTGTGGGCTCCGGCACTGCCAAGGACGGGGAACTGATCGACACCGTAACCCCGACCCAGAAGCGCGGCCTGCTGGACGGCTTCGGCATCAGCCACATCCAGAATGATGACGGGTTTGTTAATGTAAAGCTGGGCTTTGATGGCTACAACGGAACCCGCACGAAGAACTACCCCAAGGGGCAGCCAAATGTGCTTATTGCCCGAGCCGTGAACAGCGGCACGACTTTTCGCAAGAAAACCCGCTTTGTGGACAAAGCAGTTTCGTCCAGTAGGAAGGCCGCAGAGAAGGCCATGGACGAGACCTGCAACCGCGAGATCGAAAAAATTATGAAATAAAAAGGAGGTGCTGCTATGGCAGCAGCAGGAAAGGTTTGCACGGGCTTTAGCAAGCCCTATGTGGCCAAATATTCCAACACCGGCGGCGCAGTCAGCTACAGCGGCTGTATGCAGCTGGCCCGGGGCGTCAGCGTGTCCCTGTCCCTCGATACTACCGATGACAACAACTTCTATGCCGACAACATCGTGGCCGAGACTGCGGCGGCGATGTTCACCAGCGGGACCGCGACCCTGACGGTGGACGGCCTGCTGACAGCAGCCGAGAAGTTTGTCTTGGGTCTGCCGGAGGCCACCAAGACCGAGGTCGGCGGCAGCTCGGTGGACGTATCTCACTACGGTGACGCCATGGAAATCCCTTATGTGGGCATTGGCTTTGTGGTGCGCTATCAAAGCGGTGGTGTTGTCACCTACGCCCCTGTGGTGCTGACCAAGGCCCGCTTCCAGCAGCCCGGACTGGATGCCTCCACCCAGGAGGACACCATCGACTGGCAGACCCAGGAGCTGACGGCCCAGCTTATGCGCGACGACACCACCAGCCACGACTGGAAGCTGGTGGGTGCGGATCAGACCACCGAGGAGGCCGCCGTGGCAGTGCTGCAGGCCCTCCTGGGCGGCGCGGCGTAAGGAGGCGGCTATGCAGGTATACGGCAGGGAAGTGGGCTTCCGCTTCACCGTGGGTGCTTCGGCTAAAATCGCTGATCTTTGCCCGGAGGGAGACATTGAGCGCCTGGGTGAGCTGCTGGACGGGAGCTATGGTCAGGTGTCCCGGGACACCGCCGCCATTGTTGTGGCCCTGAACGAAGGCTATGAACAGGCGCATCGCTTCGAGGATCCCGCTTACAAGCCCCGGCCCTTGAGCGTGGAGGAAATCATGTCGCTTCGCCCGGCTGAGTTCATGGAGCTGCAGCAGGCGGCTTTGGCCGCCTGGGTGGAGGACAAAAAGCCCACCGTGGAGGTAGAGCCCGAAAAAAAAGAGAGCGGCAAGGAAAAGGAGTCCAGCTGAACCTTGCCTGGCTCCTCTTTTACGGGCGACGGCTGAATATGGGGAGGCAGGAGATCATGAGCACGAGATATGGCGAAATGCTTGATATGATCGCCTGCCTTTCCATCTATCACGGGGCCAAGCCCAAACGAAAGCAAAAGCACTGGACATTTGACGAAGCCATGAGGGTGAGGTGAAGCTATGGCAACGAATATCGGGCCGAAAATCGGAGTAGACGGTGAAAAGGAATACCGGCAGCAGATCAGCCATATTATCCAGCAAAGTAAGACCCTGGCCAGCGAAATGAAGCTGGTTTCTGCGTCCTTTACGGCCGCCACCTCTGCCGAGGATAAAAACGCCAAAACGGCGGCGGTGCTTAATAAGCAGATCGCCACGCAGCGGCAGTACATTGAGGCCCTGGCGGCCCAGGCGGGCAAAGCAGCGGCCACTTACGGAACCAACAGCGTGCAGGCGCAGAAATACGAGGAGCAGCTGAATAAGGCCCGCGCCAAGCTGCTGGAGATGCAGCACGCACTGCAGGACACCGAGCATGGGGTGGCTGGCCTGGGCAAAGAGATGGATAACGGCGGCCAAAAGGCCTTATCTTTTGGCGACCTGGTGAAATCCAATCTGGCCTCTGAGGCCATCATCGGCGGCGTGAAACTCATGGCCTCCGCCATCAAGGAGGCTGCCGAGGCACTGGTGGACCTGAGCAAACAGGCGATCCAGGGCTTTGCGGAGCAGGAGCAGCTCATCGGCGGCGTGGACACGCTCTTTAAGGAGAGCTCGAAGCAGGTGCAGCAGTACGCCAACGAGGCATACAAGACCGCGGGCCTTAGCGCCAACGAGTACATGGAGACGGTCACCAGCTTCTCCGCGTCCCTGCTGCAGTCCCTGGGCGGCGACACCGCCAAGGCTGCAGCATACGCCGACCGTGCCGTGACCGACATGAGCGACAACGCCAATAAAATGGGAACCAACATGGCATCCATCCAAGATGCATACCAGGGCTTTGCCAAACAGAACTACACCATGCTGGACAATCTGAAGCTGGGCTATGGCGGCACCAAGACCGAGATGCAGCGGCTGATTGCCGATGCTTCCGCCATGACAGCGGAGCAGGAAAAGCTGAATGTAGCCGTGGATGCCGGAGACCTGTCCTTTGGGAATATTGTCAACGCCATCTCCGTGATGCAGGAGCATCTGGGCATTGCGGGAACAACGGCGGAGGAGGCAGAGAAAACCATTGAGGGCAGCGCAAAAGCCATGAAGTCCGCCTGGCAAAACCTGGTGACCGGCATGGCTAATGAAAACCTTGATCTATCGGCCCTGATAGAGAATTTTGTGGAGAGCATGCAAACTTTCCTTGATGACAACCTGATCCCACGAATCCAAACCATGATTCCTCGCATGGTAGAAGCGCTGACACAGCTCATCGGTGCCATGACTCCTTATATCGCCCCGGCGCTCCAGATGCTGATCCCGGTGATTGTCCAAGGCATAAGTGTCCTGGTTTCCGGCATCGTCCAGGCTCTGCCTGCGGTGGTCAGTGCTATATCCGAGGTGATCCCCATGATCGTGGATCAGTTGGTCGTGCTTTTGCCGCAGATCACTGCCGCTGGCGTGGATGTCATTGCCGCGCTGGCGGCCGGAATCGGTGAAAACCTCCCGGCGCTTATCCCGGCGGCGGTGGATGCAATCATAGAGGTTGCCAGCACGCTTGTTGCCAATGTTGACAAGATAATTCTTGCGTCTGGGGACTTAATGGCCGGTCTGATTCGGGGCCTAATCGAAGCCCTTCCGCGTGTGCTTTACAGACTGCCGGAAATCATTATAGCCATTACATCCGGATTGCTTAAAGGCGTGGGCTCCATGGTTGATGTAGGCAATCAGATGGTCCGCGGCTTGTTCGAAGGAATCAGGAATGCCGGTAACTGGCTCTACAACAAGCTCCGGGGCTGGGTAAGTGATGTCCTCGGCTGGGTAAAGCGTCTTTTTGGCATCCATTCTCCCTCCAAGGTCTTTGCCGATGAAATCGGTAAATTTATTCCGCCCGGCATCACCGTGGGCGTGAAAGAGGCCATGCCTCGGGCTCTGCGGGATATGGGCCAGGAGCTGAGCGCGCTGTCTAATATTTCCATTCCCGGAAGCGTTACCAACACCACCCACATGGGCGGCGTCAGCATCACCGTTTACGGCGCCCAGGGACAGGATGTGAACGCCCTGGCCGATGTAATTATGTATAAGATGCAGAGCGCGGTGGAGAGCAGAGAGGCGGTGTTTGCATGATTTTTTGGGCTGGAAAATCTTCCGACGACTTCCGCGTCATCGTGGAAAAGTACCCATCTGTTATCCTGGCAGCCAGGAAGATGGACGCGCAGGCCGTCCCCGGGCGAAACGGCGACATCATCTTCCCGCAGGCGGCATTCAGCAACTATGTCCAGTCTTACGAGGTCTATGTCAGCGCAGAGCAGCTGAAGCTTCCGGCCGCCATGCGCGGCGTGGCGGCCTGGCTCTGCGGCCCCCGGGGCTATCAGACTCTGGCCGACAGCTACGACATCGACACCTACCGGGAGGCCTACTATACCGGGCCACTGGATGTGGACAGCATCCTGCACCGCTTTGGCCGGGCGACCATTGAATTTAACTGCAAACCCCAGCGGTTTCTCCGCACCGGCGACACGGAAATTCAGATGGAAAACGGCCAGGTGCTTAACAATCCCACGCCCTTTGCCGCAAATCCGCTGATAACCGTCACCGGCACTGGGCCGGGCGTGCTGACCGTGGGCAGCAGGGAAGTGGAGATCAAGAGCTTCCTGGAGCCCACAGTGGTCCTGAACTGCGAGGCGCAGAACGCCTACAGCCCGGACGGAGCCAACCGAAATGGCACCGTCTCCGCTCCGGAGTTCCCGGAGCTGGAAGGCGAAATGGAAATTAAGTGGACCGGCAGCATTACCGCCGTGAAAATCAGACCGAGGTGGTGGACATTATGAAGCCTATCTTGTATGCATCGACCGAGCGAGAGTTTGCGACCAACGGCATCGGCATTCTGTCGGATGCTGCCTCCTGCGTCGTTACCGAGGAGCGCAACGGCTCTTACGAGCTGGAGATGCAGTATCCAGTCATGGGCCTGCACTATGCCAACATCACCTACAGATCGCTGATCCTGGCCAAGCCGAAGCCGGACGGCGAGCCGCAGCCCTTCCGGGTCTATCGCATTGCGCGCCCCTTGGGTGGCCTGGTCACGGTGTACGCCCGGCACATAAGCTACGATCTGTCCGGCGTGGTGGTGCCCCCGTTCTCGGCCACCGGCGTGGTGGGCGTATTTGACGCCATCCAGGCCAAAGCCGTCCCCCAGGACAGCGGCTTCACCTTCTGGACGGACAAGACCAGCACCTCCGGCGTGGCCACCACGGTGCCCAATTCGGTCCGCTCACTCCTGGGCGGCATCCAGGGCAGTATCCTGGATGTTTTTGGGGGCGAGTACGAGTTTGATCGTTTTGCCGTTAAGCTCTGGCGCCACCGCGGCGAGGATCGAGGCGTAACCATCCGTTACGGAAAAAACCTCACGGCCCTGGAGCAGGACGCCAACTGCGCATCTGTCTATACTGCGGTCTATCCGTACTGGACAAGCGAGGATGTGACCGTGGAGCTGCCGGAGAAGACCGTGGAGGCTCCGGGAACCTACGACTTTGTGCGCATCCTGCCCCTGGACCTGACCAGCGTATTCAAGGAGCAGCCCACGCCGGACCAGCTGCGCACCTCGGCGCAGTACTACATCGCCGACAACAATGTGGGCGTGCCTCGGGTGTCCCTGAGCCTGTCCTACGCCCAGCTGGACGGGGAGAAGGTTGATCTTTGCGATACGCTTACGGTCACCTTTGCAGAGATGGGCGTCAACACCACCGCTAAGGTGATCAAGACCGTGTTCGATGTGTTGCAGAACCGCTACAGCTCCGTGGAGATCGGCGACATGCGCGCCAGCATCTCCGAGACCATCGCCGGGCAGGCGGAGACCATCAGTACGCTGCCGCAGACGATCCAGCAGGCGGTGCTCAACGCCACCGGCTGGCTTACCGGTGATAACGGCGGCTATGTGATCTTCCGGCGCAATGATGCAGGGCAGCTGGTGGAGCAGTTTATTTCCGATTCCCTGGATCTTCAGTCAGCCAAGAATATATGGCGCTGGAATCTGGGCGGCCTGGGCTTTTCCTCCAACGGCATCAACGGGCCCTATAAATTGGCCATCACCCAAGACGGCAGCTTTGTGGCGGATTTTATCACAGCCGGCACCCTCTCTGCCATTGTGATCCAGTCTCTGGACGGGAAAAGCAAATGGAACCTGAGCACCGGGGAAATGGACCTGTACAATACCAAAATCACCACATCCGCGCAGGGCTCTACATTCACGACGGCGGACTACACGGAAGACGACTTAACCCGGGTGAAAGCCTTAATCCTGAACCAGACTACTCCAACCCTAAACGATTATGAAAAGCTGGATGTTGACGGAAGTGGAGACTTCGCGGCCACAGATATGCTTGCAATCCGCAGGGCAATAGACGGGACGCAGGAAATAGACTTCACAACCGGATGGAAATTCAACCTTGACCCCCTGAATGGCGAAAACCTCCTAAAATTGGTGAAAACATGGAAAAACAATCTCACGAATGAATACAAAGAGCACCTTGTCCTTGGAGCAGGGTTTGGCGATGTCCGTGTAAAAGCCCTGAGCATTGGCGGAGACTTAATTTCCGACTGTATCGTTAGCCAGGGCACCAGCGGTATCTGGGCTTACCGCAAATGGGCCAGTGGCGTGGCAGAGTGCTGGTTAGAAAGTGAACTTACCCTCACCGGGAGCACACCTGTCGCTAATATGAATGGTTCAGCATATTTGTCGTATGTAGATGTTGACCTCCCCTTTACTTTCAAAACGCAGCCCCGTGGCGTGGCGAATGGTGTTTTAGGCACAGGAACGGGTTTTGTGAATCTTTGGTGTAGGAATGGGTACAACGAGATTACCGTCTATGTGACCGGCAACCAGAATAGTGCCGCAATTATAATCAGATCGATGATAGTTACAGGCCGCTGGAAGTAACCCAACACTGCAAAACATCTAAGCCCCAGAGGAGAAAGGAAATTACTGAATGGAAACAATCGTCGTGGCTCTTATCACCGGCGGCCTGTCGCTGCTGGGGGTAATCATCACCAGCAACAAGACTACCCGGGATGTGCAGGCCAAGCTGGACAAGCAACAGGCCGTCACCGACACAAAGCTGGACGAGCTGACCCGGGAAGTCCGGGAGCATAACAATTTTGCCCGGAGGGTGCCGGTGCTGGAGGAGCAGATCAAAGTTATTAACCACCGGATCGCTGATCTGGAGCAATACCATCAATAATTTGTGTGTGTGCCCGAATCGGGCACGGAAAGGAGCAACAAATGAAAAAGAATTGGAAACAGTGGGTAAAGGCCGCCGCCGTGCGCGCCGTCAAGACCGTGGCACAGACCGCCGTGGCCACCATCGGCACCAGCGCCGTAATGGGCGAGGTAAACTGGGTGATGGTGGGCAGCGCCTCGCTGCTGGCGGGCATTCTGTCTCTGCTTACCAGCGTGGCGGGCCTGCCGGAGGTATCCGAAGGGGGTAATGGCAATGAGTAATTCCAGCCTGGTATCCTACACCAAGCTCTCCCCCAACTGCGACCATCCCCGGAACCACGCCATTGACAAGATCACCATCCACCACATGGCCGGTGATCTGTCTGTGGAGACCTGCGGTAATCTTTTTGCCAACCCCAACCGCGAAGCCAGCGCAAACTATGGCATCGGATCCGATGGCCGGGTGGGCCTCTATGTGGACGAGGGAGATCGTGCATGGGCCTCTGCGTCCCCCAGCAACGACAACCGCGCCGTGAATATCGAGGTTGCCAACGATGCCACCGGCGGCGACTGGCCCGTGTCCGCTGCGGCTTACAGTAAGCTGATCGACCTGTGCGTGGACATCTGCCAGCGCAACGGCATCAAGGCCCTTAACTACACCGGGGGTGCAGACGGCAACCTGACCGAGCACCGTATGTTTATGGCTACGGCCTGCCCCGGCCCGTATCTGCATGAGCGTATGCCCCGGATCGCCGCAGAGGTAAACAACCGGCTGAACAAAACCGCCCATCCGTTCGAGATCGTGACCCAGGTTGCCTGGGAGGTGATCCGCGGCGAGTGGGGCAATGGCTCCGACCGCCGCCAGCGCCTGGAGGCAACGGGCTACGACTACGACACCGTACAGGAGCGCGTGAATGAGCTGCTGAACAGCAAAGAAGAGCCGGAGCAGCCTGCCGAGCCCGCCGAAGATAACAACACCAATACCAACGAGGAGGAAACGATTAACATGGAACTGCGTATGCTGTCAAGAGGCATGGAGGGCAACGATGTTCGGGCCGCCATGCTGCTAATGAAGGACAAGGGCTATTACCCGGATGAAATTTGGATCGGTGACAAGCTCTTTGGCCCCAAGATGGAGGCGGGCCTGCGCCGGATGCAGGCAGATCACGGTCTGGGCGTGGACGGCATTCTGGGCAGCAACAGCTGGAATTTCCTGTTGAAATAAGGGGTAAAACAAATCCACTGGAGGGCGCACAAGTGGCCGCACTTTATAGCGAGTGCGGTCACTTTTTTTTGGAAAAATTTCTGTTTTTTTCATAATAAGCCTTGACAGTACGCTAATATTAGCGTATAATAAGAATGTAAACAAGAGCGGGGCGCATCCCGCAAATCTGCCAAGGAGGAAAAGCAAAATGGAAAAAATTGATATTATTAGCCGGATGGATCAGCTGCACAGCGGCACAGCTCGGGGTCTTGTCTATTCCCTCGGCGGAAACCCCCAGGAAATTATCGATCGGTGGACCGCGAGAATAGGGGAGAAAAATCCTCTTGCCGATTTGTTTGGCGGCGATCCGGCTCTTACTTTGGACGACGCAGCGGAAGGCGCATACTGGGACATTGTCCGCTATGCCAAGAAGCTATATTTTGCGGAGATGACAAGAGATACCGCCGCCATCATCGCAAATGCGATCACCTATCACGGCACGCTCAAACTGGCCACGGATGTCGAGTTTAGCGATTCGAGCTTTGCGGATGCGTGGAGTGCTGCTCACCCCGACCAGCCCCGCCTGTCCCGTCCTGTGGATATAGGTTAAGGGGGTGTGTATCAGTATGCGCAGAAAATACGCTGACTGCCAGCGTGACGATGGCGATTGCACCCTTTGCTCTCTCGTCAATTACGGCCGCGACTGCCACAATCGGGCAATCACCAAGCTGGAGTGGTACCGCCGCATGGCTGGCATGACACAATCCCAGCTTGCCGAGGTGTCCGGCGTTAACATCCGCCAGATCCAGCGCGTAGAGCTGGGAGAGGCTGATGTAGGCAACCTGACAGCCCGTAATCTTATCGCACTCGCCGATGCGTTAGATATGGACGCCAAGCATCTGTTGTGATCCGGCGAGCTTGTAGGGTTAGGTTAATCGGATTTCAAATAATATCTAAGGTTGTCATTCTTATTCATGAGATTGACAACCTTAGATGTTTTTCAACTTGATCTCCAGTGTGAACGCCATGGGGCGGGTCTTTTGCGGCTTGCGATAGATCACATAGTCGATAACCGATTTAAGGAGACGGTTTTTGCCCTCGTTATCCAGGGTAGGGTACAGCTGCAGGACGCTGGTGAGCTGGGCGAGCACCAGGGTCGTGTCGCGGCGCTTTGCTTCGTCAATTCGGCGCTCGACATCGGCTTGCTGTGCGTTTAATGCCTCCGTTTCGGCCTGTGCTTTGCTCAGGCGCGTTTTGAAGGTCTCCCGGTCATAGGTGCCGTCCTCCAGCAAATCGTGCAGCACATCGACTCTGGAGGCCGTTTTTCGCAGTTTTGCCTCGATGGTGCGTTTTTCTACGAGTAGACTGCTGATGTCCGGGCCGCTGGATTTTTGGGCTTCGATCTCCAGTTCGTCCCGCATACGCTCCAGGTTTTCCAGGAGCCGCTGCTCCACCAACCCGAATTTTGCCGACGCTATGCAGGATTTCTCTATGCAATGCAGCCTGGGCCCGCCCTTGGTGGCTGCGCCTATCCGTTGCATGTTCCGCCCGCAGTTCCCGCAGCGGATCAGCCCTGCCATGGGATTGGCCACCTGCCCGTGGTTTATGGATGGGATATGCCGCCCTTTGCGTATTTCCTGCGCTCTCTCCCAGTCCTCCCAGGGGATTATAGCCGGGTGCAGCCCGTCCACCATGATCCAGTCCTCCATTTTTTGATGCTCGGCCCGTGGGTGTGGATAGCTCTTCGTGGGCTTGTAGCGCTTGACCCGGTTCCACGCGACTTTCCCGGCGAAGGTGGGATTTCGCAGTATGTCGCGAACCGTGTTCTTGCTCCACTTCGCCGCGCGGTTGGGGACGCTGCCCATGGCGTTCAGCTCGTCGGCAATGATGTACGCCCCCACACCCTCCAAGTAGCGCTTGTAGATGTACCGTATGAATTTCGCCTGGTCTTCGTTGATCTCCAGAGACGGGAGCTTTCCCACGGTACATTTTCGGTAGCCGTAAGGCTGGTTGGCTACATAGCCCCCGGCCTGGATGGTCTGCATCAGGCCGCGCTGCATCCGCTTGCGAATCATCTTCAGCTCAAAGCGGGCGAAAAGGGCCTTCATTTCTGTCAGCTCCTCGTCCGCGTCGTTGGTCAGGTCGTAGGTTTTTCCGGGGCAGATGATCTTAGTTTCGGACATTCGGAAGGTCTCCAGGATGATCCCTTGCTCGGACATAGATCCGCGCCCCAGTCGGTCGATGTCCATGCAGAACACCCCTTCGTAGGCCCCGGCCTCCACCTGCTCCAGCATCCGCAGCATTTCCGGCCTGGCGTATAGGGATTCTCCCGATACGACCTCCTCGTAGATGTCGTCCTGGCTGATGGTTACATCCATCTTGTCGGCCAGCTCCATGAGCATGGCCCTGTGCTTGGCCAGCACCTCGGCGATGCTCTCGTCAGGCTGGTCCGCCTGGGATTTTCTCAAATACAGCGCGTTGCGGTCTTTCACGGCAGCCTCCTTTTGCAACAAAGGCCGCCCCGGAGGACGGCCTTTTATTAGATTGGTTTATTTTGTCATGGTTACAGTCTTGGTGACGCCCATAGCCGTGACTTCGTAGCTCAGGGTACCGTCTTTATAAGTGAAGGTCTTGGTAGCATCTTCGCTGGCCAGGAGGGCAGAGGAGGTCTTTTCTGTGTCGTTGGCAGAGTCCCAGGTGTAAGGCTCGTCGGCTGTGGTGGGTGCGGTAAAGGAACCGGCCCAGTAGAGAGCCTTGGTGTCATCGGCTACCCAGTACACCTCAATGGTGGAGTCGGTAATGGTGGCCTCCTGGTAGGAGTCGTCAGATTCGCTGTTGGTTTGCTTCCAGGTGCCGGTGAGAACGGGCGGCTGCTTGCCGTCGTCTTTGTCGGTGCCGCCTGCTTTGGAGCCGCAAGCAACCAGGGCGAATACAGTCAGTGCGCATAGTGCAATGCATAGAATCTTTTTCATTTTTTCGCTTCTCCTTTTTCTTTTTTGTACCCGAGTCGGGCACAGTTTATAATTTCAGCGGGTAACAATCCGCTAAAGAACAGGACATATGCGGAAAAATCTTGCCAATAGGCGATAAAGTTAGTGACATTTCGACAAAAGGGGTGTATAATGAAAACACGGTACCATATAAAACAGGGGTAGCCCCGGATTGGAGAGATTATGCAAGAGATACTGGAGACGGCCTTGGAAATCTTCGCACAGCTATCCCCGGCAGATCAAAATGAGGTTATTGCTCTCGCTGCCGCTTTAGCACCTCCGCAATGACTCTGTTTTCGTTTACCGGAGAGAGGGAAGTGAACAGGCACGCAAATTCGTGGCACAAGTCGTCGGCCTTCGGGTCGGCGGCTTGTGCTGTATTATGCAATTTCCCAGGAGTTACCGCAATTTTGGCAGAGACAAACTTTTTCGTTTTTGAATTTGGTCTTTTCGCTGCCCTTGCTCTTTTTCCAAAATAGGTTAGACATTCCCAGAGTGGCCACGGCTGTTACGCCTCGGGCGGCATTGTTCATATGACCGCCGAAGCCAACGCCGTGCTTCTTTGTTTTCCCGGCAACCTGCTGCATGGAAATAGTTACATTCTCGCTTCCGCATTTTGGACAAATCATAGGTAGCATCTCCTTTTTTACATTTTGTTTTTTCTTCTCAACATTTCAGCAATAATTTCGTTTTGCTGCTCCGGGGTAAGTGATGCAAAGAGCCGCGCAAATTCAGCCTCCAGGCCGCCGATATTAGTTTCGGCGGCTGTTTTGCTGTCCTTAGTTTTGTCAGCCAGCAGCTCTGCAACAGAAACGCCAAAGTAATCCGCAATGCGGCGGACGGTAGCGTCCGAAGGGGACCCGCCGTTTTTCCAGCGAGTTACCGAAGACCGCTCCAACCCGATGGCTACAATGGTCGCGGTAGGCGATTTGTGAATGGAGTTGCAAAGTGAAACAAAGTTTTCGTAAAATGCCATAAAGACTCCTTATATGGTTTTGTATAAAACAACAAAAGTTCGGAAAGTTCGCAAAATGGCTTGACAAGTTCGCTTTGTTGGTTTTATACTTGACTTGTCCCTCAGGTAAGAACGAGAGGGGGTGAAAAAATGGAAGACCTTCGCACGGCTCTTTCGGATGACATCATCGCCTTTGCCCAGCGCGTGTTGGCTGGAGAAGCCACCCCGCAGGAAACGGCATCGCTGCCGAGTATCCTAATGTGGCACAGCGGTGTCACTCCTCCGCAAGAACCTCCGCAAGCACCGCTTTAACGGCTTGTTGGATAGCAGCATTGTTTAGCTCGATGGCATTTTTGACACGGAGCCAGCTGTACTCATTTGCAAAAGCGCGGGGGTAGAGCTCCCGTTCCATCCGTGGCTGGATCGCCGCCAGCGCCTTATCAAACGCTGCATCAACTGCGGCATTGATCTTCTCTTGATTCATCTTGCAATCTCCTTGTTTATCTGGCGGTACGGCTGGATGGACTGTCATTGCCCTCCAGATCTCCCATTTCTCCGACATGAAAGGTGTGTATAGTTTTTTCTGCAAATTCTACTGTACCACCTTTTTTGTCGGGGGTCAAGGTGAAATTTCAAAAACAAGAAACGGAGGTGATTATTTTGACGCTGAAGGAGCTGCGCAAAGCTCGCGGCCTGTCCCAGGCGCAGCTGGCGGACAGGATCAATGTGGACTGTTCTTCCATCTGTAAGTGGGAGACGGGCGCGTCCCGTCCGCTGCGTAAGTACCGGCTGGCCCTGTGCCAGGCCCTGGCCTGCACGGAGGAGGAGCTGATGGCCGAGACGCCGCAGGCATAAGACAAACTGTCTTGCTCATAGACCGAAAAAGGAGGTGGAGTGCATGAGCAGGGAGGTCGTATTGGTAAGCAAGGAGATCACCGAGCTGGAGGACGGGTACTCCGTTACCTGGGATTTTGGCAAGGACGGAGGCGGCGTGGACAAGGTCTGCATTCCGCCATACGATCCCCAGGAGGCTGCCCGAAATCGGGCGCAGCTGAATCGGGTGTTGGCCCGGTATGGCTACCGGCTGAAGGAGTCGGGCGAGACGAAAAAAAATACTCCCAGCGCAAGCTGAGAATACCACAAAGGAGGAATGGATGCAATGGCATCAATGGGCACAAATTTATACGCTTCGTGTCGCCGTCGGACCGGAATGACCCAGGAGGCCTGGGCGGAGAAGCTGAACATCAGCGTGGAGAGCGTGAAGCGCTACGAGACGGATGTGCGTATCCCGCCGATACCGGTGGTGAGGAAAATGGCCGACCTGTGCGGGGACGCATCGGTCGTCTATCGCTACGCGGTGAAAATTTCGGAAGAGCTTGATGTGCTGCCGGATATAGGCGATGTGAACCTGCAGGCCGCCACCATCCGGCTGATGAACCGCATGGCCCGCTTCGCGTCCAAGGCCAGAGACAGGCAGCTGCTGGAGATCGCCGAGGACGGGATCATTTCAGCGGATGAAAAGCCGCTGTATGACGAGATCATGGACGAGCTCTCCGGCCTGGTGAGTGCGTTTTACCAGCTGAGATACTGCAAGGAGGAGTCGGCATGAGGTGGCAAGAATTTTCGCTAAGCCGCAAGGCCGGACACCCGGCACCGGGGCAGCTGTGCGTGGTGCGTCGGATCTGTGACGGCAAGGCCGAGTATGTGGTCGGCCAGCTCGTCCGGGACCCCAGGGACAAGTCCTCCGTCAAGCTATGGTGGCGGGATGGCCGAAGCTGCTGGACGGAGAATCCCGCACGGTGGCGCAGCCGCTACACCGGCATCCTGTGGGCCGCCATTGACCCGCCCGAGGAGGTGAGGGACTGATGGAGCTGTTTGGAACGGTTTGCACCGTGATCGGTGTGGGTACGCTCTCGGCCGGCGTGATGCGGATCATCTCCTGGCTGGACTGGGGCGCAAAAAAAGACCGTACCCGGAGGGAAGCCGAGTACGGTCAGGGTGCCAGGAAAGGCACTCAATGAGAACATCTACAGTATACACGAGATTTTTCACCTATGCAAGGGGGAATTTGATGTTTTTCATAATATTGCCGGGGAGAGGTGACGCCTATGCGTAGCGATCAGGTCGCCTGCCGGGTGGATCTGGCTGCCCGGTACGGCCTGGATGTGGCCGTGTTCATCCAAAACATCTATTACTGGGTCCGCAAAAACGAGGCAAACCAGGAGCATTTCTACGATGGCCGGTACTGGACACACTCCTCCTACCGAGGGCTGGAAAAATGGTTTGAGCCGCTGTGGTCCATGCAGCAGATCAAGCGCATTGTCTCCAAGTGCCGAGACCAGGGTCTGCTCCTGGTGGGCAACTACAATCCCGATGGTTTCACGCACACAAACTGGTACTCGGTCACGGATGCAGTGCTGGAAATTTATGGGGATTCTCCGGAGCCTGAAAAGGTGGTTCGAAATCGGACTATCGATAGTTCGATTTTGATGCAAAACCGGTCCGAAACCGAACCAGCTAATAAAGTATATAAAATAAATATAAATAAACCCCCTATAGTCCCCCATGAAGTTTTGGCCTGCGTGAAGGAGTACGCCGGGGAAGATCAGGTGCTCTATGATGCCCTTATGGGCCTGCTGGAAAACCGGGCTGCTCTCAAAAAGCCGGTGAAAACCGTCCGGGCCATGAAGGGCATCCTCCGGGATCTCTACAAGCACTCAGGTGGAGACCGTACCACGGCGCTTCTCATGCTGGACAAGGCCACCAAGAGCAACTGGCTTACGGTGTACCCGCTGAAAGCGGACGAGCTCTCCGGGGCAGATAGGGAGCGGAGAGAGGAGGCAAGTGGGTGTCAAGAGTAGAGCAATCCCCCGTCCCCATCCAGGCGTGGCTTGACGCGGAGAACGCCGTCATAGGCTCCCTGCTGCTGGATGAGCGACTTGCCCCGCCGATCCTGGCCACGGTAGATGCTTCTGACTTTGGCAACCGGGATAACCGGCGCATTTACCAGGCGGCCCGGGCCCTGCTTCAAGAGGGCAGCCCTGTGGACCCGGTAACCATCCGGGGCAAGCTGGGGCCGGAGGTAGAGCAGCGGCTTGTGCATCTGATGCAGATCACGCCCACCGCTGTAAACTGGCGGGAGTATGCGCGGATCATGAAGGACAGCGCCACGCTGTCCCGGGTCCAGTCCCTGGCCCAGGAGCTGCTCCAGGCCGTCAACCTGGAGGACACCCGGGAGAAGATTGCCGCTTTGACGGACATGGTGGCCACCGGCAAGGGCCTGGAGGTCTGGACAATGGACGACGCATTCCGGAATTTTATGGAATCCCAGGCTTCCGAGCAGAAGCGGGAATACATAGGCTACGGCATCCGGGAGATCGACGAAGGCACATACACGGAGCGTGGCGATGTGGTGGTCATCGGCGGCGAGCCCTCGGCGGGTAAGACGGCCCTGGCTCTGGTCCTGGCCTATCACATGGCCAAAAAGTACCGGGTGGGCTTTTTCTCCCTGGAGACGGGCCCCCGGAAGCTGACAGACCGCCTTGTGTCCTCGGCCCTGGGAATTGATTTCAACACCATCAAGCGCCAGAAGATGGAGGAGGCAGACTTTGAGAAGGCCGCTGCTGGTGGCAGCGAGTTTACGGCCCGGCGCTTGACCCTCCTGCGCAGCTCCGGCCTGACGGCATCGCAGATCCAGAGCATTAGCCGCTCCTATGGCTTCGAGGTCATCTTTGTGGACTATGTGCAGCTTATCACGCCGGAGGGCGACCCTCGGGCGGGCATAACCCAGGCCGTGGCTTCCATCTCCCGGGCGCTGCACACCTTTGCCCAGAGCAGCAACACTCTGGTGGTGGAGCTGGCCCAGCTCTCCCGCCCACCCAAAAGGGGAGAATGGAGAGAGCCAACTATACACGACCTGAAGGAGACAGGACAGCTGGAGCAGGACGCGGACGCGGTGATGCTGCTTTATCGCCCCAAGCCCAGCGGCGATTCAGATAATTCAGATAGCAGAATTTTGAAAATTGCCAAACAAAAGGAGGGTCGACTGAAGCAAATAGACCTGGCCTTTGATGGCAGCCACCAGTCCTTTGCCCCGCTGGCGGGGCCGGATGGACGGGCAATCATGCGGCAAATGTCAGACAAAGCTCGGGCCGTCAAGGCGGCGCGCCGGGGACAGGTCCAGGGCCAGGTGCAGTTCCGCGAGATCCCCGACCCGGGCAATCTGCCCTTGTAAGGAGGCATTTATGTACAAGATAGGCGATACAGTTAACTTTATCCCGGAGGCCTTGCGCTACTGTAAGTCGCACGGCTTCATCAAGACCAAGGCCGTGCCCGGCGTGGTGGTGTGGATCCATCCGCAGCGGCGGTTTATGGTGCTGGAGCGGCAGATCGCGCCGGGCCAGTTTTATCGAGAATCAATTTTTATCAAAACAGGGAGGCAAAACAATGAGAACAATCGCAATTATGAATCTAAAGGGCGGCGTGGGAAAAACGGTCACGGCCCTCAATTTGGCCGCCGCTCTAAGCTCCGCGGGTAAGCGGGTGCTGCTGGTAGACTGCGACGGACAGATGTCGCTGACCCGCTTCTACTTTCACGACATCGACCCGGATGACCAGGCTACGGTGGCCGATGTGCTCCAGGGAACGGCGGAGGCCGTGTGGGAGGACAATGTGCTGCCTATCCTGGGCACCAACATTCAGCTGCTCCCGGGATCGTCCGGTCTGTATGCGCTGGATGCAGCTGCGATTCAGGGCCTTGGCTTTGGTCTTTGCAAGCTCCGGGACTTCCGGGACGCGGTGGCCGAGGATGACGAGGTGGACTACATGATTTTTGACTGTCCCCCAGGCTTCACGGCGGCGTCAGTGTCGGCGCTGATGGCGGCCGGGGAGGTGGTGATCCCCATGCTGGTGGATGGCTTCAGCATGTGGGGTGTCCACGACCTGGTTGAGCAGGTCAACGGCATTCGTTCCGCAAACCCGGTTATCAAGATTGCCGGCGTCCTGATTACCCAATGGCGCAACTGTGAGCTGGTCCGCCAGGGCGAGGAGATGCTCCGGAATTTGGGCTTGCCGGTGTTCAAAACGGTGATCCGGCGCACAGACAAGGTTCCGGAGTCCACTGTTGTGTGGCAACCGATTTTTGATTACAGTCCCCGCAGCGCGGCCAGCCAGGACTACCGGCTGTGGGTGGAGGAATACCTGGGAGAGGAGGCAGCAGAACATGGCGAAGTTTGACCTGGGCGATTTTGTTAAGACCATGTCGGTGCCCGACTCGGGCACCGCAGGGCAAGAGCAGATCACTTATCTCCCTCTGGCCGATCTGCACGAAGACGAGAGAAATTTCTACACCGTGGACAAGGTGGAGGAATTGGCGGCCAATATCCAAAGCTGTGGCCTTATGGATCCCCTGCGGGTGCGGAAGTCTGAAGATGGGTATACCATCGTTTCTGGCCACCGGCGCGCTGCGGCGCTGAGGCTGCTGGCAGCCGAAGATAGCAAGTTCGAGCAGGTGGCCTGCATCATCGAAACCGGTGACATCCCGGAGCAGATCCAGGAGCTACGCTTGATTTTTGCCAATAGCGCTACCCGCAAAATGTCCCCTGCGGATGAAGCCAAACAGGCCGAACGAGTGGAGGTGCTTCTGTACGAGCTGAAGGAACAGGGTATGGAGTTCCCGGGCCGAATGCGGGATCGTGTGGCCGAGGCGTGCCGGATCAGCCGCAGCAAGCTGGGCCGACTCCAAAAAATCCAGCGCAACCTTGCACCCTGCTACAAGCCCCTGTGGGACGCAGGGGATCTACCCGAGGATACAGCGGACGCGCTGGCCAGTATGCCGGAACATGTGCAGGAGCGCATTAAGCGAGTTTTTCCGAAGAAAACCCCGACGGGCGGTGCTGTGCGGAATATTGCCGGGAAAATGGCAGCGGGCCAGGATTATTGTGCAACCGAGTTTCGCTGCCCCGACGGTGCCGCCTGCACTAACCAGGACAAGTTCTTCCGGCATGACCTGTCCTGCAATAGCTGGGAGAACTGCGCAGGAAGAGTGTGCTGCGTGAAATGCACGCGAGGCGGTGCCCATGATCCCGCAGGCAGCTCTTACAATGCCGCCTGCTCCGAGATGTGCCCCAAAGCAAAGGCTATTTACGAAAAGGCCAAGGAGAAATTCAAGGCGAAGGCGGAGCAGGAAAAGGTGGACGCTCACACCGAGGCGGTGCAGCGGGCCATGTCGGACACACAGCGGCTTGTCCGGGCCGCGGATGCTGCTGGTCTATCCGATAAGGACGCCGTGCCGAGTGCCTACGGCGGCAGCATCAGAATTGGGACGCTTCGCAGCATTATGCAGGGCGAAATCCCGAATGGTATGTCGGATTCCCAGCTTCGCGACTTTATCCCTTACTACACCAAAGCCTTGCGCAAAATGGCGGAGGCGCTGCATTGCTCCGCGGACTACCTGCTGGGCCTGGTGGATGAGCCGCGTGCCATCGTAGGCGGGTCTATGCCGGAGCAGACGACTGTTGGCTGCTGGATGCCCGGAAGCACTACGCCCGACCATCCGTGCGAATGTTATGTGATGCTTGATGTCAGTGAGATGAACATGAAGGAGCCCGCTCACAGGTCAAGGGCATACTGGGCGGGCGAAGCATTCCGAATCAAACCATCGGCTTACGCAGAGAAGATTCCGCCTTTCCCGGTTCTGGCCTGGTTGGAGATTCCGCAGTGGGGAGGTGGGAACAATGATTAAGGCACATATAGACAGCGATGGCATGAAATGTCTCGACATTGCGGGATCGGCACCAACAATCGTGGCCGAATTTGGCGTAATTATCAACCAGTATTATTCGGCAATCATCAAATCTGCCCCGCAACTGCTTCATCCTCTGCGACTCGCGTTTGCGGCCCTTGTTGCACCGGATAGTCCCGTTTGGATCGTGGACAATGATGTCCAGGGTATTTTTATTAACAGGAGGGCGGACAAATGAAGATTGCATCAAGGGAGGTATTTTCACATGCCTAAGCCCAGCGCGTTTATGGTGCGCTTGCAGGAGAATCAGCGCCACAATATGCACCTGCAGCGCCTGTTTACGATCCAGCAGTGTGAGGACATGGCGCTTATCACGCTGCACGAAGATTTTGGCTTTGGGGAAAGCCGGGCGATGGAATTCCTCGCCCGGTTCCGGGAGACCTTCACGGCCTATGCGGAGCTGTGCATCGAGGACGCTAAGGACGACAAGGACCTGGCTGTTACCAAGGCCAACATAGACCGCAAGCTGGAGCGTATCATGGGAGACGGCTTCCTTCCCTGGGAGAAGCGGTATCCACCGGAGGTGTTCAGATGACAATAAACGAACTGATTACAGCATTGCAGCGGCTGGAGGCAGAGTCCGGAAGCATCGTCTGTCTGGGCTGTGGCTATGAGCATAACTGCGACATCCTCGGCTGTGCTATCATCCGGGAGGCAACGGAGAAGCTGGGCGACTTTAACGCGGTTTTCAACGAGGAAACTATAGTGAGGCTGGCCGGACGGTGCCTGAAGGTAGAGCCGGGCCGCCTGCGGGAGCTGGCGGAGGTCGACAAGGCCGGTCGGCTGGCGGTGCTGCCGTGCAAGCCGGACGGCTCAATGCTTAATACAAGCGACCCAGAGAGACCGGAAATTATGAAACGGATCCACTTTGCGGTTGCTTATGTGTGTGGCGGAATTGTATTTCATCAGCCGTATAACATATTTCTCGAAAATGTTGCTGCGGGCTATATTCGACCGCTGAATGAGGAGGCGGAGAAAGCATTGGAGGCGATGCAAAATGAGTAAGGCTGTCATGCTGAGCGTCCGACCGAAGTGATGCGAAAAGATCGCCAGCGGTGAAAAGACCATTGAGGTGCGAAAAACCAGACCGAAGCTGGACACGCCGTTTAAGTGCTATATCTACTGCACCATCGGAGGGCGGGACTTAAATATTCCGATTTCTCAGGAACGGCTTATGCGCGACTACCTGGAAACTGGCTCGATGAAATCATTGAACTGCCCGCTTGGGAACGGCAAGGTTGTCGGGGAGTTTATCTGTGACCAGATTTACACGATTGACAAGGATAGTACGGGTTTTCTTTTTAAGGCCGGGGGACTATCCGTTTACAAGCAAGCTGCCGAAGAAAAGTGTGGCCTGTGTGTGGCTATGACAGACGATGAGTTGCACGGCTATCTTGGACATTGCCAGGGCTACGGCTGGCACATCTCCGACCTGCGCATTTATGACCAACCACAAAAGTTGACGGAGTTCCGGAGGTCTTGTCCTAATGACCTATACTGCGAGGCCTGCGCCATGTACAGCAACAACAACGGTATCTGCAACAATGGGGCTTTGCCGCTTCGCCGCCCGCCCCAGAGCTGGTGCTATGTGTATAGGAGGGATGACAATGGCTGAATATATTGAACGAGAAAAGGCGAAGCGTCTGTTGCATATTGAATACGCCTACGCCGCAGAACAACTTTTGGACGAGATTCCCACCGCTGATGTAGCCCCGGTGGTGCGGTGTAAGAACTGCAAGTACAGCTATGCGGATTTGGAAGGATTGTGCTGCACATACGGCCCACCGATTGACTGCATCGTACCGGGCGATTATGGCTGCGTATATGGCAAACGGAGGGCAAGCGATGGCGAATAAGGACGCAATGATGGAAGCCTTGGAGGAGATTGAGAACGGTATGTGCCGGGTCAAGGAGAGCCGGGACATCTGGCAGAACGATTTGATCTACGCTCTGTGTCAGGGTGTGCGGCTGTTGCTTCTGGATGAGTTGAAGGAGGTGCGCAAGCGTGGTTGAACTGAAACCGTGCCCGTTCTGTGGCAATACAAAAATTGGCGTTGTCAGGTCAAAGTACAATGGTGTCCCCTCTGGTGATGACGGTTGGCGTGCTGAGATCAAGTGCAAGTGCGGAGCCGACATGAAATTTTGGGCACTTAAAAAGTCTTGGGCAGAAGAAACCGCAATCTCGGCATGGAACAGGAGGGTTGACAATGCTTGATTACGAAAAGATCGAACAGTATTTGATTTCTGTTGCAGGGGAAAAACGAGACAAGAAAATCCTTCAGGCGAAAGCAGAAATGGATACTATACAGCGGGAATATGTAGCATATATGGACGGCGTTGTTGATGCTATCAGATATATTACGGGAGTAGCAAAGGTGGATGATGACAATGGCTGAATACATCGAGCGGGAAGACCTTTGATAGACACCGAAGAGCGGATAATACTTAGAGGAAAGATGGGGATTATCGAAGAAATTAGAAATCTTAATATGAGCACAACGCAGGTGATGTTAGGCAAAACTCCATCAATCCAATATACATGGCATACAAAAAATGGTGATATTGTTGCTAAATTTAAGATTTGGGATTGGTGGGACGGTAAAAACATTAGCGATCTTGAAATTAGTGAAAAGTATAGAGGACTTGGGTTATCCTATCAACTTTTAGATTATGCTACGAAAAGATGTGGTGCTATAAATTTGGCCGTAGAAAAAAGCAACACTATAGCAAAATATGTTTATGACAAATATGGATTTAAAGTAACAGCTGAAGATGACGCATATCATTATATGTCGAAATAAAGAGTGGAGGTGCTGAAAAATGAGCAGTTACTTGAAAACAGGCGGTTTTTGTGAACAAGACGACTTTGTGGAGGAAAATGGCCAGCTCCGGGAGCTGACGGTAACAATCACGCTTTCGGAGTATCGGGAGCTGGTGGCTTTGTCAGTGCAGCAGCGAGATTTCATCGACCAGATCGATGATCTGACGGAGGCTGCGGATTTTCTTTGTCGATTGGTGCTGGAGCTTGCGCCTGAGCTTGCGCCCCATGTCCGAAATGCTGTCAAACAGAAAGTCCCGCCCGCTGTCTTTGCGGTGCTTCTCCGGGTTGCAAAGGACGGTGACAGCGATGCTTAATGGCTGTAAGTGGATGCAGGATGAAATCTGCGTCAACGCGGATTGCCCGGCGTGCGCGGACTATTGCCCGGTGTCCAATTATCCAGGCGTGTGCAAATACGAGGACCGAGGTGATGCCGATGCCTGATTATTGCGTCGTGACACAGAAGTCGGGGCCTCTGACCAAGGCTTATTTTACCGATCGCCACAAAAGCGTGGCCTGGGCCGCCCGGCAGCAATGCCGGGACGGTCCGCCACCCGGGCCCTACATGTGGGGCACCAGCGAGGACAAGCTGGAGCTGTATCTTGCCCTTTTCGGCTTCGCCGGCGCCCACTATGTGCTGACATTCCGGGATGGATATCTTCCACCCAATTTTGACGGCGTGAAGCGATGCTTCCGGGCCTTTATAACCAAGGCTCGGCGCTGGCGGCCCGAAGCCCTGAGAAAGTATGTGTACGCGGTGGAGGCCGGACACGAAAAGGGCCGCTGGCATATCCATTTTGTGGCCGATGCCCAGTTGCTCCCTTTGGAGGATGTTTCCGGCCTTTGGCGGTACGGCTTTGTAAACCCAGGCAAGGCCGAGTATCCGGTGCTGCACGAGAAGGGCGGCTTCCACTGCCTGGCGCACTACTTCTGCAAGCCGGACAAATTCATTCCGCTGGGCAAGCATCCCTGGGGCGTGGCCGAGGGCATGAAGGCGATGATCCCGCCGCCCAGCGTCCGTGTGCAGCAGCGGCGCCCAGGTGTCCCGCAGAAAAACTATTATTGCAGTTACCGGACAAAGGACCCTGTCAGGGTCGTTAACGGTCACTCCAGCGCCCTGATGGAATACGCCAGCTGGGTGGCGCTGCCCAAGCCGGGGGAATACATCTACAGGCCCGAAAAACCGGCAAAAACGGAAGCGCTTTAATTTAGAATATGATCTTTAAATATACTTCTACAAGATAGCTTTACACTTGTATGCTGTGACTTTTTTAGGCACAAAAAGGAAACGGAGGCGAAAATAGGTTGCGAATAAAAACCGAATGTGATACACTGGTCGCGAAGGACGGATGGATCGCCTGCCCAGTGTGTCGGCGAAACAAGCGACTGCTGCGCATCACCCCGGAGACCCAGGCGGATTGCCTGCCGGTTTTCTGCCGGGACTGCAAGACGGAGATCATCCTGCATATCGAGAGAGGCCAGAGCGTAGAACGCCGGAGCCCGTAACGAATCCCGAGAAGGGGAGTTGCGGTTTCCGGCGTTTTTGTTTTTGCCGGGAGCGTCCGTCCGGAATATTGCAAGAGGCCAGAGCGTTGAACGCCGGAGCCCACAAGGAAGCCCGAGAGGGTGGTTGTGGGCTCCGGCGCTTTTGTTTGCCCGGAGGTGATAGCCCGGAGCCTTGAGGCCGGGCCCACGGCGAGGAGGGTGCGCATGGCTATTTCAGGCGGCAGGCTGGTGGAGCTTCACGGACTGCTGGATGCAGGCCGGGAGCATGAGTTCTACTCCTGGACCGAGTGGCGGCACCTGCGCCGGGCCGTCCTGGCCCTGGACAACAACGAGTGCCAGGAGTGCAAGCGGCGCGGTGTCTATTCAAGGGCAAGCATCGTCCACCATGTGCAGCACCTTCGGGACCGGCCCGACTTGGCCCTGTCCGTCTATGACGGCGACAGGCGGCAGCTGGAGGCCGTGTGCAAGCGTTGTCATGAGGCCCTGCACCCGGAGGGCCAGCGGCAATATAAGCCGCCTGCGCCGCCTCTTACGCCGGAGCGGTGGGATTGATACCCCCCCCTCGAAAAAACGGCCTCCGGCGCCTCGGCGTTACTCGCGGGGGTCCAAGACAATCCCGCG
>OIZA01000256.1_pt1 | contig 30609 bp, 30 predicted proteins | sample 1588381 | NCBI WGS metagenome assembly OIZA01 (sample SAMN03283277) | human gut metagenome | biome: human-associated habitat; material: feces | host: Homo sapiens | place: Peru | collected 2012 | reverse complement strand
TGCCGCTCCGGGAGTTCGTCCGGTTTAGAAAAACATTTATTTCACTAACTTTCCATTTAGTCGTTCAAAGCCATATCCTTCAGCTTCGCAAACAGATTACGTACCGGCTTGGCACTTAAGATCAGCAGGGTCACGGCTGCTTCGGCGAAGATATAGATAGCATTGTAGACGATGGCGTAGGGCAGGGGATCCCAGCCTTCCCAGGCATAATAACCGAAGAAGATCCATCCGGAGATCACGGCGAACACATATCTTCCCAGAACCCCGGCGATATATCCTTTGATCAGGCCAAACTTCGCGTTGGAGAAGAGGCCGGACAGTCCCAGTGCGCCGAAAGCCAGCAGATAGTCTACGACCAACTGCATGGGATATAACACATAGGGATCAATGAGCAGCTGCAGAACGCCATAAGCAACACCGGTAGCAATACCGGCCCCCAGACCGAACCAGTAGCCGGGCAGGCAGATCACCAGCATGGACAGCAGGGTAATGGAGCCGCCGGTAGGGAAATGGAACAGTTTAATATTGGAGAGAACGGTTCCCAAAGCGATGGCCATAGCACAGAAAGCCAACTGTTTTACGGTAAGCTTACCGCGGTTCATTTTATGATCACCATCGGAAGCTGCAGGGGCTGCCGCAGTTTTTTTCATCTGCATGCGGGCGAACAAAACGGCAACCGCCAACAGGGCGATCAGAATGACTACCAGCAGGACATTTCCCAGAGTCGTAGGAGTATAAGTAGTTTCTCCCCAGTCATTGGTAACAGCAGTGTACAACATAAAAAAATCCTCCTTCGTGTGCGCGAGGAGGGACAACATCGTATCCATGCAAAAGAAACTTTCAGCATGAACAAAGTGCTTCCTTACGCCGGTATTATCCGGTTCAAGTAGTGAGGGTTAGAAGCGAAGTCCGAGGACGACGCTTCAATCTCAGCGATGTGCTCCCCTAGCGGATATTCTATTTACCTGTTTACTATAGTGCTTTATCGCGGCAGTGTCAAGCACTTACTTCACAAACGGCTCGGTGAAACGCCTGGACGGATGAACAGACAGAGGCAGAGCAAGATCGGTCCGGGATCCTATAAAAAAGTCTTCAACACCTGCAATACCCCTTTTTCCCAATAAGGAGCGCAGGTTCCCTTTGCTGCGGCGATGACTTCTTCCCTTGCGTTGGACACGGCGAAACTTGTCCCGGCACTTTGCAGCATTTCGATATCGTTCAGATTGTCCCCAAAGGTACAGGTCTCCTCCGGTGCGATTCCCAGATATTCCTGAAGAAAACGGATCGCGGTTCCTTTATTGACGCCCAGTGGATTACAGTCCACCCATTCTTTTCCGGCGGATGCAAGCTTCGCTCGGGACTGCCAGGTGGGCGTGAAGACGGGAGCACACATTTCTTCACAGGCGGAAGGATGGTATACCGTGAACTTGATCACATTTTCCACCGGTGTCTTCATAAGATCTGCGGATTCCCGGATGTCATAGCCGTAGGAATCCGTAAGCCACCGGAACATCCGGCTTCCGGCATCTTCCGCCAGACAATAGTCCGGAGTGGCAATGAAATAATCGCAGTCCGGCAGTTCATTCCGCACCGTCTCACACATTCCATGCCAGATATCTTCCGGTAAAGTATGCACTTTTAAAATCTCCCGGGGCGTGCGGACTACCGTACCGCCGTCGGTGATATAGAGAAGCTTGTCCCGGATGGGAGCAAAAAGCTTCCGCTCGCTGACGAACTGTCGGCCGGAGCAGGCAACGAAGCGGATGCCTTTTGCCGCCAGCTTTTCAATGACAGTCATGTATTCCGGATCCAGCATCAGGGTGCCATCCTTTAAGAGCGTGCCGTCGATATCAGTTGCGATAAGTTTGATCATAGTGCCTCCAAATGTTATATTTCATTATATGTGAACTCACGAATTCGTGCTATCGCGCGCTCATTACATTATATCCTACCATCCGCCGGATTTGCAAACAGTATCTGGAAATACAAAACAGTTGGAAAAACCCCTGAAATATAGTATCTTATATAGTATCGGAAATGTATATACGTGCCCGGTGGGAGACGCGGGCATTGGAAGGATAGGATAGCAGCATGAAAAAAAGTATCGTCGGGATTCTGGCGCATGTGGATGCCGGGAAGACCACATTGGCGGAAAGCCTTTTATATACCTGTGGAGTCATTCACAAGGCCGGAAGAGTGGACCACGGAGACGCTTTTCTGGACAACGGGGATATGGAACGGAAAAGAGGAATCACCATTTTCTCCAAGCAGGCGAGAATCCACTGGAAAGATGTGGATATCACTCTGTTAGACACCCCCGGACATGTGGATTTCTCTGCGGAAATGGAGCGGACACTGCAGGTACTGGATGCAGCGGTTCTGGTCATCGACGGGAGCGATGGCGTGCAGGGGGACGTACATACCCTGTGGCAATTGCTGAAAAGATATGAAGTGCCGGTATTTCTATTCGTAAATAAGATGGATCAGCCGGGCACGGATCCGGCAAAAATACTGGCGGAACTTCAGAAAAAGCTGGACGGCAATATCGTGGCGGCAGGGAATCTGTTGCAGACAGAAGCGGACAAGGCGAAACGCGATACAGAACTGGAACATGCAGCCATGTGCAGTGAAGCATTGATGGAAGAATATCTGGAGACCGGAGAATTGTCGCCGGAAAGCGTGACAGATACTGTAGCGGAGCGTAAAATGTTCCCCTGTTTTTTCGGATCGGCGCTGAGACAAAGCGGGGTCGAAGAACTGCTGGACGGACTGAACGCCTGGCTGCCGCAGCCGGAATATCCGGAAGAATTCGGTGCCAGAGTCTATAAGATCGGCAGAGACAACGCCGGAATCCGACTGACATATCTGAAAGTCACCGGTGGAATACTGCGGGTCAAGATGCCTGTGGGAAACGACAAAAGCGGTGCGGGAGAAGAGGTCTGGGAGGAAAAATGTGATCAGCTGCGTCTCTATAACGGCGGCAGCTACGAGACCGCAGATACGGTGGAAGCCGGGGAAGTCTGCGCGGTTACGGGACTTACGAAGACCTTCGCCGGTCAGGGACTGGGATACGAAAGTGAGAATTCCACGCCCATACTGGAGCCGGTATTGACTTACCGACTGTTGCTGCCCCCGGAGGTGGATCCTGTGGTGGCACTGGGCAAACTGCGCCAGCTGGAAGAGGAAGAACCGCAGCTGCATGTGCTGTGGCAGGAAGAGAACCGGGAGATCCACATGCAGGTCATGGGACAGGTACAGATGGAGATCCTCAAAAATATCCTGTGGGAGCGCTTCGGACTGGAAGCGGAATTCGATGCGGGAAGCATTGTATATAAGGAAACTCTGGCAGAACCCGTGGAGGGCATCGGGCATTTTGAACCCCTGCGGCATTATGCAGAGGTACATCTGCTGCTGGAGCCCGGAGAGCGGGGCAGCGGATTGCAGTTTGCCTCTCTGTGCAGCGAGGACATGCTGGACCGCAACTGGCAGCGGCTGATTCTGACACATCTGGAGGAAAAACGGCATGTGGGAGTACTGACCGGTTCCGAACTCACGGATCTGCGGATCCTGCTGATCGCAGGCAGGGCACATACGAAACATACGGAGGGCGGAGATTTCCGGCAGGCCACTTACCGCGCGGTGCGGCAGGGAATGCGCAGCGGAAAAAGTATCCTGTTAGAGCCCTGGTTTTCCTTCCGGCTGGAAGTGCCGACGGAAAATCTCGGCAGAGCCATGTCGGATATCACAAGAATGAACGGAAGCTTTGAACCGCCGGAGACGGAAGGGGACAGCAGTGTGCTGACAGGAAGCGTTCCCGTAGCCTCTATGGGGGATTACGGAAAAGAAGTTGCTTCCTATACCAAGGGACATGGGCGTCTGTCCTGTACTTTAAAAGGATACGAACCCTGTCACAATCCGGAAGAGGTGATGGCAGTGATCGGCTATGACCCGGAGGCGGACGTGGCGAATCCCACGGGATCGGTCTTCTGTGCCCATGGGGCCGGTTTTCAGGTACCCTGGGATCAGGTGCCGGAATATGCCCATGTGGAGAGTGGCTGGGCGCCGGAGAAGGAAGATGGCGGAGACAGTGATGAGGCGGAAGCGGGAATGCAGGCTGTGAGCAGGCAGAAGGGAGCTTTCCGGCAGACCGGAGGCGGCGTAGAACGCATCATATCCCAGGAAGAGATCGAAGAGATCTTCCGCCAGACCTATGGAAAAAAAGCGGAGGATCCCCACAGATTCCGCAGATACCATACTTCCTCCGGAAACCGTAGCAGTTATACGGGCAGTTCGGCGGGAAGTGTAGGGGAGGCCGGTGCGCGCAAGATCGTGCCACAGGAAAAACCGGAGGAATATCTGCTGGTGGACGGCTATAATATTATTTTTGCATGGCCGGAACTGCGGGATCTGGCGAAGATTAACCTGGACAGCGCCCGGGACAAACTGATGGATATTCTGTGCAATTATCAGGGATATCAGGGCTGCCGGCTGATCCTGGTCTACGATGCCTATAAGGTAAAGGGCAATCCCGGCTCCACCATGAAGTATCATAATATAGAAGTGGTCTATACAAAAGAAGCAGAGACCGCAGACCAGTATATTGAGCGGACGACTCATCAGCTGGGAGCAAAACCGCAGAAATACCGGGTGACGGTGGCAACCTCCGATGCACTGGAGCAGATGATCATCTGGGGAAACGGTGCCACCAGAATGTCTGCACTGGGACTGAAAGCAGCGGTGGAGGCAGCAGGCGCTGAATATTTTAAATAAGAGAGTTTTACGGGACTTGAAAAAGTGTAATCTATACCTGTCAGGACGGAAAAAAGAGACTTCCGACAAAGCCTGAATATGAAAAGCAGAGAAAGAGGTATGGATTATGAGAAGACAGCTGGTTTCTAATATTGCATTTTACGGTACTACCGCAGTACTTATTCTGATCATTGTATTATGTATTGGTGCAACAGTGAAGAGCGAGAGCCGGGATGAGACAAGACGCATGGAAAACCGGGCACAGGAACAGCAGTTGATGAGTGATATGCGGCAGTACCTGAATGAGAACGGTTATCGCAACAGCGGTGTGACGCTGACCTATGCGGTAGAGGAAGACGGCAGTCCGGATTATACATTTACCATTCATCATAAGAAGATCAACGGCATGAGCGAGACGGAGCGGGAAGCGCTGAGCACAGAACTTGCACAGGCCTGCAACGCGGACGGCGATTATTCGGTTTCCTATGAATATCTGCTGACGGATTTTTAGAGACTATTTACATGACTTTTTTGAAAATAAGGGGTATACTGATACCATATGCCACAGAAAACGGGGCGATGGGAAAGGAGAACGACAGATGACATTTATTCCCAAACCACATGAGATATATAAGCATTTTAAGGGCAATCTGTATCAGGTCGTAACGATCGCAGAACATTCCGAGACCGGGGAACAGTTGGTGATCTATCAGGCTTTATATGGGGACTTTAAGACCTATGCAAGACCGCTTGCGATGTTCACCGGAGAGGTGGACCGGGAGAAATACCCGGAGGTGACACAGCGGTTCCGTTTTGAATTGCAGGGCGCGGAGGCAGACAGACAGATCCGTGAGGCGGATGCAGTAAGCGGAGCAGAGGCAGAGGCAGACAGACAGATCCGCGAGGCGGATGCAGTAAGCGGAGCAGCGGCCGCTTCGACACGGGCACCGGAGAAGACAGCCCCGGTACAGCCCGCCGAAGACGAAGAACCCGCACTGGATCCGCTGGTACTGGAGTTCCTGGATGCGGATTCCTATGAGGAGAAGTTAAATATTCTGGCAGGATTGCATCACCGGATCACCAACGAGATGATCACGACCATGGCGATCTCCTGCGATATTGAGGTAAATGACGGTGAGCCGGAAGAACGTTACGAAGAACTGAAAAACTGTCTGCTCACCATGGAGAAGTTCGAATGCAATCGTCTGCGGTAGACTCTATGGATAAATACAATGAAAATTTAACGGATGTTAAGGAAATCTTTAGGAAAGGTGACCTTCGGGCGATTCCCAAACCACTTTTAAAATGGTATGATAATAACCGTAGGATCCTTCCCTGGAGAGAGCAGCCGACGCCTTACCGCGTATGGGTCTCCGAGATCATGCTGCAGCAGACCCGGGTGGAAGCGGTAAAGCCTTATTTCCAGCGGTTCATGGAGACACTGCCGGATATTGCCGCCCTTTCCCGGGCACCGGAAGAGGTGCTGTTAAAGCTGTGGGAAGGCCTGGGATATTATAACCGGGTACGAAACTTACAGAAAGCAGCCATCCAGATCATGGAAGACTATGGTGGAGTCATGCCGGATTCCTATGAGGAATTACTGAAGTTAAAGGGCATCGGAAGCTATACAGCGGGAGCGGTTTCTTCGATTGCTTACGGCAGACCCAATCCGGCGGTAGACGGCAATGTCCTGCGGGTGATTGCAAGAGTCCGTAAGGATGATCGCTGCATTTCTGAAGATAAGGTAAAAAAGTCCGTGGAAAAGGATCTGTGGGAGATCATCCCCACAGACAGACCGGGAGATTTTAATCAGGCCATGATGGAGATCGGCGCCTGTGTATGCATCCCCAACGGAGCACCGCACTGCGAAGAGTGTCCGCTGCAGCAGATCTGTCTGGCTTATGCGGACGGCACACAGCTGCAATACCCGAATAAGGCCAAAGCAAAGGAACGCACGGTGGAGGAGAAGACGATCCTCATCATCCGGGATGCGGAGCTGGCGGCACTGCACAAGCGCCCTGCCAGGGGCCTGCTGGCGGGAATGTATGAATTTCCTTCCATGAAGGGCTACCATACTGCGGAAGAGGTCAGGGAATATCTGGCGGAGAACGGACTGCAGGTGCTGAGGATCCAGCCACTGGAGGATGCGAAGCATATTTTTTCCCACAGAGAGTGGCATATGAAGGGCTATCTGATCCGGGTGGACGAACTGGCACCGAAGCGGGAAGGCCCGGATTCTGCGGAATGGATCTATATCGAACCCCAGGAAACAAGGGAGAAATACCCCATTCCCTCCGCGTTCGCAGCGTATGCGAAGGGATTGAATATGAAGCTGGGTATCCGTGAGGATGAACCCAGACAGTGAACAATAAGAATGTGAAGAAAGGACAGCGATATGAAATTACTTTCCATAGCAATTCCCTGTTACAATTCTGAAAAGTATATGAGAAAATGTATTGATTCCCTGCTGATCGGTGGTGAGGATGTGGAGATACTGATCATTGATGACGGATCTACCAAGGACCGCACGGCAGAGATCGCAGATGAATATGAAGCACAGTTTCCGACTATCGTCCGTGCAATCCACAAAGAGAACGGCGGACACGGTTCCGCGGTGAACACCGGAATCGCCAATGCCACGGGACTGTATTTTAAAGTAGTGGACAGTGATGACTGGGTGAAGCAGGATGCATATTTTAAGATCCTGGATACCCTGCGGGAACTGGCCGGCGGCGGTCAGGCACTGGACATGCTGATCAGCAACTATGTCTATGAAAAGGAAGGCGAGCGCCGCAAGAAGGTGATCCAGTACCGTCGTATTCTGCCGGTGGAGAAGATGTTCACCTGGTCGGACTGCCATCATTTCCTGAAGGGACATTACATACTGATGCACTCCGTGATCTTCCGCACCAGACTGTTACAGGAATGTGGACTGAAGCTGCCGGAGCATACCTTCTATGTGGACAATCTGTATGTATTTGAGCCGCTTCCCTATGTCAAGAACATGTATTATCTGGATGTGAACTTCTACAGATATTATATAGGAAGACAGGATCAGTCGGTGAACGAGACGGTAATGATCTCCCGGATCGACCAGCAGATCCGTGTGACGAAGCTGATGATCGATTATCTGGTAGGCAGAAAGGCAGAACTGGTGAAGAACAGACGTCTGTACCAGTATATGCGTAACTACCTGGAGATCATTATGACGGTATCCTCCGTGTTGCTGATCCGTTCCGGAACCACAGAACATCTGGAGAAAAAGAAAGAACTGTGGGAGTACCTGAAGGGAAAGGACAAACGACTGTATCTGTGGATGCGCAACGGCATCATGGGCGGTACCATGAACCTGCCCGGAAGAGGCGGCCGGAAAATTTCGGTAGAAGGGTATAAGATCTGCCAGAAATTATTTGGATTTAATTAGAACAGAATTATTATCTGGAAGCCAGGAACAGTTTTAAAAGTCTGAGAGCATAGTCACGCTCTCTTTGTTCGGAATTATTTAACATAGTTAAAATAGCGGATACTTCGGCGGTTTCTCCGGGGTATCCGTTTTTTCCTGTATCTTTTCCATAAATAATATAATCCAGTGACATATCGAGTGTCTCGGAAAGAGCCATCAGTGTCTCCACACTCATACCGCAGCTGCCACGTTCAATGTCTGCATAATATTTGGCGGCGCGGTCTATTTTTTCGGCCATTTCGTCCTGGGTAAATCCCAACAGATTTCTTTTCTGACGAATACGCTCTCCGGCGGCCAGACGATCATAAGTTTTTTTCATGTATATCCTCCAATAATCATTACCCCTTTTTAGAATGAGCCCCTTTGTACATTTTTATGATTTTATTATCTATCTCCATTATGAAGATGTGAAAGTATTGACAATACCTGTTTTAAACGTATATAATGGGTACGTTTAAAACGAAATTGAAAATTACGTTAAAAACGTAGACAGAATTCAGAAGCTACAGAAGAAAAGAGGGGTCTTCCGAGGAGAGGGAGATGAAATCATCATGAAACGAAAGATATTGACCATTGCCGCAGGTGCAGCAGGACTGCTGGCTGCATATTTTCTTGTGAGTGGAATTTCTCATACCATCTATCATCGTCCGGCGCAGGCCACACCCACCGAAAGCGAGACGGAAAGTGTCGAACAGGGCACCGAGGAAGCGAAGGCGGCCATGACCGAGGACGAGATCAATGAAATGCTGGCGGATATGAAGAGTACCGAGACTGCAGAGACAGAGGCAGTATCCGGGGAGAGCGCGGCGATTCCTGTAAAATTCGAGGAATTGTGGCAGGTGAATCCGGATGTCTATGCCTGGATCACAGTACCGGGAACGGAGATCGATTATCCAATCCTGCAGCATCCTTCCGATAATTCCTATTACCTTATGCATAATATTGACGGTTCTTACGGATATCCGGGATGTGTGTATACGGAGAATCTGAACAGCAAGGACTTTACGGATAATAATACGGTGATCTATGGGCATAACATGAAGAATGGAACTATGTTTGCCCAGTTACATAAATTCGAAGATCCGGATTTTTTCAACGAAAACAGAGAAGTACTGATCTATCTGCCGGAAGAGGTGCTGCATTATACCATCTTTGCGGCACATATCTATGATGACAGGCATCTGCTGTACAGTTTTGATTTCTCTGATCCGGATGTGTATGAGAAATATCTTCAGTCAGTCTTCGACACCCGCGATATGAGTGCGAATATTGATAAGGATATGACAGTGACCAAAGAGGATCAGATCATTACTCTGGTCACCTGCATCGGCAGCCAGCCGAACAACCGTCTTCTGGTACAGGCAGTACTGACAGAGAGGGAACCCGGTACTGAGGCGGCAACTGCAATCGAATAATGGAGACAGCCTATGAAAAAGGAAGATCGTAAAGAGATATCCCGAGATATTCCCGTGAAGGACGAACGCGATGAAACCCAGCTGACCGGAAGGAAGGCGGCGGAGTACAACAGAAAGAACGTGGTTCGACATAGAAAACGTGTCCGCACGAAGATCCTGTGTGCATTGGGAATCCTACTGGCATTGCTGGCAATTCTGGCAGTGATCGCAGTGATCCTGGTCAATGTATGGAGATCCACCGGACGGGCCAGCCTGCTGCGTCATGCGCAGGAGAGCGAAGTCACCACACCGCAGGGAATGCAGGATGCGGCGAACGAGATAGATCCTAATGCTTCCCAGGAAGCAGAAGTATCTTATGAATTGCAGGAAGGTCAGATCCGTTACAACGGTAAGACTTACCAATATAAAGAGAATCTCACGAATATCCTCTGCCTTGGCATTGACAGCAGAGACGGTATCGCAAAGGAGAAGACACCGGGTAAGGCGGGACAGGCAGACTGCGTGATCCTGGCTGTGCTGGATGACGATGCGAAGACAATCCAGCTTATCAACATTTCCCGCGATTCCATGGTGCCGGTACATGTCTATGCTACCGACGGAAGTTACGTGGAGGACAGAACAGAACAGCTGGCTCTGCAATATGCTTACGGCAATGGCAGAGACTGGAGCTGTCAGCTGATGGAAGAGGCGGTATCCAATCTGTTTTACGGATTGCCCATCCATGGCTACTGTGCGCTGTCCATGAACAGTATTGCCGATCTGAACGATATGGTAGGCGGCGTCACCGTAACCGTGCCGGAGGATCTGGCTGCCATGCAGCCGAAGCTGTTCACCGCCGGAGAGGTTCAGACTCTGAAGGGAGATCTGGCATATCACTTCGTCCATGACAGAGATTTCCAGTCAACGGATGTTGCTTCCAATAATAAGCGTATTGCCAGACAGAAGACCTATGCCGTTGCTTTTGTGAATCAGTTTAAGCAGGGCATGAAGGAAGATATGACTCTTCCTGTGAAACTCTACCAGACAGCAGAGAAGCAGATGGTCACCAGTATCAGCCTGGATCAGGCGGTATATCTGTGTACCGAATATATGAACTGCTCCTTTGACATGGATAATATCTACACCATTGACGGTGAAGTCACCATGGGTGAGAAGTACGCTGAGTTCAATGTGGATGACGAAGCATTGTATCAGCTGATCCTCGATGTCTTTTACGAGGAAGTGAATTAGGTATAACCGGCCGGAAACGACCGTTTATATATAGAAACCATTCTATACTCTACGAAAGGAGATAAATGCCCAATGAAAAAAGTATATGCTATGTTATTAGCTGCAGTTATGACCGTAGCTATGGCAGTTCCTACCTTTGCAGCAAACAGCCCTGAAGCTGATCCCGTTGTAAAGACCGCTGCCGGTGTTGATGTTGTAGCAGCAGCAAAGGAAGTATCCACTTCCGTATCCGCAGCTTCTGTAGCAGTTCCTTCTGAGCAGCTTGCTAATCAGGTTGTATCCGTAACTTCTACAGAGTCTGTTCTGAAAGACTTAAACGTTCCTACCAGCGCTAAACTGGTAGCAGCAGTTGACGTATCCTACAGCGGAGAGATCCCTGCAGGCGGAGTACAGGTTCCTTTCAAGGTTCCTGGCGCCAAGAAGGGTGATATGGTTTACATCCTTCACAGACAGCCCAACGCACCTTACACCTGGGAAGTAGTTGGTTCCGGCGTTCTCGGTGATGACCTCACTGTAACCGGTACTTTCACCAGCTTCTCTCCCGTTGCATTCATGGTAGTTGATGCAGCTGATGTTGCAGCAACCGCAGTGAAGGCACCCAAGACTGGCGAGTTCTAAGATCATCTTACGAACTTGATTTCATAAGGCCTTATGAAGTAATGGTCAAAATGAAGTAAAAAGGTAGAGTGGTTTCTATGAGACCGGTGTGGCGCTTCGGCACCATGCCGGAATCAAAAAAAGGAGAAATATCGCATGGAATATATTGATATGCATTCCCACATACTGCCCGGAATGGATGATGGTTCCAAAAGCATGGAAATGACACTTGCCATGTTGAAAATCGCCGAAGAAGAAGGCATCGGCACCATCTATACCACACCCCACTGTATGCCGGGCAAGGGACATCCTTCTCTGGCAAAAGTCGAGGAAAGGATCCGCCTGGTACAGAAGACAGCCGAAGAAGAGGGAATTCACATCGCCCTGAAAAAAGGAACAGAATATTATTACATAGAAGAAATGTTGGAATGGATGGAAGAGGGTAAGATCATTACCCTGGGAGATTCCAACTGTGTACTGGTGGAATTTGAGCCTTATGCGGAAGAAAAATACATCCGCAATGCCGTCAGAGAGATTCTGGGATTCGGTTATCAGCCGGTCATCGCTCATGTGGAGCGGTATCAGAACCTCATGGAACGAAAATTTGCAACCATCCAGTGGATGAGGGAAGTCGGGACACTGATCCAGGTCAACTGTGCCTCTGTCACAGGAGACAATGGCTTCCATACAAAACAGAATGTGAAGAGCCTGCTGAAAAGCGGCCTGGTGGACTTCGTGTCTACCGATGCCCACAGAGCACAGGGCAGGGCTCCTTATATAGAGAAATGCGCGGAGATCCTCCGCAAAAAATACGGAGACATCTATGCTGCGGAACTTACCGGAGGCAATGCCAGAAGGTTCCTTTCGCAGAACTAAGCTATCGATCAATGTACAACGAGAGGAAAAAATAACATGCAGACTTCTTATCAGGAAGATGAAATTGAAATTGATTTACAAGATCTGTTCGGATTGCTCCTGCACAAGGCATGGGTCATTGTTCTGGCAGGTGTTGCCACGGCTGCTGTCGGATTTGCGGTAAGCTTTTTCCTTATTACACCGCAGTATGAATCCACGACCAGTATCTATATCTCCACCAGCAAAGGGAATGAGAACAGCATGACTTACAGCGATGCCCAGCTGGCTTCCCAGCTGACCAAGGACTATGAGGAACTGATCCTAGGGCGCACGGTGCTGGAAAAAGTGATCGGAATGTATGATCTGTCGGAAAGCTATGAAAGCCTGAAGAAGCGGGTGACTGTGGCCAATACCTCCAACACCCGTATCATTACCATCACGGTAAAGGATCCCAATCCCCAGAATGCACAGATTCTGGCCAACAGCATCAGGGATGCGGCAGCAGTTCATATCAAGGATGTCACAGATGTCGAGGCGGTAAACGTGGCGGACGAAGCGAATCTGCCGGAAAAACCCTGTGAACCTTCGGTTCCCAAATGGACCGTGATCGCAGCGCTGATCGGCATGGTACTGTCTGCGGCAGTTGTAGTCGTGCAGTATTTACTGGATGACACCATCAAATCCTCCGAGGACATAGAGAAATATCTGGAACTGTCTACACTGGGCCTGATTCCGAACTTCGATACGGTGGAGAAGAAAAAGAAGTCCCGTAAGACGAAGGAAGAGGAGGAGATCCATGAACCGAAGATGGCGGAAGATGAGAACATCGAAGTCGTAGATATGGAGAAGGAGCAGTAAGAATGCAGAGTATTGAGTTAAAACAGGAAAAACAGGACTTCCGTACCAAGGAAGCGTTCAAGACGCTCCGAACAAATATCGAATTTTCCGGAGAAGATATCAAGGTCATCTGTGTGACCAGCTGCACACCGAACGAAGGTAAGAGCAGCGTTTCCTACGAGCTGGCAAAGTCTTTCGCTCAGAACGGGAAAAAGACGATCCTCATTGATGCGGATCTGCGTAAGAGTGTTATGAGAGGACGCCATAGAAAAGGAAAGGTCCGCTTCGGCCTGACCAACTATCTGGTAGGCAAGGTGGATCTCGATACGGCCATCTGTGAGACGGATATTCCGAACTTCCATCTCGTATTCGCCGGACCGGTACCGCCTAACCCCAGCGAACTGTTAGGAAACAGCCGCTTCCAGAAAATGGTAGAGGTATGCCGGATGAAGTATGATGTGATTATTATAGATACACCGCCTCTGGGAAGTGTTATCGATACCGCAGTCGTCTCCAAATTCTGTGACGGCGCGGTGATCATTCTCGCCTGCGGTGAGATCAGCTATCGCTTCGCCAGGAGAGTCAAAGACCAGCTGGCTCTGACCGGCTGTAAGATCCTCGGCTGTGTCCTGAACAAAGTGGACATGGGCGGCAAAGGTTACTACGGTAAATACTATGGAAAATATTACGGCAAGTACTACGGTAAGTATTATGGCAAATATTACGGTAACTATGGAAATTACGGAAACGAAGAATAAGATTCCGAGCGTTTAGCTTCGCAAAACCGAAAATTTTCGGGGGGGGGGTAGAAACATGTACAAAAAAACGTCAAAAGGCTGGCTGAAACATGTAGACTTCCTGATCCTTGATCTGATCTGTCTACAACTCTCCTTCTATATAGCCTATTGCATCCGTCATGGCCTACGGAATATGTATGCAAATGAACTTTATGCAGGCATGGCAGTGGTTCTTCTGCTAGTAGATATCGTAGTGGAAGTGATTTTCGAAAATTTACATAATGTCTTAAAACGTGGCTACTGGAACGAAGCTGTACAGACCACGAAGCAGGTGCTGGAAGTCTTCGCCATGTTCAGTATCTATCTGGTGACGGCACAGAATGCGGAGCAGTTTTCCCGTACGGTATTATACCTGACCATGGGATTCTACTGGGGCATCAGTTATATCGGCAGACTGCTGTGGAAAGCTCACCTCAAACAGCACAGAAAATATGTATCGAAGCGCTCCCTGCTGGTGGTAACCAAGAAGGATCGTCTGGAGGCGTTACAGGCAGAACTGGGCAAAGAATGGTATGCCACATTCCAGATCGTGGGACTCGCTGTCGTAGATGCCGACATGGCAGGACAGAGAGTGGGCGAATATGGTATCATCGCCAATGCGGACAGTGTGGTGGAGTATGTTCGTACTACATGGGTAGATGAAGTACTGATTGATATTGAACCCGGTGATGAACGTGTCGGAAAATTGATTGAACAGTTCCTGGAGATGGGTACGGTAACCCATTTCCGGGTAAGCCAGGTGGTAGAAGCGTCCGGCAGAAAGCTGATCGTAGAGAAATTCGGCAGTGGTCCGGTCGTGACGGCATCCATCAATTATGCGTCCCCGAGACAGCTGTTCATGAAGCGCTGTCTGGATATCCTGGGAGGACTGGTAGGATGTATCCTCACGGGTATTCTGTGCATCTTTCTGGCACCGGTGATCTACATTCAGTCTCCGGGTCCGATCTTTTTCTCACAGATCCGGGTAGGTAAGAACGGCAAACAGTTCCGCCTTTATAAATTCCGCAGCATGTACATGGACGCGGAAGAACGTAAGGCAGAACTCATGAAGCAGAATAAAATGTCTGATGGCAAGATGTTCAAGCTGGACGAAGATCCCCGGATCATCGGCAGCAAGTTCCTGCCGGACGGTACATATAAAAAGGGCATCGGTAATTTCATCCGGGACTGGAGCATTGACGAGTTTCCACAGTTTTACAATGTACTCAAAGGTGATATCTCTCTCGTAGGCACGAGACCGCCTCTGGTATCTGAAGTAGAGCAGTACGAACTCAGACACTGCACCAGACTGGCCATGAAGCCGGGAATCACCGGAATGTGGCAGGTCAGCGGACGCAGCAGTATTACGGACTTTGATGAAGTGGTGAAACTGGATCAGGAATATATTGAGAACTGGAGCTTTGGGAGGGACCTGAGGATACTGGCGAAGACCGTGGGGGCTGTGCTGAAGAAGGATGGAGCGGTGTAAGATTCCCCACCGGTCTCTTAATGAGTGGATAAAGGTGTTGCGTTTACTGGAGGTATTCATTGCTTAAGAGACCGATGAGCCGAAGTGAGGAAGAAAACTTGAAAAAGGATGGTCGGTAGGCTAGATAAATAGAAAAGGAGAGCAAACCTCGTCATCCGTCTTTTAAAGACCATGACATCTGGTACCGTTATTTCGACGTGGATTATCTGGAGCATAAAGCGGAACTGGATGCGCTGGCAGAGAAGGTTGTTTACACCGGACCGATTGATGCTTACTTCCAGTATTCCCTTGGTTATCTGGAGTACCGTAGTGTGAGATTTGAAAACGAGATTCTGGACAAGCCAAATTTCCAGGGCAACGCAGCTGTGAATTATACTGACCGTGAAACGCCGTGGACGCGCATCATCGAACACAAGTGGTTCGAGTTCGGTAAGGATGAGAACGGGAAAGATATAGATAAGACTATCATAAGCAGAGAATACAGTTCTGAGTGGAAGCCAGGAGATGAGACGTACTATCCGGTCAATGACAAAAAAATGGGGCGCTCTACGCAGAATATAAAAAGTTGGCGGATAGAGAAGATAAGGTAATCTTCGGTGGTCGGCTTGGCGAGTACAAGTACTACGACATGGATGCTGCAGTGGCTTCGGCGCTTGAGATGAGCAAAGAAGAATTGAAGTAAGAGAAAAGTAAGAGAAAATGAGAGAACTGGGCTGAAGTCTGGTTATGAAGGGGAAAATACAATGGGCCAAATAGAGCCAAATAAACAGAATAAGCCAATAAACATAAAAATCATAATTGCGGCTCACAAGAAATACCGTATGCCACAGGATGACATATACTTGCCGATTCATGTAGGCGCAGAGGGCAAAGCACCTATTGGATATCAGGGCGATAACACAGGCGATAATATTTCCACCCTCAATCCATACTTCTGTGAGCTTACCGGAATGTATTGGATGTGGAAGAACCTCAAGGCGGATTACCTAGGACTTGCACATTACAGACGGCACTTCTGCTTTAGAAAGAAGTATGGAGAAAATACTGAAGATAGCAAGTGGAAGTCGGTATTGACCTCAAAAGAAGCCCAGCTTCTCTGCAAGCAGTACGATGTTATTGCACCAGAAAAACGCCACTATGTGATTGAGACCTTAGAGTCTCATTATGAACACACACATTACAAGGAGCATCTTGAAAAGACCAGACAGATCATAAGGGAACGGTATCCACAGTATCTGGAGAGCTATGATCGGGTTCTCAAACAGAAGAGCGGGTACATGTTTAATATGTTCATCATGAGAGCGGATCTTGTCGATGAGTATTGCACATTCCTTTTTGACATACTTTTTGAGTTGGATAAGCAGGTGGATACGAGTGAGTATTCGGCATTCCAAGCACGGTATCTGGGGCGAGTCGGAGAGATTCTCTTTAATGTGTGGTTGGATAAGCAGAGCCGGGAAAAGACTCTAAATGTAAAAGAAATAAGCTATATCCATATGGAGAAGATCAACTGGTGGAACAAGGGCACAGCTTTTCTGAAGGCTAAGTTCCTTGGGAAGCGGTATGAGCATGGATTTTGAGATTGAAGGTTAGTTAGACAAATAGCGTCGAAATTCGAAGGAAAGGGACTTGACACATGGAAGAGATGACGACACAATCGCTAAGCAAGCAAGCAAGCAAGCAAGCAAGCAAGCAAGCAAGCAAGCAAGCAAGCGGATAGAATGGTTAGATGCTCTTAAGGGTGTAGCTATTATAGCAGTTGTCTTCGGACACTCACTTTTGGGATATACAGAAAATAATACTTTTGGAGAATACAACGATTTCTTTCTCCAATTGAAGGATTGGATTTATATATGGCATTGGAATGATATTTTCGCCGGGGAAAATATTGACCAATAAGCGAGAATGAATGTAATATGACCAGGATTATAATAAGTTCGGAGGGTGTGATAGGTATGGAAAAAGGCGTGAATCCATTGATATCAATAATTTTGCCGATTTATAACATAGAGCAGTACCTTCCAAAATGCATGGATTCTATATTAGGCCAAACATATAAAAATCTTGAAATAATAATGGTGGATGACGGATCAACGGATTCGTGTGGCCGCCTGTGCGATGAATATGGGGAAAAAGATAAACGAATAGTAGTATTGCATAAAACAAACGGTGGGCTGTCTGACGCAAGGAATTATGGCATCAGGCACGCGAAAGGAGAGTATATATCGTGCGTCGATCCCGATGACTATGTTGATGTTACTTATGTGGAGTATTTAGTTGGCCTTGTCATGAAATATAAGACCAAAATGTCAATATGTCAACACAGAGTTATATATGATAATGGGAAAATTAAGGAAAATGGAAAGCCTGGAGATGAATGCCTGCAAACAGAAAAATGTTTAGAGCGAATGTTGTATCATGATGTAATAGATACATCTGCGTGGGCAAAATTATATCATAGAAGCTTGTTCGACACTGTTGAATACCCCACAGGAAAATTATTCGAAGATATTGGAACAACCTATGCTCTGATGATGCAGTGTAGTAAAATAGCTGTAGGCTATGAATCAAAATATACATATGTGTTTCATTATAACTCAATTGTAAACGGAAAGTTTAATCCGCGGAAATTTGACATGATAGAAATGACAGATAAGATGTCAGAGGAAGTTGAATGTAGATATCCAAGCCTAAAAGATGCAATTCTGCGTAGAAGAGTTTATTCGAGATTTAGTACGCTAAATCAGATGATAGGTAATGATGAATATAACGCCGAAAGAAGCATAATAATAGAATTCATTCTAAAAAATAAATGGGCTATACTAAAGGATAACAAAGCACCTTCCAGGGATAAGATTGCGGTTATATTATTATTTTTATTCGGATATCCGTTTTATGAAAAATGCTGGTTAATTCATATGAGAAAGATAATGAATAAGAAGGATGTATACTGATGAAAAATTTAAACAAAAGACTGTTGATATATATGACGGAAGATGAACTCAAGCCTACCGGTGGGCAAGCTGGTTATAACTACAATCTGAATGAAGGACTAAAGGAGATTGGGACGACTGGTTATTCATTTCTTCCGTCTTCAAATAATGCACGCAGTAAAATAAAAGCAATGAAAGACGGCCGGATTAAGAAAATTGTTTTTGTTTTTCTACGAATTGGGAACTATTTTAGATTATTACATAAAAAGAGAAGCTTTGCAAAATGTGACCTTGAAATTTATGATGTAGTTCACTTTCATAATGTAAAAGATATGTATGAAGCACATAGTAGTCTGGACAACTACAAGGGGAAGGTTCTACTTACAAGTCATTCCCCAAAGCCGTTTTCCATGGAGATATATGAAGATGTAATAACTCCATTTGAAAAAGTTTGCTTTGGCGCAATGTATAAAAGATTGATTTGCATGGAGGAGTATGCGTTTAATCGTGCAACGCATATTATATTTCCTTGTGAATATGCCGAAGAACCTTATTACAATAAATGGAGCGAATACTCCTCTATTCACAGTCATAATAAGGAAAAATATAGATATTTATTAACGGGAGCAAGACAATGTGTAGCGAAGATCGACAAAGTGGAATATAGAAAGAAGTATGGGATTCCTCAAGATGCGTTCGTGGTATCATATGTCGGGAGACATAATTCAACTAAAGGATTCGATAATCTAAAATTGCTTGGAAAGAGCTTGCTAAATGATAATAACACATATATATTAGTGGCAGGCAAAGAAGAGCCCTTAAAAGGACTAGAGCATGATAGATGGATAGAAATTGGCTGGACAAATGATCCGTATTCGTTGATTAACGCATCTGATGTTTTCGTTTTGCCTAATAAGGAAACGTACTTTGACCTTGTAATGTTGGAAGTACTTTCTTTGGGGAAAATTGTTGTGGCAAGCAAAACCGGTGGAAATAAATTCTTTGAAACGATAAATACTGGAGGAATATTTTTGTATTCTAATATTGAAGAAGCAAGTCACGAAGTCAACGAACTGAGGTTGATGAACACAACTGGCAGGAAGTCGTTGGAAGAAAAAAATAAACTTTTATTTGAAAAATACTTTAATGAGATTGTTTTTGCAAAAAACTATATAGATCTGGTGAACAGCATATGAACGAATTGATATCGGTAATAATCCCAGTATATAACGTGAAAGAATACTTGGGACGATGCTTGGATAGTGTGATTTCACAATCCTATGAGAATTTGGAAATTATTCTAGTAGATGATGGTTCGAATGATGGATCGAGCGAATTGTGTGATGATATTGCAAAAAGAGATTCAAGAGTTTTTGCATTTCATAAAACAAATGGAGGGTTATCTGACGCAAGAAATTATGGAATTACACATTCTAATGGTGCATATATTTCTTTTGTTGATTCGGATGACTGGATTGCTCCTACAATGATCGAGGACTTATTTGTTGCAATTCAAAAATATAATGTTAGGCTTGCTGTTTGTGAAACAGCATACGCGTATGATGATTACAACTATTTTCCAAAAACAACAGGTAATTCTTTTGTGCTAGATAAATTGCCGGCATATGAAATGCTATTGAAAAATAGACGATTTAGGACAAATGCTTGGAATAAATTATATTCAGCAGATCTGTGGGATGGGGTGCAATTTCCCAAAGGGAAAAAATATGAAGATGTTTATATAATGCATCAGATTTACGATATGTGCGATAGAATTGCGTATGTTGATAAGGCATTATATTATTATTATCAGAGAAATAATTCAATAGTTCATATTCCGGACATATCCGCCGATTATGATTTACTTGACGGTACATTAGTCAGATTTGACTATCTTAAGAAATATTCGGAATTAGATGTATTATGTAATGCTTCAGTCGTCGCTGCCGCTCTTTCACTATATAAAAATTGTGGGTTACACCAGATTAAATTGACTTTAGAAGATTTTTCAAAACTAAATAACGAGATAGATTTGCATATGCGGAATATAAAAATTCGCAATTTGTCTCCAAGGATAAGAATAGACTATGTATTATATCGTATCTCGCCTAAAGTAATGATGAAGGTTGAACCAATTGTAGAAACAACATATCAGCATCTAAGAAGGAATTAGAAGATAATGTTAATAGGCCGTTTACTTTTCATGATAATTGTGGTTGCTTACCTAGTTTTTCGTAAACATAACTTGCTTCATCCCACTGTTTATTTTTTTGGGATTTGGATTGTTTGCGTTTTATTTACTGTTATAGATTATTATGGTACGCTGATTATAATTACACCGCTAACTAAATCGATTTTGACGATAGGTATTGTCGCTTTTTTTATCGGTGCTTCTATGCCGAAATTTATAATTAGAAAAAATTGTTTAGCCAAAGTGTCTGATCCAAATATATACGTTGCTGTGAGAACAGAACTGTGCTATAACAAACAATTAATATTTTTTTTGCTTATAATATCTCTCGCATTTAACTTATTCATGACGCTTATTACTTTATCTCTACTTAGAAATAGTATTCCCTATTCATCAATTCGGGATATATTTTTATCATATGGAGATAATGCTGGCTTCTTTGCATCGACTTTTTTTTCAACATTTAATAGCTGGATATCTACGCCGTGTACATACGCGATAGCTACTTTGTTAGCAATTGACCTGTTCAAAAAAAAGCTTAACAAAATATTGTTGTCTTTGATGGCTATCGATATGGCTTTATTTACTTTTGCAACTGCAGGCAGATTGCTTCTAATGATTTTTGTGATTCAAGTTTTTTTCTGCTACTTTTATTACAAACCAGTTATCAGGAAGAAAACAAAGAAGAAAGTAAAAAAGTGGATTTTAATTCTGGTCATATCTTTATTCGTCATAACAATGTATAGAACAAAAGATCTTGCTGACACAACAGGCCATGTTAATTCAATTTACTCTTATTTTGCAATAAGTATTCCCTTGCTTTCAAGATGGACATCGGATGTTCGAGATAGCAATGTTTTTGGCGGTTGTATTTGCACTTTAAATGGTGTTTTCCAAGTATTATATTATTTAATTAGTAAATTAACAGGTCCGATAGAGTATTATACTACAGTTACTGATTTGCTTTCTCTTCCACAGGACAAGTGGGTTAACATCTATCCGAACTATTGGGCTAATGCTTTTTGCACGATGTTTTATTATTTTTATGTTGATTTGAGAGAATTGGGAGTTGGTATCTATTCTTTTGCATTTGGCTGGTTTTGTAAAATCATATACCGTCGATCTTGCATTAATAGAGATGAAAGATATTTGCCGCTTTATTTGATTATTATACAGACAATATTTTGCAGTTTTATTCGTTGGCAATGGGGAATATTTACTTATGTTGTAATTATTATGATTATGCTTTTTCCTTTTTATCCCAAGATTAGGAATAAGTAACGTATACAAACTGCTTTTATGTTAATGCCTTTAATATCTGTTTGATTTGAATTTATTTTTTTAACCATTTTAAATCTAAGGAGGAGTTTAATATGTCCATTAAAGAAAGTATAAGTAGCAATATAAAGAAAATTGTTAATTATGGTGTTAGAGAGGCTGACTCTCATCGGAATAAGTTTATACCTAAAACTGGATTGGATCTTGCAATACATTTGACAACGCATTGTAATTTAAATTGCAAGAATTGTGATACGTACGCTCCTATTGCATCCAAAGATGAACAAGATTTGGATTCTTTGGAGCAAGACTTAAAAAGGCTTTCAGAGATTATGGGGTCGGATCGTATTCATACACTTCATTTATCTGGGGGTGAGCCACTGCTGCATTCTCGGATTGAAGAAATTCCCGCTCTGGTTAGAAAGTATTTGCCCAGAACATATATATACTTTATCACAAACGGAACTATGCTACCAAGAATGACTGATAGATTTTATAGGGAGTGTCATGACAATTTTATTAATATAGAAGTTACCATCTATCCTATCAAGTTTGACTATGAAAGTGCCTTTGAAATGGTTAGATCAAAAGGTGTTCAGATTGTTAATTATCATGAGCATGAACCAGTTAAAACAAGTTGGCATTTTCCTGTTAATTTTGATGGCTCTTGTGATCCAGTGAAGAATTTCACTATATGCGATAGAGCCAATTATTGTCATGTGTTGTTTGATCATAGATTGTATACCTGTTCTGCAATTCCAAGAATAAGAATACTCAACGATTATTTTAAAACAAATGTTCCAATCTCGGAATATGATGGTATAGATATTTATAAAGCTAAATCCGGGCAGGAAATTCTTGAGTTCTTGGCTCGTCCGGTTCCTTTCTGCAGATTTTGTGACCATGACAAATATACTTACGGACATAAATGGGGGGTCTCTAAGAAAGACATTATGGAATGGTCTTCTTGTGAGCCAAATGAGCTGAAAAATAAATTGTATTCGGCAAATATTGAAACTCACGAACTTAAATAATTTATGATAAGGAATGAGAGATATGAATAAATTGTTGAAAAGTATTCTAAAAAAAATTATTCCTCTATCTATTAGAATTAAGTTAAAAGATTTAAAATTGTTTTTCTGGATACATGAGCAAATTTGCTTGGGTTTTATTACTCAAAAAGATGCTTTTTCAGAATGTGCTTATGATACTGTTTTTCTAATCGGAGTTCCTGAACATGGAAATTTAGGAGATCAAGCAATTGGGTATGCTGAAAAACATTATCTTAAGAAAATCCTTCGCAAGAGAGATATATTTTATATTACTGAATATGGGTTCTACATTAAATATCTTCGATTAAAACAATTTCTCGAAAAGAATCCATCCAGTGAGATTTTATGGCATGGTGGTGGAAATATCGGTGAAATTTATAAGTTTCATGAATCGATGAGATTATTTGCCGTAAAACATTTTCCGGATGTCAAGATCACGATAATGCCTCAGACAATTGACTATAATAAAGAATCCAATAAATTGTATTATGCCCAACACATATATAATAATCACAAACGGTTGACCTTATTTACGCGAGAAAGGGAAAGCTATGATAAAGCAATGCTATTTTTCCCTGAGTGTCAAACATATTTGGTGCCTGATATTGTTTTGACTTTTCACCCTAATATAGAAGCTATAAAGCGCCAGAATATTTTGATTTGTACTCGGAATGATGCAGAAGTGAATCTTGAATCTAAGAAAAATCTGAAAGCTATCTTAGATATACTGGCTTCGAATAGAATAAAATATGAACTGACAGATACTGTAGATGAAGAAAGATATTCATGTATATTCGAGAATCAAGGGAAGGAATTATACAGGAAGTGGGAACAATTTGCATCGTCAAAAGTGGTTGTTACTGATAGGCTACATGGTATGATTTTTTCGTTAATTACAAACACTCCCTGCATTGCATTAGACAACTCCACTGGTAAGGTGTCGAGCTTTTATCATACTTGGTTAGAAGATAGCAAGGTTCTTCTGATAGAAAATAGGGATGACCTTGAAAGTGTACTTGACTTTATTATGAATAGTCAAAATGAAGTGACGGACTTGGATGATTTTCACTTTGATTCCACTTTTGAGCTTTTGGATAAAATTATTTCACATTGACATTTTTCATGGTAATGTTGGAGGTTGAAAATTTTATCTGAAGAACTAATTGTTTGAATGCCTCGTTCCATTAGAATGATCTCTCGAAATCTTGAGTGATCATGCCAGCAAAACTCTGGCATTGAACTTTGACAAGTAAATATTGTTCTTGATCGTAAAAATGAACGCAAGAAATAAACATAACTGCCGCTATGTTTCAAAAAATGAGATATAATAATCTACAGGATTATGCGACATCCAAAATCATTTTTTTCAGGGTTGATTCAGGTGGCAAATCCCATGCATCCAGATGCTGTAACATCAGGATGTGATAGAGGCGGCAGTACCACATCTTAGTTGAGCGGTGTCTGCCGTCTTCTAATTTAAAGTCTAATTTCTCGCGTTTGTTAGAACGCTCAGCAGAAGTTCTTGCATTGTATTCCAGTTTCCATTCCTTACTGCTCCTTGGCGGATTGTTGAATAATCTTGGATTATCTTTCATAACCAGATGGACAGTGCGTCCGTATTTTGCATCAGAACAGGGAGTTTCGCAGGTACAGGAGATGCAGCCATTTTTATGGCTGATTTTAGGGCATTTGAATTTCATCCTGCCTTTTGCAACTTCAACACCATCACGACGCATACGGCATCCAGAAGGGCAAACAGGGACGCCGTCTTTATCAATCGTAAAGTCATTTTTATAAACAGGGGGTCTTCCGCCTTTTCCATTAAGGTCGATAAATGGTGTGATATTCTCACGTTTGAAGTATTGATAATAAGGCATGGCATCATGTGCAGAATCCAAAAGTACTTTTGAAACAGTGTAATCAGGAAGAAAAGATTTCATCCTGAAAAAAGCATGCAGGAATCCATGGAAATCATGTTTGGAAGCACAGGAAAAACGAGGAAATACCGGTAAGTCACTTTGCAAATCAACAAGCATGTACAGATCATAGCCATGATAATAACAGTCTCGGGAAGAATCCCAGCCGATATCACAGTCGGGCTGGGAAAAGCAGCGGTCACACTTGCAGTCAGTAATGCCATTCTCTTTGCATTTACAGATACGCTTTTTTCGTTCACTGTGGGAAGTAACAACAGGAGTTCCATCACCGGCTAAAGCCAAAGCATCCGAATGGATAAGTCCTGTGGATACAGAAACATCAAGGAACTCTTTCTGATAGATTGTAAAAAGAGAAGAATAAGGCTGTTCGTACAGATTAAAAACCGTATTTTCCAAAGAGGGAAGAAGTTCGGCAACCGTAACTTTTTCCACGGAGTCGGCTTTCGTAGCTTTTGGTTTAGGCTTCTTAACCCTGGTTTTAAGAGGAAGGAGTTCTTGGAGCAGGACCGAATTTTGAATATTTATCAGTCATAAAAGTATCGGTAAAAGATAAATCGAGATTCCACCAAAAACGCTCAATGATATCCCAGGTGGAACGAGCAAGAGCATTTGGATCAGGATAATATTTACGAAGATTAGTAACAACAAAGTTTTGGTAGTCAGCATGACTGCCACAATTAACAGGTAACATAAAAATCGCCCTCCAGTCGATAAAATAAAATATATTCAATCGGTTTCGCCGCAAATTTTGAGCGATTTGTCAAGTGTTTTTGGCAAAAAAAGTGGGGGATTTTAATAAAAAAGGAATCTAAAAGCCTTGTATTTACTGGCTTAGAGATTCCGAGAGATTATTTAGAAATTAAGGGGGGGCTTAACTAATTAAATATGAGTTATGAAAAATCAATAAAAAAGAATTTTTTATACAGTACTTTCTACCAAATACTTACCATGATTCTTCCGCTTATAACGGCACCGTATGTATCTCGAGTGCTTGGAGCAGATGGTATTGGCACATACAGCTATACCACATCGTATCAAACATACTTTGCTATGTTTGCGGCTTTGGGAGTATTGAGTTATGGTCAGAGAGAGATTTCCAGAAATCGTGATGATCAAGGGAAGAGATCAAGGCTTTTTTGGGAAATTGAGGCCATGGTTGTCATCACAACAACGATTACGATTCTGGTTTGGCTTATATTTTCATTTGCTTACACTAAGTACACTGCAATTTTTTTGGTGCTCTCTATTAATCTTGTTGCCGTCATATTTGATATTTCCTGGTTTTTCTCCGGCTTGGAGGAGTTTCAGTACATAGTTATAAAGAATACGGTTGTTAAACTCATCACAGTTGCCTTGCTATTTATTCTTATCAAGGATAAAAATGATCTGATGTTATATGTTGGTTTGATGGCTGTTGGGTCTCTGGCGGGTAATACGTCTATGTGGATGAAGCTTTCCAAGTTTGTAGAAAAAGTTCCCATGGACACTATTCACTTGAAGCATCACTTGAAGGAGAGTTTCATTTATTTTGTGCCGACAATTGCGACTTCTGTCTACACTGTTCTTGATAAGACAATGATTGGCTTGATAACTGATAGTACTTATGAAAATGGATATTATGAGCAAGCTACAAAAATTATCAATATGGCAAAGGCACTCGCGTTTACATCACTTAATTCTGTGATGGGAGCCAGAACGGCATATCTGTTTAAAGAAAATCGTATAGAGGAAGTCCACCAAAAGTTGGAGGAATCCTTGAGTTTCATTCTTCTGATGGCTTTTGGTATGTGTTTTGGCATTATCGGAGTTGCTGATGGATTGGTGCCATGGTTCTTTGGGGAGGGGTATGAAACTGTGGCTTGGTTGCTTAAGATGTTCAGCCCCATTATTATCATTATTGGAATTAGTAATTGCTTAGGAGGTCTGTATTATAATCCTGTCGGGAAACGTGCTACGAGTGCAAAGTTTATTATATGTGGCTCGGTATGTAATCTAATTTTTAATAGTATATTTATCCCTAGGACGGGCGCAACAGGAGCAGCCCTTGGCTCGCTTTTTGCAGAGTCAATTATCACGATTTTATATGTTGCTTTCAGCGATGGATATGCTAGAGTGAGCATGCTTGTGAGACTGTCGTGGAAGAGGGCTGTAGCTGCAGTCATTATGTTGATTGCGATTCTCCCATTCTACGGGCTGATGGATAAAACAATTTATTTGACAATGATTCAGATGGTTGTTGGTGCTATTGTTTATGGGATTGTTCTTTTGCTACTAAGGGATGAATGTTTGATAAAAGTTGGATGGCAGTTAATTCGTAAAATAAATGGGAAGACGTAGAATTCGAAAATTTAGGTATGAGGATAAGCTCGGTAATGTCGGCAGCATTGGCTCGGGCGGCAAGCTCTTACTCCAGACTGTCGACGCTTTCATTGACGAGGTCAGCGGCGGTTTTGAGTTTGTTGGAAGATGCAATGATGTGGCCAGATGTGCTGCTTCGAAGACGGAAAGTGTTTCTCATACGTATCCCATGAGTTGTATTAAATGGTAGCGTGTGATAAGGAATCGGATTATGAGATACAAGATAACGCAGGAAGAGTTCAATAGGATTGAAGAGCTGGTTGACGCTGCTCTGTCCGCACCGAATAAGCAGGAAGCACGGAGACACACGCAGCAGATGAATTTTATGGCTCCTGACTTGGGCGGCGGCGCAAATAATATTTTGCACGAGCTGATTGCGGAAACAGAGAATGCATCAGGTAGAGTTGCAGATAGGAACCGAAAAGAGTCGTTTGCCAGAATAACTTTATATAAGTTGGAGATGTTTATCGAAAAGTAAGGCAGAACGGCTCTGAAAACTAAGTAGAAGTTGATATTATGTTATTGGATATAGGCTAAGCCCGCTCGCCCCTCGCCTGGCTATTGACAGAAGTGAACCACGGTGAGAGACTATGGGTGGATATTCCAGCATGCCGTTGTGTTTGCAGACTGTGTATTTTCGTGTGGAACTTTTCAGTGTGAACTTCCAATAGTGAGTGCAACTAAAGAAAAATCGCTAGGTTTCATAGGCTGAAAATCCTTGAAAATATGGGGAAAACCTGCATTTTGTATTGCAAAAGTGCAGGTTTTTTGATTCTGAACTTCCAAATTAATTAACTCTCAAACAGAGAAAACGCACCTTGAAAACCTCATATTTTCGCGGAAAAACAGGGATTTTTCATGCATTTCTCCCCTAAGTGTGGTACTACAAAAGAGAGTTAATTAACTCTCTGAATGGAGAGGAAAATGTACGCAGATACCACAGTAAAAATACCATCAGATAAAGGGAAAATTACCAGAAAAACGATCAAGGGAACGACATATATTTATTATCAAATCAGTCGCACCTATGATGCCGCTAAGAAGTACAGTGTACCCAAAAGTACACCTGTAGGAAAGCAGTGCGAGGATGACGCTGACAGAATGTATCCAAATGAAAAATATCTTCTGTACTGTCCTGATGCAGAGATGCCGGAAGAGAAAAAAACATCTTCCCGAAGCGCCTGCCTAAGGGTTGGAGCATACATGGTTCTGCGCAAGATTATCGCAGAATACAGGCTTGATGAGATGCTTAACAGTGTTATAGGTAAGGACGCAGGATTATTCATGGATCTTGCGGTATACAGCATCATTACAGAGAACAATGCCGGACAGTATTATCCTGACTATGCATTCAATCACCCACTGTTTACCGATAAGATGAAGCTTTACAGCGACTCCAAGGTATCAGACTTTATCAATGATATAGAGAAGGATCAGAGTATTGCATTTCAGAATCAATGGAATGCCAGAAGAGATTACAGGCAGAAAATATACCTGTCCTATGATTCGACGAATAAGAACTGTCAGGCTGGAGATATTGATTTTGTGGAAGTCGGACATGCCAAGAATAATCAGGAAAAGCCGGTCATCAACTATGCCATAGCATGCGATAGGGATAACAGTGAACCTTTGTTTTATGAGATGTATCCCGGAAGTGTGGTGGATATATCCCAGCTGCATTACACGATAGAAAAGGCAAAAAGCTATGGCTTTGAAAAGATAGGACTTATTCTGGACCGGGGATATTTCAGTAAGGGCAATGTTCGGGAACTGGATAAAAATGGATACTCTTTCATTATTATGATGAAGGGGATGAAAAGTATCGTTCGTAAACTGGTACTGAAACATAAGGGGATGTTTGAGGAAAGCCGTAAATATAGCATTCGGGACTACAAGGTCAGCGGAATGACGGTAAAACAGAAACAGTTTCCCTCGGATGAATCAGAAAGATATTTTCACATCTACTATAATGCCAGAAAGGCTTCGGCAGAAAGAGAGAAATATTTTGATCCGGTCTATCACGAGACCGAGGGAATTAAGACCTTTCAGGCTGCAAGAGAACGTTATGATGCAATAGATGAAGAGATCAAACTTTGCGGATACTTTGTGATTATTACATCGGACAAAATGTCAGCCGGGGAGGCACTTGATTTGTACAAGAGTCGTGATGCGTCAGAGAAACTTTTCAAGGGAGATAAATCCTACCTTGGAAACAGATGCTTCAGGGTTCATTCCACTGAGTCAGCAGCCAATAAGTTGTTCATAGAGTTTGTGGCATTGATTATCAGAAATAAGTTCTATGCCTGTCTGAAAGAACAAATGAAACGGACGGAAAGAAAAGAGAACTATATGACGGTACCGGCAGCCCTTAGGGAATTGGAAAAGATTGAAATGATACGTCAGACAGACGGGCATTATATCATGAACTGTGCAGTAACAGCAACGCAGAAGGAGATTTTAAGAACATTTGACATGGATGTAAGAAACGTGCGGAAGCAGGCGGCAGGAATCGATGAAAGAATTGAGTAACAGAAAGCAGTTGTGTTTAACCTGAAGGATAAATATGATCAGGCAGTTGCAGAACTGGATAAGCTTCAGAAAAAGAAAATGGAAATGATGAGGAGGAGTAAATGGCGATGCATATCAATCGGACCTTGAGGGGGACGAACCGTCAACAAATATCAAGTTCGGCAATCATGAAGCGGGTGCTATGGCAGTATTCAACCGCAACGAATATGCCAGCGGTTCTTCTTTCAGACATTACCGTGAAGACTGGGTGTTCCGTGCCACATACAACTATGCGATGCGCTACATGCTCGAGTTGAACGGCTGTTACAACGGTTCTGAGAAGTTTGGACCTGACTATCGCTTCAAGTTCTTCCCATCAGCTTCTCTCGGTTGGACTATCACCGAGGAGCCATTCATGAAGAACATCAAGAAATATGTAGATATGTTTAAGGTGCGTGCATCATGGGGTCGCATCGGTGATGATTCAACCGGAGGTTCTTATCTCTATACCGACCAGTATTCTTATGGTGGTAAGACCTATCTGGGCGGTGATGCCACTTATGATTCACCTTATACTATATATCGCCTTACCCGTATCGGAAACCCTAACGTGCGTTGGGAGACTTCAGAGAAGCGCAACCTGGGTTTCGACTTTGGATTCCTGGGCGGATTGCTTACCGGTTCGCTGGATGTGTTTAACGACAAGCGTACCGACGTACTCTTAACCAACCGTTCCATCCCTTCTTACTATGGTATGAACTATACGGTTGCCAATGTGGGTTCGGTGGATGCCAAGGGTTACGAGTTGAGCCTGAAGGTGAACAAGGCATGGAACAAGAATCTGCGTACATGGGCAAACTTCAATATGACCCATGCTACCAACGAGATTAAGTTTGCCGATGATCCAAAGCTTCAGGCAAGTTATCTGAACAAGGCGGGTT
>OIZA01000254.1_pt1 | contig 30682 bp, 26 predicted proteins | sample 1588381 | NCBI WGS metagenome assembly OIZA01 (sample SAMN03283277) | human gut metagenome | biome: human-associated habitat; material: feces | host: Homo sapiens | place: Peru | collected 2012 | reverse complement strand
GTCTGTCTACATAACAAAATCGCATATTTTTGTATTTTTTTCGCCAATATTGGCGAAAAAAATACAAACAGAATTCTCCTCTTGAATTGAAAGATAATTTTATCTACAAAATTCACCATTTTGGAGTCCTTTTCAAGAAACCCGTAGCCCACGTTCCACTAACTTCCTATTTATTGTACCACGGCCTTATCCACATCAATGACAGTGTAGAAATCCGGATGATTCATCTGAATCCGTTCGGTGATGGAATCGGTGACCTGCTGATCCGAGGCAGGGTAGTCATAAGGAACGACGATATCAAAAATAAGATTCGTGTGGGTCGGACCCTTGACGACACGGAAATCATGCATACTGAGTTTTGGATCAATCTGATCGAGATAACCGTTGACTTCCGCTTTCAGGGATAACGTCTCCGGGTCATTGGTGCTGACGGGATCCATGTGGATCACGGCATTGCAGTTTAACTTCTGGCGCAATTCATGTTCAATGACATCGATGGTATCGTGCAGAGTCAGAATATTACCGTCGGCGGGGACCTCCGCATGCAGAGAGATCAACGTCCGGCCGGGACCGTAGTTATGTACGATAAGATCATGGATGCCCGTGACATCGTCATAGGAGAGGACAATATCATTAATCTGCTGTACCAGTTCCGGCTCGGGAGGCTGCCCCAACAGGGGGCTGATGGTATCTTTCGCGGCTACGAAGCCGGAATACAGAATGAACATACCCACCAGTACACCACAATAACCGTCGATGATAACGCCGGAAGTGACGGAGACGATGGTGCCGATCAGAACCACGGTGGTGGCCACCACATCACTTAAGCTGTCGATGGCGGTAGCTTTCATGGCTACGGAGCCGATCCGGTTACCGATGCGCCGGTTGTAGAAGGCCATATAGCATTTTACCAGAATCGAAAATACCAGAATCCCCAGAATGACCGGAGAAAAATCCGGTGCCTCCGGATGAAAGATCTTGGTGATGGAGCTTTTCACCAGCTCAAAGCCCATGAGTACGATCAGAATGGCCACTAACAGCCCGGAGATATATTCAATCCGGCCGTGGCCGAAGGGATGGTCGGAATCCGGCTTTTGTCCTGCTATTTTGAAACCTACCAGCGTAATAATGGAAGAGGCGGCATCCGACAGATTGTTGACCGCATCTGCGGTGATGGCAATGGAATGACTGAAAAATCCTGCCAGAGCCTTGGTGGTAAACAGAATCAGATTGAAAAAGATCCCGACGATCCCGCAGAGCATACCGTATGCCTGACGAACGCTCGGATCCTTCGTATTTTCGTGATCCTTAATGAATAATTTCGTTAGTAATGTAACCATAAGAGAACCCCTTTTCCAAAATAAGAGTTTAAAGAATATTGTACTGCAAGACCGGCGAAAATACAAGTAGATCCGGAGGCCTTTTGAAAAAGAATCTCCCGGGGAAGCGGAGAAGAAATCTGCGGTTGCTATTGCGCATCCCGCGTTTTCAGTGTATAATCTCCGTGGATGTAATGTAAGCTTTCAGAACGGATCCGACACGGGAAAACTGTTCCGGAACCGTACTGGTAATTTATAATAATCAAAAGTAAAAATGGAGGAACGATCGATGAGAAAGAAACCGGTTGTATTAATGATCCTGGATGGTTATGGATTGAACGATAAGGTAGAGGGAAATGCCGTAGCACAGGCCAACACTCCTGTCATGGATTCCCTGATGAAGGAGTATCCCTTCGTACGTGGTAATGCCAGCGGTATGGCAGTAGGACTTCCCGAGGGCCAGATGGGTAACTCCGAGGTAGGCCACATGAATATGGGTGCCGGCCGTATCGTATATCAGGAGCTGACCCGTATCACCAAGGAGATCCAGGATGGTGACTTCTTTAAAAATGAGGCACTGTTAAAGGCTATCGACAACTGCAAGAAGAACAACAGCGCCCTGCATCTGATGGGACTGTTATCCGACGGTGGCGTACACAGCCACATCACCCATCTGTACGGCCTGCTGGAGCTGGCGAAGCAGCAGGGTCTGGAAAAGGTATATGTTCACTGCTTCCTGGACGGACGTGATACCCCTCCTGCCAGCGGTAAGAGCTATGCAGAGCAGTTAAATGAAGAAATGAAGAAGCTGGGCGTAGGTAAGATTGCTTCCGTAATGGGACGTTACTATGCTATGGACCGTGATAACAACTATGACCGTGTAAAGCTGGCTTATGATGCCATGACCGAGGGCAAGGGTCTGACCGCTGCCTGCGGCATCTGCGGTATTCAGGAGTCTTACGACAGAGATGAGACCGATGAGTTCGTAAAGCCCACCGTAGTCGTAGAGGACGGCAAGGCTGTAGGCCTGGTACAGGATAAGGATTCCGTGATCTTCTTCAACTTCCGTCCCGACCGTGCAAGAGAGATCACCAGAGCTTTCTGTGATGATGATTTCAAGGGCTTTGACCGTGTGAGAAAGGATATTACCTTCGTATGCTTCTCCGATTACGATCCTACCATTCCGAATAAGGAAGTAGCTTTCCACAAGATCGCTGTGACCAACACTTTCGGTGAGTGGCTGGCAGCTCACAACATGAAGCAGGCCCGTATCGCCGAGACCGAGAAGTACGCTCACGTTACCTTCTTCTTCAACGGCGGCGTAGAACAGCCCAATGAGGGAGAGGATCGTATTCTGGTAAACTCCCCCAAGGACGTGGCTACCTACGATCTGAAGCCGGAAATGAGCGCACCTCAGGTGTGCGAGAAGCTGTTGGATGCGATCCGTTCTGAAAAATATGACGTGATCGTGATCAACTTTGCAAACCCCGACATGGTAGGTCATACCGGCGTGATCTCCGCAGCCATCAAGGCTATCGAGACCGTAGACGAGTGTGTGGGCAAGGCAGTACAGGCAGTGAAGGATGTAGACGGCGTTTTGTTCATCTGTGCAGACCACGGTAACGCAGAGCAGATGATCGATTACACCACCGGTCAGCCTCATACCGCACACACCACCAATCCGGTTCCTTTCATTCTGGTAAACTATGATCCTGCATACACCCTGAAAGAGGGTGGATGTCTGGCAGACATCGTACCTACTCTGATCAATGCGATGGGTATGGAGCAGCCTGTTGAAATGACAGGTAAGTCTCTGTTAATTAAGAAATAGTAACTGTATCATATTACTATGACAAGAAATGATTCCTCAGGCACTTTGCACGGTGCCTGAGGATTTTATATCTGAATTCTTTATCAGCAGGAAGGAAATATCCATGGAACAAAAGAAGAGAAATCTGGTAACTTTAGGAAGTACAGGAATTACAGTGGAGAAAAACTCTTTCGGTGCTTTGCCGATCCAGAGAATCTCCAAAGAAGCAGCTGTGGGACTGTTACGTAAAGCATACGCAGCAGGCGTGACCTTTTATGATACCGCCAGATACTATACCGACAGTGAGGAAAAGGTGGGGGCAGCCTTTGAGGGTATGCGGGACAAGATCTATATCGCCACCAAGACTGGAGCCACCACGGCGAAAGGCTTCTGGAAGGAGCTGCATACCTCTCTGGAAAAACTGAAGACCGATTACATCGACATTTATCAGTTCCACAATCCGGCATTCTGCCCGAAGCCGGGAGACGGTACGGGACTCTATGAGGCGATGCTGGAAGCAAAGGGAAAAGGCATGATCCGCCACATCGGTATTACGAACCATCGTTTGAACGTGGCCCACGAAGCCATCGAAAGCGGACTGTATGAGACGTTACAGTTTCCCTTCTGTTATCTGGCCACAGACAAAGACCTGGAACTGGTACAGGACTGTAAAAAGGCAGGAATGGGCTTCATTGCCATGAAAGCACTGTCCGGTGGCCTGATCAATAATTCCGCGGCAGCCTATGCCTATCTGGCACAGTTTGACAATGTGCTTCCCATCTGGGGTGTACAGCGGGAGAGTGAACTGGATGAATTCTTATCCTATATTGATAATCCGCCCACACTGACACCCGAATTACAGGCGGTGATCGACCACGACAGAGAAGAACTGCAGGGGGAATTCTGCAGAGGCTGTGGTTACTGCATGCCCTGTCCTGCGGGAATTGAGATCAATAACTGCGCCCGTATGAGCCTGATGATCCGCAGAGCCCCTTCGGCGGCACAGCTGACGGAAGAAATGCAGGCCAAGATGCGCAAGATCGAGGACTGCCTGCACTGCGGCAGATGTAAGTCCAAGTGCCCTTACGGACTGGATACACCGACACTGCTGGAAAAGAACTACAAGGATTACTGCGAGATTCTTGCAGGAAAAGAGTATTAATTACTGACAGATTCGAATAGAAACCTCCTTGCGGGACATACTTACTTTAGAAAACGTTAGAAAAAGGAAAGCAGGTATGTCGGTAAGGAGGTTTTTTATGGAAAAATATCTGGAGATCGTCGAAGTACACGGAAGGGAGATTCTGGATTCCAGAGGGAATCCCACAGTGTCGGCTATCGTCACAGTGAAGGACAGGGAGAGTAACAGATGCTTTCGGGGGACGGCGGCGGTACCCTCCGGAGCCAGCACCGGACAGTTCGAGGCGGTGGAACTCAGAGACGGTGAGACCAGATATTTCGGACTGGGCGTACAACATGCGGTGAAAAACGTGAATGAGAAAATCGCCAGTGTTCTCATGGGAGAGAATGCGCTGGAACAGATCCGCATCGACCGGATCCTGCGGGAGACAGACGGTACGGACAATAAGAGCAATCTGGGCGCCAATGCCATGCTGGCGGTATCCATGGCGGTGGCAAGTGCGGCCGCGGAAACCCTGGGACTGCCTTTGTACCGGTATTTCGGCGGAATCTCCCCGAGACTTCTGCCGGTTCCCATGATGAATATCTTAAATGGTGGAAAACATGCAGCGAATACCGTGGATTTCCAGGAGTTCATGATCATGCCGGTACAGGCGGAAGATTTTGCGGAGGGACTTAAAATTTGTGCGGAGATCTACCACAACCTGAAAAAGCTTCTGGAGCAAAAGGGACTGTCCACCGGTGTAGGGGATGAAGGCGGTTTTGCCCCGGATCTGCCGGATGCAGAGAGTGTGCTGGATTTCCTGGTGGAGGCCGTCGAGGCTTCCGGATATGTACCGGGACAGGACATCAAGATCGCCATGGATGCGGCCAGCAGCGAATTATATAATGAAAAGACAGGAATGTATCATTTCCCCGGAGAAAGTAAGCTGAAAGGGGAAGAAGTGCTGCGGGATACGGGAGAGATGATCGCCTATTATGAGCGTCTGGTGGAAAAATATCCGATCATTTCCATAGAAGACGGGCTGGATGAAAATGACTGGGATGGCTGGCAGGAACTGACGAAACGGCTGGGGGAGAAGATCCAGCTGGTGGGAGACGATCTGTTCGTCACCAATACCAAGCGGCTGGATGCCGGTATCAAGCTGCACTGCGGCAATGCCATTCTGGTGAAAGTCAATCAGATCGGAACTCTGTCAGAAGCCTTTGAGGCAGTGGAAATGGCCCACAAGAACGGTTACAAGGCCGTGATCTCCCACAGATCCGGGGAAACAGAGGATACCACCATTGCGGATATCGCCGTGGCACTGAATGCCGGACAGATCAAGACCGGAGCCCCCTGCCGCAGCGACCGTGTGGCGAAGTACAATAGACTACTGGCTATCGAAGAAGAACTGAAAGATGCAGCAGCATATATGGAACCGTTCCGTAAAATCTGACAAACTGCGCAACAAACAAAAAATACAAAAAAATAAAAATGTTGGAACAGGAGAATTTTAAAAATCAAATTCTCCTGTTTTTATAGGAAAATGGTAGGAAAAATACATGAGAGAAAGAAAAATCTATGAAACTGCAATGTGTAAATATACATAATACATTAGAAAATATGCACTATATACAGGAAATGAAAAACAGGAACTATTTTAATGGAAAAGTTTTTCATAAATATACAGACATATGTACGCAACACACGTACATACATCGTGGGATGCAGGGGAGAGGAAAGCGCGGAAACTGGCAGATACTTCATATGTAATTCAGTTGACACAGCCGGAAAAGTGTTGTAATATAACAAAAGTCGTTGTCGGAAAAGTAAAGTACATTTTTTGTACATGTATACTTGTATACAAATACAAAAAATGCATTTTATAAATGTCCGCAGACAAAAGAAAAGCAAGGAGTTGAAGAGATGCTTAAATATATTGCAAAACGTATCGGTCTGGCACTGATTACGATTTTTACAGTAGCAACACTCACCTTTTTCCTGATGAACATGGTTCCCGGCGGCCCGTTCCTTTCGGAGAAGGCAGTAAGCCCCGCTGCACAGGCAGCATTAGAGGCAAAATATGGTCTGGACAAGCCGTTGTCCCAGCAGTATCTGACCTATATGACAGATGCATTGCACGGTGATTTCGGAGAGAGTCTGAAGCAGAGAGGAAGAACCGTTACTTCTATTATAGTATCCAAGTTCCCCGTATCCGCAAGAGTCGGAGGAATCTCTGTTATCGTAGCATTGCTGGTAGGTATTCCTCTGGGATGTCTGGCAGCTACCCATCGTGGTAAGACACTGGACAGTGTGATTTCCGTCATTTCCACCTGTGGTATCGCGGTGCCCAGCTTCGTGGTATGTACCCTGCTGTTGTATTTTCTGGGAAGTAAGGTGAAGATCCTGCCTACCTACGGAATCGGTACCTGGAAGCACTATGTGATGCCCGTGATCGCACTGGCACTGTATCCCACCGCCTATATCATGAGACTGATGCGTTCTTCCATGCTGGACGTTCTGGGACAGGATTATATGAGAACCGCTACGGCGAAGGGTGTAAAGCCTTTCTTCCGCCTGTTCAAGCATGCACTGAGAAATGCACTGCTTCCCATTATCACATATGTAGGTCCCATGATGACCTACACTATGACAGGAAGCTTCGTAGTAGAGAAGATCTTCACGATCCCCGGTCTGGGCAATGAATTTGTAAGCTCTATCATTAACCGTGACTATACCATGATCATGGGTACCACCATTTTCCTTGCGACTCTGATGGTCATCATGAACGTACTGGTAGATATCGTATATAAGATCGTTGACCCCAGAATTAAGTTGAAGTAATAGGAAGGAAGATACCGATGAAAGAACCGAATGCTATGAGCTTTCATGTAAAATATAAGCCGGAAGATTTTATGCCGGCGAATGAAGAAGAGAAGCAGAGCCAGGTCATCATGCGTGAGAGCGTGGGCTTCTGGCAGGATGGCTTCCGCAGACTTCTCAAGAACAAGGTGGCTATGGTCAGCCTGTTCGTTATTATTGTAATTATGATCTTTTCCTTTATTGTGCCTTCGTTCTATCCCTACGATTACAAGACACAGATCAAGGGAAGTGAGAACCTGCATCCCATGCAGTACTCAGAGAAGGAGATAGAGCGTATGGAAGCAGGTGAGAAGGTATTTCCCCATGTCCTCGGTACGGACAAAATGGGTCGTGACTATGCGATCCGTGTTATGATGGGAAGCCGCATCTCTCTGTTAGTCGGACTGATCGCTACCGCCATCATTTTCGTGATCGGATCCCTGGTAGGTTCCATTGCCGCATTTTTCGGTGGATGGGTAGATCTGATCATCATGCGTATCGTGGATATCATCTATACGATACCGGATTTCCTTCTGATCGTGCTGTTGTCCTTTGCACTGAAGGATCCCCTTGCCAGACTGGCAACCCTTCCCGGCTTCGGCTGGATGCAGACCGTAGGATCCAACCTGATCAGTATTTTCATCGTATTCGCATTACTGTACTGGGTAGGTATGGCACGTATGGTACGAAGCCAGATCCTGACCCTGAAAGAGAACGACTACGTTATGGCAGCCAAGGCTCTGGGAGCCAAGGATGGCCGTATTATTAAAAAGCATCTGCTGACCAACTGTATCGGTACCCTGATCGTTACCACCACACTGCAGATCCCTTCCTCTATTTTTACCGAGAGCTATTTAAGCTTCTTAGGTATGGGTGTGGCAGTTCCTCTGCCTTCCCTGGGAAGCCTTGCAAGTGATGCCATCAACGGTATGATCACGTTCCCTTATCTGTTGTTTGCACCCTGTCTGCTGATCAGTCTGATCATCTTAAGCTTTAACCTGTTAGGTGACGGACTTCGTGATGCATTTGACCCGAAGCTGAAGAATTAATGGAAGGAGTAGTGAAGATGGATAACAATTATCTGGTAGACATACAGCATGAACGTCTCTCTTTCTTTACTCCTGCCGGAGAAGTAAAGGCACTGAACGATGTTTCCATTCACCTTAAGGAAGGCGAAGTACTGGGCATCGTAGGAGAGAGTGGTTCCGGTAAATCCGTAACCGCATACAGTCTGATGGGACTGACCGCTTATCCCGGCAAGCTGATGGGCGGAGAGCTTCACTTCAATGGACACGAAGTGGAGAAGATGACCGAAAAAGATTTTTCCAAAATGCGTGGTAAAGAGGTGTCCATTATTTTCCAGGATCCTCTGACCAGCTTAAATCCCGTATATACCATCGGTAACCAGATCACGGAGGTAATCCGTCTGCATACCGATGCGGACAAGAAAAAGGCATATGCAAGAGCAGTAGAGCTGCTGTCCTTGGTAGGCATCAACGAGCCGGAGAAGCGTATGAAGCAGTATCCTCACGAACTGTCCGGTGGTATGAGACAGCGTGTCATGATCGCTATCGCACTGGCCTGTGAACCGAAGCTTCTGATCGCCGATGAGCCCACCACTGCACTGGACGTTACCATTCAGGCCCAGATCCTGGAGCTGATGATGGAACTGAAGGATAAGCTGGGTATGGCAATTATCATGATCACCCATGACCTGGGTATCGTGGCAAGTATGTGTGACCGTATTGCGGTTATGTATGCCGGTCGTATCGTGGAGACCGGTACCTGTGACGAGATCTTCTACAATCCGAAGCATGAATATACCAAGGGTCTGTTGGAGAGTATTCCCCGTCTGGACAGCACCAAGCATGAGAAGCTGATCCCTATCGAGGGTAACCCTGTGGATCTGTTGAATCCCCCCGCAGGCTGTGCATTTGCCCCCCGTTGCAAGAACTGCATGAAGATCTGTCTGAGAGAGAATCCTCCCAAGACAGAGTTCAGCGAGACCCATTATGCGCACTGCTTTATGAACCAGAAAGCCGAGATGGAGGGAGGCAATACAAATGAGTGATAAGTTACTTCAGGTAGAACATTTGAAGCAGTACTTCCCTGCAGGCGGCATGGGCAAGAACCGTAAGTTCGTAAAAGCCGTGGATGATGTTACCTTTTTCGTAAACAAAGGTGAGACTCTCGGACTGGTAGGAGAGAGTGGCTGTGGTAAGACTACCACCGGCCGTTCCATCTTACGTCTGTATGAGCCCACCGGCGGTAAGATCACCTTTGATGACAAGGTGATCCTGGATGTGGAAAACAAGGTAAAGGTAGATATGCTGCCTTACCGTCAGAAAATGCAGATGGTATTCCAGGATCCTTATGCAAGTCTGGATCCCCGAATGACCGTAGGTGATATCGTAGGAGAAGCCATCGATATCCATAAGCTGGCTGCCAATAAAAAGGAGCGCCATGACATGATCATCGCCATGCTGGAGCGGGTAGGCTTAAACTCCGAGCATGCCAACCGTTACCCTCATGAGTTCTCCGGCGGACAGCGTCAGCGTGTCGGCATCGCAAGAGCACTGGCTGTAAATCCTCAGTTCATCGTCTGCGATGAGCCGATCTCCGCACTGGATGTATCCATTCAGGCACAGGTCGTGAACATGTTCGAGGAATTACAGGAGCAGATGGGACTGACCTACCTGTTCATCGCCCATGATCTGTCTGTCGTAAAACATATTTCCGATCGTATCGGCGTTATGTATCTGGGCAAGATGGTAGAGCTGGCAGACAGCTACGAACTGGTAGCAAGAAGCCTGCATCCCTACACCAAGAGCCTGATCTCTGCGATTCCTATTGCGGATCCTATCAAGGCGAGAGCAAGCAAGCGTATCGTACTGCAGGGAGATGTTCCCAGTCCTTTGAACCCGCCCACCGGCTGCCGTTTCCGCACCAGATGCCCTTATGCGGATGAGTGCTGTGCACAGAAAGAGCCCGAGTGGAGAGAAGTGGAAAAGGGTCACTACGTGGCATGTCACCATGTGGAAAAGATCAACAGTTAAAAATTGGTATTGACAGCTATCCTAAATAGCTGTTTAATATAAAGCTATATGAAAGCATAGTGCTTTTGTATGAAAATAAAGAGGAGGATAACTTTATGAAAAAGAAGTTAGCTATGTTACTCACCGCAGCTATGCTGGTAGGTTCTCTGGCAGCATGCGGCAGCAGCGACAATGGTTCTTCTGCAACCGGCAGCGCAAGTGCAACTGACAGCGCTAAGACCGACGCAGCAGCAACCGAAGTAAGCAGTACCGAAGGCAAACAGCTTACCGTTCAGATCGGTCCCGATCCCGAGACCATCGATCCCGCACTGAACAATGCAGTAGATGGCGGTAATATGCTGCTTCACTCTTTTGAGTGTCTTCTGACTGTAGACCAGGATGGTAAGATTGCTCCCGGACAGGCTGAGACCTGGGAAGTATCTGAAGATGGTCTTACATGGACCTTCCATCTTCGTGATGGATTAAAGTGGTCTGACGGCAGTGATCTGACCGCAGACGATTTCGTATACAGCTGGAAGCGTGTATGCGATCCCGCAGTAGCAGCTCCTTATGCTGAAACTGTTCTGGGTATGGTTAAGGGCTTTAACGAGGCTCAGGCCGGTGATGTAGATGCTCTGGCAGTATCCGCTCCCGATGCACAGACCTTCGTTGTAGAGCTTTCCAATCCCTGCCCTTACTTCGAGTCTCTGGCAGCATTCGCTACTCTGAGCCCTGTTCAGCAGGCAACTGTTGAGGCAAATGGTGATGCATGGGCTACCGCTGCTGAAACCTATATCTCCAACGGACCTTTCTACATTACCGAGTGGGTACCCGGTTCTCACATTACCATGTCCAAGAACCCTAACTACTGGAATGCAGATGCTATCAAGCTTGGCAGCATCAAGTTCGTTCTGATGGAGGATTCCAATGCAGCTTACAGTGCATACCAGTCCGGTGATGTACTGTTCATCAAGGATGTTCCTACCCAGGAAATCCCCAGCCTGCAGGGCAACCCCGAGTTCCACGTAGAGCCGATTCTGGGAACCTACTATCTGTCCATGAACCTGGAAGATCCCGCATTTGAGAACGTTAACGTTCGTAAGGCTCTGAGCCTGGCAATCGACCGTGACTATGTTGCAAATACCCTGATGCAGGGAACCTACTCCCCTGCATACAACCTTGTTGGTGAGGGCTGGGTAGATACCGACGGCAGCTCCTTCAATGCAAATGCTAACGGCGGTGAGACCTACATCTCCAGCGATTACGAAGCTAACCTTGAGGAAGCTAAGCAGCTGTTAGCAGATGCTGGTTACCCCAATGGTGAGGGTCTTCCTACCATTACCTATACTACCAACGATTCCGGTTATCACAAGACTGTTGCTGAGTACTTACAGCAGGCTTGGGGCGAACTGGGCATCACTGTAGAGGTTGAGATCGTTGAGTGGTCCAGCTTCACTCCGATGCGTCGTAACGGTGAGTACATGGTAGCTCGTAACGGCTGGGTAGGAGACTACAGCGATCCTTCCAATATGTTAGATCTGTTCTGCACCGGCAACGGTAACAACGATGGTAAGTTCTCCAACGCTGACTTCGATGCAGCTATGGAGAAGGCAGCTTCCACCATGGATACCGCTGAGCGTTCCGCAGCACTTCATGAGGCTGAGGATGTTCTGATGGATCAGGTTGGATGTATCCCTGTTGCTTACTACAATGACTTCTGGCTGCAGAGCGAGAAGATCACCGGTATCTGGCATTCCGCTTATGGTTTCTGGTACTTCATGTATGGTGACATCGAGGAGTAATCTTCGAATCTGACAATACAGAATCACAGGAGAGCCCTTGGGGAGGAAATCCTCAGGGGCTCTTTTTTGTTGTTCTTTCTGCGCAAAATATTGTTGCAATTATACACAATTTATGGTAATATAAAATCTGCTTGACATTAGGAGGTGTGAAATGGAAGCATTAAGAGTAGTAATCAACATAATCTTCATATTGGTATGCGTAGCACTGACGGTGTTAGTATTGATGCAGGAAGGTAAGTCCGCAGGACTGGGTTCTATCAGCGGTGCAGCTGAGACCTACTGGGGCAGAAATAAAGGACGTTCCATGGAGGGAATGCTGGTGAAGATCACCAAGATCCTTGCAGTATTCTTCATGTTACTTGCAGTCGTACTGAATCTGAACGTATTTTAATCATTACGAAGGATGAACACTCTTGTGTGCAGCGCATACAAGGGTGTTTTGTTTTATGAATATTTATTGAGAGAGGTTACATGATAGACGAAATCAGAGAGAAGAGAAAAAAAGTAATCTGCGATCTTGTAAAGGACGATTTCTACGTTCCTATGAAAGAAAAGGAACTGGCGATGTTCTTACAGGTGGCAAAAGAAGACAGAGAAGAATTCCGGGAGATCCTGCGGGAACTTCTGGCGGAAGGGAAGCTTACCCTGACGGTAAAGGGTAAATATATGAAATCCAACGGCAAAGTGCTGACGGGAACTTTCATCAGCAATGCCAAAGGCTTCGGATTTGTGGAAGTAGAAGGCCGGGACGAGGATCTGTTCATTCCGGAGGACAAGCAGGGCGGAGCTTTTCACAAGGATACGGTGGAAGTGGCACTATTGCCTGCAAAGACCGGAAAGCGCCAGGAGGCACAGGTTCTCCGTATCATTGCCAGGGGATTGACTCAGGTGGTCGGCACCTACGAACAGTCCAGGAATAATTTCGGCTTTGTCATTCCGGATAATACCAAGATCCCACAGGATATTTTCGTGCCGAAGGAGTGGTCGAAGGGGGCCATGAGCGGCCATAAGGTCGTGGTGGAGATCACCGGATATGGCACGAATACCAAGAGTCCCGAGGGAAAGGTCGTAGAGATCCTGGGGCATATTAATGATCCCGGTGTGGACATCATGTCCATCGTCCGGGGCTTTGAACTGCCGGTGGAATTTGGCGAGAAGATCATGAACCAGGTGGAACGGGTGGCTCAGGAGGTCTCCGAGGCAGATCGTGCCGGCCGCAAAGACCTGCGGGATGTGACTATGGTGACCATCGACGGAGAGGATGCCAAGGATCTGGACGATGCGGTCAGCGTGTCCTTTGACGGGACCTATTATCATCTGGGAGTGCATATCGCCGATGTGACGAACTATGTGCAGGAGAACTCCGCACTGGACAGAGAGGCGTTAAAGCGCGGCACCAGCGTCTATCTGGTGGACCGGGTGATCCCCATGCTGCCCCATGCGCTGAGTAACGGCATCTGTTCCCTGAATGAGGGCGTGGACCGACTGGCGCTGAGCTGTCTTATGAAGGTGGACGAGCACGGCGAGATCGTAGATTATGAGATCTGTGAATCCGTGATTCGGGTCAACAAGCGGATGTCCTATACCGTGGTGAAAAAGCTGCTGGAGGAGCCGGAGTGCGTGGAAGAGAATGGCAGTTCAAAAAATGAGACTTCCCGAGGAACTTCGGATATCGGAGAGGATTATTCCCAGTACAGGGAGCTGATGCCCATGTTCCAGCAGATGGCGGAACTGGCGGAAAAGCTGCGGAAGAAGAGACAGAAGCGAGGCTCCATTGATTTTGATTTTCCGGAGTGCAAAATCATATTAGACAAAGAAGGACATCCGCTGGATATCAAGCCCTATGAGCGCAATGTAGCGACCATGCTGATCGAGGACTTTATGCTGGCGGCCAATGAGACGGTGGCACAGCATTTTTACTGGCAGGAACTGCCTTTTGTCTATCGTGTCCATGATATACCGGATCCGGAGAGAATCCAGAAGTTGTCTGCTTTTATTAACAACTATGGATATTATATGAAAGCAATGGGACGGAAGAACAGCAAGGTCTCCACGGAAGAGATCCATCCCAAGGAGATCCAGAAGCTGCTGCAGAAGATCGAGGGAACACCCGAGGAACCCATGATCGCGAGACTGACCCTGCGGAGCATGAAGCAGGCAAAATACAGCACGGAATGTACCGGACATTTCGGACTGGCCTGTCAGTACTATTGTCATTTCACTTCGCCGATCCGCAGATACCCGGATCTGCAGATCCACCGGATCATCAAGGAGCAGCTGCGGGGACGCCTGAAGGAAGAGCGGGTGGAGCATTACCGGGAGATCCTGCCGGAGGTGGCAAAACATTCTTCCGAGATGGAGCGTCGTGCCGATGAGGCGGAGCGGGAGACGGACAAGCTGAAGAAGGTGGAATATATGGAACAGCATATCGGAGAAGAATACGAAGGTGTGATCTCCGGTGTCACCGGCTGGGGGCTGTACGTGGAACTTCCCAATACGGTGGAGGGACTGATCCATATCTCCACGATCCCGGGGGACTATTACCATTATAATGAAGCCGCCTGTGAGATGGTGGGAGAAGCCACAGGGCGGACTTTCAAGCTGGGAATGCCGGTGCGGATCGAAGTGGAGGACTGCGACCGCTTTATGCGGACCATTAATTTCCGGCTGGTGGATAAATAAACCGGTGGTTCAAAGGAACTGTTAGTTTAAATGAATCATAGGTTCATACGAACTTTTAGTTCATTGACAAATACGGAAAATATAGTAAACTGTAACTATTCAGGGCCAATGGGGTTCTGAATAGTTACATAGAGTTTTGAAGAGGTAGCCATGGCAAAAGGAAAAGAATCCCAGAAGCTGATCGCGAACAACAAAAAAGCATATCATGATTTTTTCATTGATGAGACCTATGAATGCGGCATTGCCCTGCACGGCACGGAGGTAAAGTCCATGCGTATGGGCAAGTGCAGTATCAAGGAGGCGTTCATCCGCATTGAAGACGGAGAAGTATTCGTCTACGGAATGCATGTAAGTCCTTATGAGAAGGGGAATATTTTCAACAAAGATCCTCTTCGTGTGAAGAAGCTGTTGCTGCATAAGTACGAGATCAACAAACTGCTGGGCAAGATCAAGGAAAAAGGGTATACCTTAGTCCCTTTGCAGGTATACTTTAAGGACGGCAGGGTAAAGGTGGAGATCGGGCTGGCCCGTGGTAAGAAGCTCTATGACAAGAGAGAAGCCATTGCCAAAAAGGATCAGCGCAGAGAAGCAGAGAAGGAATTTAAGGTTCGTAATCTGTAGAATTTTGATCCTGCGGCGCTTTACCGCAAGTGCTTGACAGCAGATGCGCCATCGAGTATACTTGGCATGACAATTAAATAAGGGGTAGTAAAGGTTTCGACAGGGGTTTTGCAGCTGGAGAAGCGAGTCGCATGGTAATGCGTTAAATGGCCAAATTAAAATTAAACGCTAACGATAATTTAGCATACGCTGCCTAATGGCAGCAGTCGGCCCTAAGGCACTCACACCTTAGGATCCCGGCTTCAAACATGTGAGAAACGACATATGCAAAGCTTTGCGCATATGGGCGTAACATGAAGCTACTGAAATGCTCAGGGTGTTTATTCCCGGGGCACGGAGGGAATGTCAAAGAATAAACTACACTCGTAGAAGGACAGGGAATAGGCTTTTGGACACGGGTTCGACTCCCGTCTACTCCACTTAAAAAGTGCCGTAAATACGGCACTTTTTATTTTTCGTGTGTGCACTATTGAGGACTAATTCGCTGCAAAAGAGCATCTTGCAATACCTGTGAAAAGTTAATATTCATTGCAACAGCAGTTTCATTCAGCCATTCGGGAATGGTTAAAGTCTTTTTCACAGCTTTGTTATTAAAACGTTTGCGATATTCCAGGGTATCGCATGCGACCATACTTAAAAAGGAATCCGCAGTAACTTTGATGCCTGACATTTTGGAGGGCTGAGGAATGGGGCGCTGGTCCTTTTCATATCCATAGAGAATAAGCGCGAGGGCATCTTCCGCCATAAACAGAGCGTCAGCCAGTGTGTCACCGCAGGTATAACACCCCTCCAAATCAGGAAAATACACGGAATAACCTCCATCTTGTTCAGAAGTAAAAATAGCGGGATAAACATATTTAGACATAAGAATCTCCTTTCTAAGAATCCATTCCGGCATCGCGCAAAATAGCAACGGCAGTTCCGGTTTTTATTTCTTTTTTGTGTCGCGGAACAGCAAACTGTTTTCCTGTCACAGAGCTATACCAAATATCATGATTACTTCCGTGACGGATAAGAGAACAACCATTTTTCTTTAATAGCTTTAGCAGTTCATTTGTTTTCATAAGTATCCTTTCTTAAATTATAATACGTGTAAACACGTGTGTCAATGAATACAAAAAAACACCTCAAATAATAAGCCTAAATTTTTAGATGATTGGCATATTATTTGAAGTGTTTTTCAGATGTTCTTAGCATACTGTCTTTTGAAAAATTTGTCAATGAAAAGAAGAAGCGGTCGGATGAAAAATGTGGTATAATTTCCGGAGACTTTTACAAGGGAGTAATTCAGAATCTATGAAAATGAGACGCAATAGAAATTCAAAACGGCTCATAACACAATTGTCATTATGGCTGGCATTGCTTTTGACATTTACCGGCTGTGCGGAAAGCACCGCTACATCGCAGAATAATACCTATGCGATAGAACAGCTGGCGACGATCCCCTCCGAATTGCAGGAGACATCGGAGAGCGCAGCATCGGAGTCCGAATCCGGACAGCCACAGGAAAACTCTTCGGATACACAAGGATCGCAGCAGGTCACATCTGCAACAGACGTTCCGGCAGGAGAGGGCACGTCAGCATTTTTCCTTCGGGAGATCCCGGCTTATTCCGGCACTCCGTACACGGAGGTCAATGGCAATCAGCCTTATTTTACGGAAGCGGAGCTGACCACACAGTCCTTCGAGACCTACAGCGAACTGGACAGTCTGGGGCGCTGCGGCGTGGCCTATGCCAATGTAGGGCAGGACTTAATGCCGACAGAACCCCGGGGCGAGATCGGTTCCGTGAAGCCTACCGGCTGGCATCTGGTAAAATACGATAACGTAGACGGAAAATACCTCTACAACCGCTGTCACCTCATCGCCTACATGCTGACGGCGGAAAATGCCAACCCGCAGAATCTGATTACCGGTACCCGATACCTGAATACTCAGGGGATGCTTCCCTTTGAAACAAAAGTATCGGACTATGTAAAGTCCACCGGCAACCATGTCCTGTACCGCGTGACCCCGGTTTTTGAGGGGGACAATCTGCTGGCAGACGGCGTTCTCATGGAAGCATATTCCGTAGAAGATGCCGGAGAGGGAATCCGGTTCTGTATTTTCGCCTATAATGTACAGCCGGGAATCGGCATTGATTATGCCACCGGAGACAACTGGGCGGAGAGTAGTGAAGCATCACAGGGAACCACCTACGTTCTGAACACCAACACCATGAAATTCCACTATCCGTCCTGCTCCAGCGTGGACCAGATGAAGGAGAAAAATAAAGAGATCTATACTGGAAGCAGAGAGGACATTATAAATATGGGATATGCTCCCTGCAAACGGTGCAATCCATAATTATCAGACAATCCATAGAACAGAAAAAGGCCTTCGAGAGATCAGTCTCGGAGGTTCTTTTTGTGTTCTCATTTAAAAAAAGGTAACACAAGTATAATTGTGTTACCTTTTTGCTTTCACAATAGTTATCGGTAGAGAATTTTAAAACTTAACCCCTTTGCTGAAAAAAATTTTTATTTCGTTTTGCTAAAGTAAAATCAGGTAGATGCAAAAATTCAATTTTCAGGAGGAAAAAACAATGAATACAGCACAACCGATTCGAAAACAGGAAGATCTGGAAAACTTAAAACGCTATTATCGGGAAATCCGGCCCAATGCCAGAAATCAGTTGCTGGTGATCCTTGGCCTGAATACAGCATTGAGAATCTCTGATCTTCTGGATCTGCAATGGCAGGATGTCTATTCGTTTGAATGGGAAAAATACAGAGAGCATATCTGTCTGGTGGAACAGAAGACGGGGAAAAAATCCCGTATTTATGTGAATCAGAATATTGTCAAAGCCTTACAGGAATATTGGGCTTCTCTGCTGCGGGAAAAAAAGACACCCTCACCACAGGACTATCTGTTTTCCCATACTAATAAAAATGAACCGATTACCCGGGTGCAGGCATTTCGAATTATCAAGAAAGCTGCCAGTTATTATCATATCCCCGGTGTGATCTGTTGTCATTCTCTGAGGAAAACCTTCGGCTATCAGGCATGGCGGCAGGGAGTCTCTCCAGCATTGCTGGTCAACATCTATAATCATTCTTCCTACGAAGTGACCAAACGTTACCTCGGCATCGAACAGGAGGATCGGGACAGAATATTTCAGGACATTCAGATCTGAACGCAGAAAAACGTAACACAATTATACTTTTGTTACATTTACGATAAGTATTTCCAAAACAACAGCAAACTATAAGGAAATAATTGATTTCAAGGAGGAACAGCCATGCTGAGACTATCGGTGAGAGACGAAGAGTTCCTGATGATAGGGGACGATGTGAAAATTGTATTTTTGGGAAGCAGCGGCGGACAGACCCGCATTATGATCGATGCCCCTAAGGAAGTGAACATCGTACGAAGCAAGGCTATTGAAAAACGGATCCAGGATCCGGAGCTGCTGGCCACCATTCCAAAGTACTACAAGAACCCGGAGGGCGCAGCCAAAAAGAAAAAATCCAACGTCGTTATCGTACAGAACAAGTAACAAGGGGATAAAGGGGATCTTAAGCTGGGTAATAATGCGGAATCCTAGGGCCGCTTATTATAGAAAATGTAACTTATTAACCACACACCGCAGATAAACGGATGTATCTGCAACATTTTTACACATGGAGGTAAATTATTATGGTAGTACAACACAACTTAACAGCAATGAACTCTAACAGAATGTTAGGCTTAACCACGGCATCCCAGGCAAAGTCCACTGAGAAGCTGTCTTCCGGATACAAGATCAACCGTGCAGCTGATGATGCAGCAGGCCTGTCCATCAGTGAGAAGATGAGAAAGCAGATCAGAGGTCTGACACAGGCTTCCCTGAACGCACAGGATGGTATCAGTGCAGTACAGACCGCTGAAGGTGCTCTGACCGAAGTACATGATATGCTGCAGAGAATGAATGAACTGGCAGTTAAGGCTTCCAACGGAACTATGTCTGAAGATGACAGAAGCTATGTTCAGAACGAGATCGATCAGTTAGTAACAGAAATTGACCGTGTATCTGAGACTACCAAGTTCAATGAAACCTATCTGCTGAAGGGTGCAGGAGATAAGAGCGCAACTGTAAAGGCTGATGCAACCATTGGAACAACTTCCAGCGAAGCAACGGTAACAGCTGCGAAGGGTAATATTTTCAGCGGAACCATTGCTACTGCAAATGCTTTGGCTTCCGGAACGGAAGATACCGCAACTGTTACCTATAAGGATGCAGAAGGAAATACCAGAACCAAAGAGGTAACCTTTAAAGCAGGTGCTGATGCGGAAGCAACAGCTAAGAATCTGGCAAAGGCTATCGAGGATGACAAGGATCTGGGCAGAATTTTCAATGCAAGTGCAGACAAGAGCGGAAAACTGACGGTTGAATCCAAGTTAAACGGTAATAAGACGGACGACAGCAAGAATGCAGTGTCAACTATCACATTTAAGTCTGCAGCTGGTGCATTAAAGACAGAGATCACCGGAGCAACAACAGAAGCTGCAACCGGTGAGTCCGTGACATTTACATTAACTGATAAAGCCGGTGCAAATCAGTTGAAGGATGGAAATTCTATCACCATTGATGGAAAGACCTATACTTATGATTCACAGAAAGCAAGTACAACCGATGATGCCAATACCTTTAAGAGTCTGGATGATTTACAGAAACTGCTTGGTGATGATTATGAGGTATCTGTTGAAATCACGGCAACTAAAACCAGTCAGGCATGGAAACAAGATGCTACTGCTGGTGCTACTGCAGCAATAAAAGACGGTGATGCAGTGGTAACGACTGAAACAACAGACTTAAAAGCAGCCAAAAAAGCGGATGCGCTTGGTTCAGTAGCAGCTACTGATGGAACGACAGAGTTTAAAGATGCAGCCAAACCTACTGGTAATGCCGCCGGAACTGAGGTGAAATATACCAACAAGGCAATTACCTTGAACATTGCCCGCAAAGCAGCTGTTGAGACTTCTGATGCATTAACCTTAAGCCTGCAGGTAGGTGCAGATTCTACCGATGAGAACAAGATCTCTGTAGATATCGAATCCATGGGTGCAAAGAGCCTTGGTATTGACGGACTGAAGGTAGATGGTACCAACAGCACCAATGCTGATAATGCTATTGACACTATTGCAGCAGCTATCCAGAAGGTATCCACCCAGCGTTCCGCACTTGGTGCAGTTCAGAACAGACTTGAGCACACCATTAACAACCTGGATAACGTAGTTGAGAATACCACCAGTGCAGAGAGCCAGATCCGTGATACCGATATGGCTACTGAGATGGTTAAGTACTCCAACAACAACATCCTGGCTCAGGCAGGACAGGCTATGCTGGCACAGGCTAACCAGTCCAATCAGGGTGTACTGTCTCTGTTACAGTAATCTTAACCACAGATCTGTCACAAACAGAATTACAATTAGTTGTGTAAAAACTAACATAAAAGGTTCCGCCGGATTTCTCCGGCGGAACCTTTTTGTTCTAAATAATCCGAAAATATCAGTAATTTGGCCTTTGGTAAAAGTATACAAAAACCTATTCTGCAAAAATAGCCAATTTCAGCACATCAAATTTAGAACTATAAACTAAGGTGAACCGTTATTTCATACGTTGAGCTTCTAATTCTGCAAGTTTCTGTCTTAGAGCTTCATTATCTTTGCTTAGAACTTCGTTTGTCTTGCTCAGAGCTTCGTTATCCTTGCTTAAGGTTTCATTATCCTTACTCAAGGTTTCTTTTTCTTTACTCAGAGCTTCTTTTTGCTGTTTTAAGGCATCTACTTCAGCACTTAGCGTATCTACCATATATTTCACGGTATTATCATCCATTACCTTTAGTTCCTGTGAAAAGAATCCCATAATTTTCTCCATATCCAGACATATTTGATACAGTGTCTCATACATTGGCTTAAACTCCGGGTAGGCAGTTATGAGTTGAACAATAGTAGCCGGATCATCACTGCTGAAGAAAGTAAGCCAGGCTTCTAACGGATCTTCTATACTTTTATTCTGCATACAGGAATGAAAAATGTCAAGAGGAATGAGAATATATTCCTGCAGCATATCTAATGTTAAGCCGGAACTGAATTCCGTATGTGAACGGTGAAGATAAGTATTTGGAAATGCCTTAAATTCCCGTGGGCTTTTTTCATAAAGAACAATGAGATAAACTTTTTTTAATTGGCCATAGGAAAAGGTGTCTCCATAAGTGTTACGTGCACGTTTATATTGCCGGAGTAACATATCAGCACTATAGCAGGCACAGCGTTCACCGGGGAAAAAGTATCCGATTTTCTGAATTTCCACATTAGCCAGAGAACCATCATCCAATTCTACTATGATATCAGTAACTAAAAGAGAACTTTCATCTGTAATACGAGTAGAATCGTTTGGCAGGACTTTTACGATTTTTACCCGACGATTCAACATAAGTGAGAGGAAAGATTCCAAACGAGCAGGATCGTATTCAGGATTCAGAACTTCTTTGCAAAAACCGTCATACATAATCTTCAGACCTTGGTTACCGCTGCAGAAATTTAAAAATTCTTCTTGCTGATGCGGTTTCCATTTTTGAAATATCTTTAAAAGGTTTGGCTTGGAATAAATTTCAGACAAGATAGTTTCCCGGCTTCGAATCAGCGGAAAATGAGTTTGCAGAGCATTGGGCATAAAAACCTCCTTTGTGAAAGCTAAATAACGGGTTACATGAAAATCTGTCTTAATGAATGAGCGGGCGAACTGCCCTGAGAATTGAAAAGGATCGATAGAATAAGTATATCGACTTATAAACAATCATATCTGCGAATATGGAAAATGTCAAGCCCTGCATACTTGCAAACATTCTGCAAATGCTATAGACTAATACTGTTTCTATCGTTATTTGAATGAAAACAAAGGAGCGTATGTTATGTGCACGGCAGCAACCTATAGATCGCAGGATTTTTATTTCGGCAGAACGTTCGATTATGAATTTAACTATGGAGAGGAAGTAGTGGTGACACCGCGGAATTATCCGTTTGCATTACGGCACCGGAATGCTCTGACGGAGCATTATGCCATGATCGGCATTGCACATATGGCGGGAGATTATCCCTTATATTATGATGCGGTGAATGAAAAGGGCCTTGGCATGGCGGGATTGAATTTTCCGGGGAATGCCGTGTATGGCAGGGTACAGGCGGATAAGGACAATATTGCCCAGTTCGAATGCATCCCCTGGATTCTGGGACAGTGTGCCAACGTGCAGGAGGCCAGAGTATTGTTATCCCACATCAATCTGGTGGATACTCCGTTTAATGAAAAATATCCGGTCTCTCCTCTGCACTGGATCATGGCGGACAGGGACGAGGCCATTACCATCGAGGCAGTACAGGAGGGACTGAAGATCTATGATAACCCGGTGGGCGTATTGACGAACAATCCCCCTTTTCCGATGCAGATGTTCCGTCTGAATGATTATATGTCGTTGTCTCCGGAATCACCGGCGAACCGTTTTTCCGGAGATCTGAAACTGAAACCCTACAGCAGGGGCATGGGAGCCATGGGGCTGCCCGGAGATTTGTCTTCTGCATCCCGTTTTGTGCGGGTGGCTTTTACGAAAATGAATTCCATATCCGGAACGACAGAGTCAGAGAGTGTCAGCCAGTTTTTCCATATTCTGGGAAGTGTGGACCAGACCAGAGGATGCTGTCGGCTGGACAAGGGGGAGTATGAGATCACGATCTACACTTCCTGCTGCAATGCAGACAGAGGAATTTATTATTATACCACCTATGAAAACCATCAGATCACTGCAGTAGATATGTACCGCGAGAATCTGGACGGTGACCGGCCGATCCATTATCCGCTGGTACAGGGAGAACACATTTTATTGCAGAATGCTGCAGCAGGAATCACGGAGGAGAACCTGTAATGGATGTACAGAGAGAACAAGAACAGCAGAAGCAGACGGACAAGGTAGTGTCCGGTTTCGCGTTCTATTCAGAGAAGGATGCAAAGCTGGCAGAACAGGAAAGGCAGAAAATAGCGTATCTGGATAAAAGGATCGACCATGCGGACCTGGAGTCTGTGCTGGCTATTTATAAAAAGGCGCTGGATGACAGAGTTTTCCGAACCCCGGTGGGCTTGGAATATCTCAGAGAACTGCAGGGAGAACTGAAAGCAGAGCAGGAGATCCTGGGAGAGGAGATTCCGCCGATCCCCCTGTGGACGAATTTTGCGGATATCAGGGAAAAAACCGCCCCCGCCAGAAGAAGGATCCAGCCAGTTCCGGAAGACCATAGGAACACGCCGCTCCGGCTGTCCCTGATTATGAATATCGTGATGGTCATTGCCATCATTGCGATGTTTGTCATCACCCTGAATTCCGACCAGCCGAATGTATTGAATTATGAGAGAAATCTGCAGGACAAATATGCCACCTGGGAACAGGAACTGACCCAGAGAGAGCAGACGGTGCGGGAAAAAGAGAGAGAATTACATATAGAAGCGCAGGATTCACAGAATTGACATATTTACACGCTATAGTATTACTATCTTGAGATAGGAAGGTGAGGGAGCATGGACAGACTGAAAGTACTGGTGGTGGATGATGAGAGCAGAATGCGTAAGCTGGTCCGGGATTTTCTGGTAAAGAGCAATTTTGACGTGCTGGAAGCCGGTGACGGTGAGGAGGCACTGGATATTTTTTATAAGGAAAAAGATATTGCACTGATTATTCTGGATGTAATGATGCCGAAGATGGATGGCTGGCAGGTATGCCGGGAGATCCGTGTCAATTCCAAGGTTCCGATCATCATGCTGACGGCCCGCGGAGACGAGAGGGACGAGCTTCAGGGATTCCAGTTGGGAGTGGATGAATATATTTCCAAGCCCTTCAGCCCCAAGATCCTGGTGGCCCGCGTGGAGGCCATTCTGCGCAGAACGAATCAGTTAGGGCAGGAGGAAGCACTGACCTGCGGAGGCATTACCGTAGACAAGGAGGCGCACCGTGTGATCATCGGCGGAAAAGACGTGGACTTAAGCTACAAGGAATTTGAGCTTCTGACCTATTTTATGGAAAATAAAGGAATCGCCCTGTCCAGAGAGAAGATCCTGAACAACGTGTGGAACTATGATTATTTCGGAGATGCCCGCACCATCGATACGCATGTGAAAAAGCTGCGCAGCAAGCTGGGCGAGGAAGGAAATCTCATAAAGACCATATGGGGAATGGGGTACAAGATGGATGAAACGGCGGAATAAACAGCGGAGCAAAAAAGTACATTCTATCAGAGGGCAGTTTGCCTGGATCTTTATCGGCCTGATGATCGGTACGATCCTGCTGTGCCTGATGATCAACTATATGTTTCTGGGCAGAGTCTATATGCGGAGCAAACTGGATGTCATACATGATGCCTACTGGACGATCAAGCAGGCAGCGGAAAGTGACAGCTACGATACGGAAGAATTCGCCAGAGAACTGGATGACGTGTGCAGAAACTATAACATGACGGTATGCGTCATGGATGTGAATTCCAATATGAAATATGTATCCATCAACGGCGGTGAGAGACTGGAGAACCGTCTGATCGGTTATGTATTCGGCTTCAGCCTGCCTTTAAATGACCAGCGGGTGATCGAGAACGGTGATGACTATGTGATCCAGAAGGTCGGACAGGAAGATAAGGAATATCTGGAGATCTACGGAAGACTGAACACAGGTGTTTCTTTTATCATGCAGACCCCTCTTTCCAGTATTCAGGAAAGTGCGAAAATCGCGAACCGGTTCTATGCTCTTGTAGGATGTCTGGGAGCAATGGCGGGCGGTATTATTATCTGGTTCGTCTCCCGGAGCGTGACGAAGCCAATCCTGGAGCTGAACAATATTTCGGAACGGATGGTACAGCTGGACTTTGAAGCAAAATATCAGGGAAAGGCACATAATGAGATTGACCTGTTGGGAGAGAACATCAATAAGCTGTCCGATTCCCTGGAGAAGAACATCTCGGAACTGAAGACGGCGAACAATGAATTACAGAGGGACGTTGAGAAAAAGGAAGCCATTGATGAAATGCGCAAGGAATTTCTGGCCAATGTATCCCACGAACTCAAGACCCCCATTGCGCTGATCCAGGGGTATGCGGAAGGGCTGCAGGAGGAGATCAATGACGATCCTGAGAGCCGGCAGTTCTATTGTGATGTCATCGTGGACGAAGCAGCGAAGATGAACAACATGGTGAAGAAGCTTCTGACCCTGAACCAGCTGGAATTTGGTAATGATGTGGTGGCCATGGAACGGTTCGACCTCACGGCGCTGGTGAAAAATTATATCCAGTCAGCGGTCATTCTGACGAAGCAGAACGGAATCACGGTACGGATGGAAGAATATCCGCCGATCTATGCCTGGGCAGATGAATTTAAAATAGAAGAAGTGTTCATGAACTTCTTTTCCAACGCGGTCAATCACTGTGAGGACGACAAGATCATTGATGTAAAAATGGAACAAAAGGAAGGCAGAGTGCGGGTATCCGTATTCAATACCGGCAAACCAATCCCGGAGGATTCCATTGATCATATCTGGGAGAAGTTCTACAAGGTGGATAAGGCCAGAACCAGAGAGTATGGCGGCAGCGGTGTGGGATTGTCCATCGTGAAGGCCATCATGGAATCCATAAACCAGAAATACGGCGTGATCAATTATAACAACGGTGTGGAATTCTGGTTTGAGTTAGAGACAAAATAGGCAGAAAAAGGAATGTTTTTATATGAGGGAAGAACAGATACGGGAAGCACCGGTAAAAGTATTATTGGTCGGTGTGGATGTCGGCGAGGAACCGGATTTCAACCGTTCCATGGAGGAACTGGCGAGTCTGGCGGAAGCGGCGGAAAAAGAAGTGGCCGGTCAGATCGTACAGCGGCTGGATCATGTAAATAAAGCATTATATATCGGCACGGGAAAAGTGGCGGAGGTGCGCAGACTGGCGGAAGAATGTGGGGCGCAGGAGATTGTTTTCGACAATTCCCTGACACCGTCTCAGGTGCGTAATCTGGGAAATGAACTGGAACTGCCGATCATTGACCGGACGAATCTGATTCTGGATATTTTTGCCATCCGGGCACAGACCAGAGAGGCAAAATTACAGGTGGAGACTGCCAGACTGCAATATATGCTGCCGAGACTGGTGGGGATGTACGATGCTCTGAGCCGTCAGGGCGGTGCCAGCGGCAGTATGAGCAACAAGGGTACCGGTGAGAAAAAACTGGAACTGGACAGACGTAAGATCGAACACCGGATCACAGAACTGAAAAAGGAACTGGAAGATGTAGGCCGGACCAGAGAGGTGCAGCGCAAGAAGAGACAGCAGTCCCGGATCCCACAGGTGGCTCTGGTGGGATACACCAACGCAGGAAAATCTACGATCTTAAACCGTATGGTGGAGCAGTTCGGAGAACTGCCGGATAAGACCGTCATGGAGAAGGATATGCTGTTTGCCACATTGGAGACCAGTGTCCGCAGCGTGGATACCGGGCATAATAAGCCCTTTTTCCTGACGGATACCGTAGGTTTTATCAATAAACTGCCCCATGGACTGGTCAAGGCCTTCCGGTCCACACTGGAAGAGGTAAAATACGCAGATTTGTTGATCCAGGTGGTGGATTTTGGCGATGAGAATTACAGACAGCAGATGCAGGTGACAGCCGATACCTTAAAAGAACTGGGAGCAGGTGACATTCCGCAGATCGTAGTGTATAATAAAGCGGACAAGTGCGATATGAAACCTTTGCCGCAGAAAAGACAGGAGAACTGGTATCTGGCGGCAGGACAGAATATCGGCATCCGTGAACTGGCAGAGGCTGTCGAACAGAAGGTCTATGCGGACAATGCGGAATGTGTTTTTCTGATTCCGTACAGTGAGGGGAAAATAGCTTCTTATCTGATGGAACAGGCACAGATCCTCTCCAGGGAGTACCGGGAGGATGGGATCCTGATCCATGCGGACTGCCACAGACAGGACATGGAAAAATACAGAGAGTATATAATCGCGTAGATGTTATGATGAGGGAGGAATAAGAATGGAGACGAATACACAACAGGAACGTGCAAAGAGTCTGGAACAGCAGGCAAGGGAATATCTGGCACTGTCGGATGATCCTATATTTACGAAGTACCTGCAGCAGCTGCTTCCGAGAATTCAGAGACAGCCGGAATATACGGAACAATTACAGGCAGAACTGGATAAAAGCGTGGAGTTCTGGCACCAGAGACAGCAGATCAGGGCGAACAGAGCCGGGGGAAACGAAGAACCGGTATCCACAGCGCAGCAGAGTGTACCGCAGGCGGCAGCAGTCGGAGAACAACCGGCGGCCTGGCAGTCACAGACACAGCCCATGGGACAGTTTACCATGCAACAGGTACAGACACCGGTAGTACAGACCCAGGCACCGAAAAAACAGAATGCGGAATATCTGATAGCAACGATTGCACTGTCTGTGGTCGGCGGTATTTTTATCCTGACAGCGCTGGTTCTGATGGGCATGTATTTTATGAACGGCTGGATCAAGGGAATCTCTTTATATGTAGTTTCACTGGGCGTGGTATTGATCGCAGAACTTCTGATTCACAGAAAGCTGCCGAAGCTGGCGCAGATATTTTCGGCCATCGGTGTAGCTGCACTGTATTTGTCTACCATGATCAATACCGTGTCCTTACATAATTTCGGCATGATTCCTGCCGCAGCGATCATTGCAGTGATCACGGTGGGGACGGTATTACTGAGCAGAAAACGGGAGTCCCTGATACACAGACTGCTGGGAATTGCGGCCTGCTGGCTCTGCGCATATCCTCTTTTTGGCGCTTCCCTGCTTTCAGAGGCGGAAGGCCTGCTGGTGTTTTCCCTGATTCTGGTGCTGAGTGCATTAAGCATCTGCGTACCGGTAAGAAAATATCATACGGCTTCGCAGCTGATACAGCTTGTGAGCACGACCATTCTTTTTCCGGTAACGGTATCCTGTGTGATCGGTACCCAGGGAATGCCGGTCTGGGTAACTGTGGCGGCGTTCGGAATCTTTTTCCTGATCGCGCATATGATTCTGGCAGTGCAGAGCAATTATATAGGAAAAGAGAAGCAGGCGGGCCGCACCGTGAACGAGAACGGACTGCTGGCAATCTATATAGCATTTCTTCTCGTAGCCGGGATCACTACCGGTACGGCAATGAACAACTACTGGGGGAGATCGGAGAGTGACGCTTACGTAGGAATCGTTGCCCTGACGGGAATGGCATTCGTGATCGCGGTCACTACCGGAATTTCTCTGCACAGAACACAGAGAAAATGGCTGCCCTGTTACTTTTTCAGCTTTGTTGCGGTATGCGCTTTTTCTGCGATAGAGAATAACTGGCCGGTATTTATCTGTGTTACAGCCCTGCTTCTGCTGACGAAAATATTGAGCCGGTTTGCGGGGAACGGACTGCGGGTTCTGGACGTGATCCTTACCACGTCCTATGGTATTCTGTTGCTGGTAAACGGAAAGGAAATACCGTATGCATATCTGCTTCTGGCAGGAACGATTGTAAGCATGTTCCTGGTCTATGGATGGACCACTTACCAGGAGATCGTACTTACTTTTTCCCTGGCATTTTTTGCAGCGGCCAATTTAATGCCCATGTTAAAGCTGCCTGCTTTTTCGGGGATCCTGTTCGTGAGCATACTGCTGTTTAATAATGTGAAATACATGCGCGGTAAAAATATTCTTGTATTTAATGTATTTGTGCTGGTGGGACAGATCGGGGCACTGATCGGTCTGGCTCATCCGGTATACCGGAATTCCTACCTTACCTATCTGTGCATGTTTGTATTTGTACTGGCGTATCTGGTATTGACACTGCAGGAGCGGTATTATAAGACCTTTAAGCACAGAGAACTGATTATTGTGATCTTCCTGACTTATATGGCGCTGATCGTCAGGACGAATGTGCCGGTGATCAACAGCGTTCTGATCATGCTGATCGCACTGGTGAGCGTGACACTTGGATTTGTGAAAAAAGATAAGCCTGTAAGAATATATGGACTAGTGCTTTCTCTGTGCACTTGTGGTAAAATAGCATTATATGATTACTGGGGAGCACCGATATTGCAGAAAACGATCCTGTTCTTTATCGTGGGCGTGATCGCACTGGTGATTGCCGGAATCTATCTTGTGCTGGAGAAGAAAAACGGAAATAATGGAAAAACGGACAGGGAAGGATAGAAAAATGATAGAACGCAAAAAAGGGATTGCCTGCGGCGCTTTGTTATGCGCCATGGCGTTTGCTATGACCGCCTGTGGAAATGAGATCCCGGATCTGACAGAGGAAGAATCGCAGAGAGTCGGAGAATATGCGGCGGTAACGCTGTTAAAATATGATGCGAACAACCGAAGCCGTCTGGTGGATCCTGAGATAGTGATCGCCAGGCTGGAAAAGGATGCGGCAAAGGAAGCCGGAAGACAGGAGAATGCACAGACAGAAGAACAGCCGGCGGGAAGTACGACGTCAGAGGTTCAGATGCCCACGGCACAGGAGGATATTACGACCAGCCTGGAAGATTTCTTTGGACTTGCAACGGGCGTGACATTGACATATGAAGATTACCAGATAGCGGACTCCTATCCGGAGGATGGATCCGCGGATGATTACTTTGCATTGGATGCCTCCGCAGGGAAAAAACTTCTTGTGCTGCGTTTTGCATTGACCAACGGATCTGCACAGGAGGAAAATGTTGATTTCCTGCATACATCTTCCAGATACATTATTACGGTGAATGGCAGTACCAGGGGGGATGCTTTGATGACCATGCTGCCCAATGATATGTCTACTTATGCAGAGACACTGAGTCCGGGAGAGACGCAGGAACTGGTTCTGTTGCTGGAAGTAAACGAAGATGTGGCAGGCTCTGTGCAGAGCATATCCCTTCGTCTCAAAAATGCATCAAATGAATATACAATTTCGCTTTTATAAGCATATATACAGTAAATTATAAGAAAAAGCGAAAGGAAGAAAAGATACAAAACGACAAAAAAGCCCATAAATATGGGCTTTTTTGCTGCTTATACAAAATTGTTCGAAAAAGATGAAAAATAGTGTTGACAAGTGTCGCACAGGATGATATACTCAATTTCGTTGTTGAGGCAACACCGAAGAAAACGGTGTGACAGCTTGAAAGAAACTGGAAAAGATTTCAGAAAAAAGTTGTTGACAAATACCGACAAGATGTGCTAAGATAACAAATGCCGCGAAAAACGAAAGTTTTTCAAGACAAAAAAGTTTTTAAAAAAGTTGTTGACAAACGAAAGCGGTTGTGATAAGATGTCAGAGTTGCCGCTGAAAACAACAGCGAAACACAAAGCTCTTGCAGAGCAAGAGGTTTTGATCTTTGACAAA
>OIZA01000253.1_pt1 | contig 30815 bp, 35 predicted proteins | sample 1588381 | NCBI WGS metagenome assembly OIZA01 (sample SAMN03283277) | human gut metagenome | biome: human-associated habitat; material: feces | host: Homo sapiens | place: Peru | collected 2012 | reverse complement strand
GATATGAAAAAGAAATTTTCTGCTAATTTATGATTGACTTTTCATAGCTGGTCTCTTTTTCATATTACACTATTCTCCCGTGTAAGTACGGTTGTAATATGCCAGACAGCATTTCTTTATAACACCTGCGATCAGGACCACTCCAAGAATACCAAGGAATGCTTCCAGGCTGAAAAAACTAACGATCAGGCCGACTGCCAAAGCGACCAGCATGGTGATCTGAAGTCCTTTCTGACCGGACAGTGCTTTGATCTGCAGGGCCCGCTCATCATGCAGTTCATTGTACAGACGTGTCAGCGCAGTTTCATCCTTTAAAATACTGCGGTTTTTGATGATTTTAAACAGGCACAGGATCTCAATTACGATTACGATCCCTACGATAAACCCATGTGCAAACTCTGCCGCATGTATATCGGTATAGCGTGAAGTAATCACTCCGGATGACATTGCGCATACCGCGATAAGTCCAAGCACGGCAACCGCTCCGTAAAATCTGTTCTGATCTGCAATTTCCTGTTTCATTTTCATAATCTTCTTTTCCATAATATCTACTCCTCATTCTCAATGTCGCTAAAGTCAAAGACTTCTTCGATGGTCAGATTAAAGTGATGTGCGATCTTATACGCCAGCCCCAGTGAAGCGGTGTACTTACCAACCTCGATCGAAGTGATCGTCTGGCGCGTGGTTCCTACGATATCCGCCAGTTCGCTTTGGGACAGCTTGTTTTCTTTGCGTAGCTCCTTGATCCGGTTTTTCATAAGAAATCCCTCTCTTTTTTATATTTGCATAGCTAACTTTGCAAACATAGTATAGTGTGCTTTGCATTTATTGTCAAGCGCACTTTGCATTTTTATTTTTTATTCCCGATATTTTAGATATTCCATAAATTTGGAGGTTGCGGGTGAAAGCATCTTTTTGTTTTTCACCGCGATCCCGATTTTTCTGTAATAAGGCTCTGCAAGCGGCCGGATCACTATGTGGTACGGTATCTTTTTTAAGATCATCCGTGGCAGGATTCCGATACCCAGACCTTTTTCCACCATTGCCATGATCGCGTAATCCTCCCATGTCGTAATGCGTATCTTCGGGTACGCTTTTCTTTTTTCCAGCAGTTCCGTGACTTCCGTTCTCCCTCCGTGCTCCAAAAGAAAAAACGGCTCATCCTCCAGATCCTCTGCCGCTATCTTTTCCTTATCCGCAAGCGGATGATGCTGTGGCAGTACAACTACATACTCATCTTCTTTTAAAAGCACCGTATCAAACGGGGATCCCGTCGGAAGACTTAAAAAGCCGCAATCCACCCTGCCCTCTGCGATCCACCGTTCCACTTCCTCATAGTCTCCCAAAAGCATTTCATACTCGATCCGTGGAAAATCTTTCTGAAACTCGGCAAAGATGTTCGGAAGCCAGTTGACCGCCACACTCGAAAATGTCCCGATCCTGACAATCCCTGTCTGCACACCGCTCATCCCGTCCACATAACTTTCCAGTCTGTGATAATCCTCCGTCAGCTGCCTGGCATACGGAAGGATCTGTTCCCCGGATGCCGTCAGATGGACACCACCCCGATCGCGCTCAAGCAGTACCACCCCGCATTCCTTTTCCAGATCCGCGATCATCTTGCTGACCGAAGACTGCGCGTAGTTTAACGCTTCCGCCGCCTTTGTAAAACTTCCCAGCTCCACGGTTTTCACAAATACCATGTATTTTTGCAGATTATAATCCATATCCATTCCTTTTTTCGATCTTATTCATCTAATATATTCGTTTTTCTTATTTTACGGTATGCGCTATAGTTTTACAAGAAAAACCGGAAAGGACAGATAAAAGATGAACAGACAAAATCACTCGATCGATATGCTGCACGGCCCACTGACCAAAAAACTCATACAATTCGCGATCCCCGTCGCGCTCACCTTCGCTCTCTTTTTCGGATGTCTTGGCGCCATTCCCGGACAGTTTTTCGCCGCTCCCGTACTCTCTGCGATAAAAACTCCCGCATCCGTACTACAACCGGCAGTCTCCTACCTGCGCATCTATTTTCTCGGATATCCGTTTTTACTGCTCTACGACTTTGGCTCTGCCATTCTCCGGGCAAAGGGCGACAGCAGATACCCCTTTTTTGCGCTCCTGGTCTCCGGGATCTTAAATGCGCATCCTGCTTGTCCTGGTATTTGAGCCGGTCTGCGGCCTGTATGAGATCCCCGCCGGCGTTTTAAGGGGCATCGGTCATTCCACGCTTCCCGCCGTCTTCACGGTGATCGGAACATGCCTGCTTCGTATCGTATGGATCTTTACGGTCTTTTCCCGTTTTCACACCCCTCAGAGCCTGTTTTGGGTCTTTCCGGTCTCCTGGGTCGTCACGATCCTCCTTGTCAGCTCCGGACTGTTTCGTTTTCTTGAAATCCAATCCCTGCCGTGATATGATGGTTCAAAATGAAAACGGTTAAGGGAGGTTTCTTATGGCAATGACAGATCACGCGATCCGGTATTTTTCTTCAACGACAGACCGTCCGCTTCCTGTGACTGGATACGCGCCAATTACCGCCGTTCTTTTTTAGTGGGGGAACTGGCGGATGCCGTCGGTTATCAGGCCGATTACCTTTCCTCCCTGTTTAAAAAACACATGGGAATCTCTCTTGTTTCCTATACCAACCGGCTCCGCATTGAAGCCTCCAAAAAGCTTTTGGCAAACTATGATCTCAGCATAAAAGAAACCGCATATTCCTGCGGTTTCCCTGATGAAAAATACTTTATGAAAATATTTAAAAAATTTGAGCAGTGTACCCCAACGGATTATCGCAGGCGCTACCGGTAACTCCATTACAATATGGTGTGGTATACTGTATACGATTCATCTGTCACATCATACAGTGGTACGTATTTCTCATTTTTTGCCTGTCCTGTAGTCTGATAGGTGCTCTGCTGCCACGGGAACACATCATAGGTATGTTCATATCTTGGCTGTATCACATCTTCCGGTTTTCCTGAAACTTTAAGTCCCCGGTCGGCATCACTCAGTGAAGCTAAGACGATCGGCCCTTCCAGCACTGCTGCAAGTTCCGGTGTATCCGGGAGATTTTCAAACGACAGCCCCGCAGGAAAATAAACCGTGATCTCATCCTCTGCCCAGTCGCGTTCCAGATCCAGATATCCCTCTTTAACTTCCACATTCGTCAGTTTTTCGCCATTTACTGTAACCTCCGGCGCACTCTTTACCCACTTGGGCACGCGCAGGGACAATGTAAAATGCCGGTCTGCCTTCACCGCAAATCTGAGCAGCCATCTTGACATCTGGCTTTCGTCCTTTTCATCAAAAAATGCCTGTGCGTTATAGAATTTCATATCTGTGGTCTGGGAAATCTTAACGCATTTTTCACCCTCGCCCCAGATCACTTCTGACGGGATATACTGACCGACCACCAGCCGGTCTTTCTTTGCATCCTCAAAATAACAGAGTTCCGGGTACAGCGTCTGTGCCTGCACCATCGTTCCGTAACAGCACCAGAAATCCCTGGTCTTTGTTCCCCATTTCTTTTTTGCTCCTGCGCTAAATGGCAGGAAATAGGTCGGCAATCCGGTATTTTTGTTCTGCTGCGCCAAAAATCCGTTATAGAGATTTTTTTCGATATAATCGGCATATTCTGCCTTTCCGGTAAATCGATACAGGTAATCCGCCAGACGCACCATGTTGTAGACCGTGCAAAATTCCTGGTTGCGGTCTCCTAAAAAATGTCCCTGCATCTTTGGCGGCACCCAGAATTCACCTGCATTCTGTCCGCCGGTACAGTAGGTTCCACGCTCAGTCACCGCAAATCGAAAGAAAGTTTCCACCAGCTTTCTCCATCGGTCATCTCCGGTGATCTCATACATTTTTGCCGCACCGTGCGCCCATGGGATACTCGCATTTGCATGACAGTTCGTCAGCGCGTCCTTTCCTTCTTCCAGCCTGCGGAAAATGGACGGATGATCGTATGCTTTCGCCAGTTCCAGATATTTCTGCTGTCCGGTCAGTTCATAAAGCGTTGCCCAGACCTCCAACATACCGCCTTCTTCGCCGCTGTATACTGCATGCGGATTTTTCACCGCCATATCATTCGTCCAGTCCACGTACCAGTCACTGATCCCGTCCAAGATCGCAAGTGCCTTGTCAATCCCCGCATACTGATAGGCATGCATCAGTCCGAGCAGCGTCTTATGCATGACATACTGCGGCGACCAGATGTATTCTTCTCTTTCCAGCTTTTTAAAATATTTTTCGGGGATCGGTCCGATCCACTGTCCGCCATTTAATTTCTGGCATTTCTCCAGTTCATCCACGATCTTTATGAGTTTTGCCTTTAACTCCACATCCCCTGTCGTAGCGACAAGCTTTGCCGCCGCCGACATCCAGTGACCCAAAAAATGCCCACGGAGCTGACAGGTCGGCGCCTCCCAGCCCCAGTGCAGCAGTGCCGTCTCCGGGTCCTCCACGATCTGCAGCCCCGGCATTATGATGCCTGCCTCCAGATAAAAATTCTGCAAAAGTCCCTGATTTTCCAGTTCCATCAGATAGTTTCTGTTTACCTCTGCCCGTCCTGCGAAAAGCCCCGGCAGCAGGTGTACTTTTCCTGTCTCCATTGCCTTTAACATCATTTACCCCATCCTTTTCCTTATAAATGCTTCACAAATTTTCTTATGCAGTTATTATAAAACCTACTGTCTTTTCTGTCAGTAGACAAAAGAGCGCAGTAGGTGGAAATTTCTTTGATGCAGACATACTTCTCCGATTTCATCAGATAAAACCGGTTCATCACAGAATACACAAAGAACTTTCGTCGCACGATGCATACAGCGAATTTACTTCTCTTGTTGCACCACCGTAAACCTTTTTTAATTCCTCGAAAGCATCTGTTACTTCCCGCGGAGTCTCCACATGCACAACGTAATTTTTTCCTTTGGGTCCATATCCCGTCTCATCATCCGTAAGCCGCGGGATTTCGCCCATCAGCAGGTTGGCATAACAAGCTATTCCCCACATCCCATGTATCTGCTCCACGTATACCAGATGACCATTTTCATCCCTGCCGCTTCCGGTATTCCCTCGGACTGCAACCCTTGATCTTTGCAAACACCTTGGAGTAATAATTCGGATCTGCAAACCCTACTTTTCCCGCAATGCCACTGATCGTCTCCCCGCCGTTTAGATATTCGAGACTCCGCTCGATGCGGTATTCCTGTAAAAAGGAAAAGAGCGTAACATTCATATAACGCCGGAACAGCCTCGTACACTCACTCTCGCAGAGATGGATGTGATCCGCAATATCCTTTAGCGTGATCCGGTCCTGGTAATTCTGGTCAATATAGGAAATGATCTTTTTGATCCGCTCATACTCGGTCACGTTGTGGGAAGCGATCCCCTCCCCCGGCCGCCTGTGCTCTAACAGCAGTTTCCAGAGCATCTGCAAGCGGATCGTGATATCCAGTTCATAATATTCCGGCCGTTCCTTATCAAGCGCAATGACTTCACGCATCAGTTCCGCAAATCTGCCATGCCAGTCTGCGGAACCGTCAATGTGGATCGCCGGAAGCGAAAAATCCTGCGTCACCGGTTCCACATACCGCGTACAGATCGTGCTCTGGAAAAATCCATAGATGAGCTTCGGATCAAACGTCACCGAAACATAATCGCAGTCCTCCTTCTGCTCCATGCTCCCGGCGTGAAGGACATTGGAATTGTCAAGCAAAAGATCTCCAGTCTTCAAGTGAAAGCACTGGTCATTCACCTTATAACACATCGTTCCCTGTCTGACCAGTGTGATCTCGATCTCCGGATGCCAGTGCCACATAAAGTACCCCTGTTCGTACCCGGAGAGCTTCTCATAGCTGACCAGAAAAGGAAAATGGTCACTGCCGTGCTTTTTTAATTCCTTTTGAAACTGGTTGGTGATGATCTGCATATTTCCGCACCTCCTTCATTTTTCGTTGCAGTTTTCCACCTGTTCTTCTTTCGCGCAATAAATTACCTTTAATATACACCATTTTTATAGAAAAACGCAATATTTTCCTTATTTATCACAGATTTATCAAGGTATTTTCCAATCTGCGCGCTATAATAAGATCAGAAACGAAAAACGGTATCATTGAAAAATAAAAAGAACAGGAGACGATAACATGAATTTACCGGAACAGGCAAAATTAAAAGAGATTTACGGAGAAACCGAAAAATGCGGCGCACGTTTTAAAAGCCTCGCAGACAATTTTGAGAAGATTTATCATCACGATCACGCGGAATATTTTACTTCCCCGGGAAGAACCGAGATCATCGGAAACCACACCGACCACAACGGCGGAAAAGTAATCGCAGGCAGCATCAACCTCGACACGATCGGTGCCGCATGCGCGAATGACTCCGACATCATCCGCATCACCAGTGAAGGATACGATGAGATCGTCGTAGATCTCACCAAGTTAACCCGTGAAAATTACCCGACAGGAACACCTGCGTTAGTTGCAGGAATGATGGAAGGCGCAAAGAAAAATGGTTTTAAAGCCGCAGGCTTTGACGCTTATGTGAGCACAAACGTAATTGCAGCCGCGGGTGTCAGCTCCTCCGCTTCCTTCGAGATGCTGATCTGCTCGATCATAAACCACTTCTTTAACGATGAAAAAATGACCTTTACCGATTATGCAAAGATTGGCCAGTACGCGGAAAATGTTTACTGGGATAAGAGCTCCGGCATGATGGATCAGATGGCATGCGCGGTCGGCGGCCCGGTACTCTTTGATTTCGCGGACCGAAACGACTTGAAATACCAGAAACTGGATTTCTCCTTTGGAATGTTCGGCTATCGCCTGGTCATCGTAAACACCGGAAAAAATCATGCGGACTTAAGCCGTGAATATTCCGAGATCCCGGATGAAATGAAAGCAGTTGCAAAAATCCTCGGTGTGGAACTGCTGCACGAAACTACTTTAGACGCGCTGCTTGCTCACTGTAACGAGATCGAGGACGACAGGGCACTGCTCCGTGCGATCCACTTCTTTGAAGAGACTTCCCGTGTAGAACAGGCTGCTGATGCGATCCGCAACCAAAAATACGATGACGTGCTCCGTCTCATGGACGAATCCGGCAACTCTTCCTGGGAGCTGCTCCAGAACTGCTACTCCATGCAGGACTGCCATGAACAGAAGATCACACGCACACTTGCACTGACACAGATTTTCTTAAAGAAGATCAACGACGGTATGTGCCGCGTACACGGCGGTGGATTCGCAGGTGTTATCGCAGCGATCGTACCGGAAGCAGAAATGGGGGATTATGTAAACTACATCTCCCAGTATGTCGGCGAAGAAAACGTATATCCGATGGATATCCGCGCAATCGGAGCTGCGCATATCGGCTGATCCCATTCTTGCAGCGAATTGTCCGTTGCCACAATAACAGAAGAAACCGGCACATGAATCGTTTCCTGTCATGTGCCGGCTTCTTTTTTGTATTACATTTTCTTTTAGCTGATCTTCCAGCCTTCCGCCTTCTTTCGGATCTCTACAAACTGCTTGTATTTTCCATCCTGACGGATCAGTTCCTCATGCGTACCGCTCTCCGCGATCCGCCCGTCATCCACAACCAGAATCTGATCTGCCTGCTCGATCGTGGCAAGCCGGTGCGCGATCGTAATGATCGTCTTTCCTCTTGTCAGCTCCGTTACGGCGTTCTGGATCAGATGCTCGTTTTCCGGATCGATACTTGCCGTCGCCTCATCAAGTATGATGATCGGCGCGTCCTTTAACATGGCTCTTGCAATGGAAATACGCTGTTTCTGTCCGCCGGAGAGCGTATCGCCGCCCTCTCCGGTCACCGTGTCATAGCCATTCGGCAATTCCATGATAAAATCATGACAGCACGCTTTTTTCGCTGCCTCGATCATCTCCGCCTCCGTCGCATCCGGTTTTCCGAAACAGATATTCGCGCGTATCGTGTCATGGAACAGATACACGTTCTGGAACACCATGGAAATATTGGAAAGCAGACTGTCACAGGTCAGCTCCTTAATATTGTGCCCGCCAATACGGATGCTTCCGCCGTTTACATCATAAAAACGCGCGATCAGGCTGCAGATCGTTGTTTTTCCGGAACCCGACGGTCCAACGATCGCGGTCGAAGTCTTTTCCGGTATCTTAAAGGTTACATCCTTTAAGATCGTTCTGCTGTCATAGCCAAAGTTTACATTCTGAAACTCAATATCATAATGGTTTAACGGAATGTCCCTTCCGTCGCTGTCAATATAGTTTTCTTTCTTTAAGGCATCCAGCTGATCCATCGCGTCCTCGATGATACTTAATACATGGGCGCTGTCACTGATCGGTTCCACACTCGCAAATATCTCAAATGAGAAGAATACGAAGATGAGCATCATGGAAAAATCCATCTGTCCGTTCAGTGTCATTAAAAAAGACTCAAGCGCAAGCCCCACCGAACCGCATTTTAATGCCAGAAGGTGCAGGCTGTTCGACGGGATAAATCCCCACTCGATCTTTAAGTGAATCCGTCTGCTGTCGCCGACCGCCTCGGAAAGCGCCTGTATGGAAGCTCCACTCTGTCCAAAGGATTTTACGACCGAAAGCCCTCTTGCATATTCCAGGATCGAACCTGTCATATCCCGGTTTGCCTTTGCCTCCACCGGCGCGTTTTTCGTGCTGTACCAGGAGATAACAAGCAGGAAAATAAAGGATACTGCTGCAGCCGCAAGCGCGATCAGAGCCGTAACCGGGCTGAATACGCAAAGGCAGAGAAATACAACAAGGAAATTCAGATAGCCGCCGATAAAGCTGTTTATCATACGGATTCCCATGGTTTCTAACGTTCCAAGTCCTGTTGTGATCGAACTTAAAATATTTCCGGTGTTCATCTGCTGAAAATATCCGAGTGATACACGCTTTAAGGCATCTCCGACTGCAAGCCGGTCCCTTGCGATCAGCTCATAACCGATCGCTTCCTGAAATCTCGCCCGCAGGTAGTCAAACAGGAAACGGAAGAAAATGAGCCCCAAAATGATCAGGATACTGTATCCGATCCATTTGCGGTCAAACGTGCCACTTCCTTTTTCCGCCTCCATTAACATTCCGACTGTATACGCGGCGACCATGACAGGCATTGCCGCGAAAATATTGGAAAGGAAGGAAAATATAAACCCGATGTAAAGCTTTCCTTTAAATTCCCCACACCAGTTAATGATGCGTCCTATTGTCTTAAACATATGCCTTTTCCTCCTTTCCGGCTGACGATACCGCCCATTCCTTTGCTCCGATATGCGCTTTCCACATATCCTGATAGAGCGGGCAGTTTTCAAGCAGTTCTTCCTGCTTTCCGTGCGCAACGATCGCGCCGTTCTTTAAGACTACGATATTGTCCGCCTGCTTTATCGTTGAGAGACGATGCGCAATGACAAGAAGCGTCTTTCCTTTGGTCAGCGCCGCGATACTCTGCTGGATCTTATCCTCATTCTCCGGATCGGTAAATGCCGTCGCTTCATCTAAGATAACGATCGGCGCATTCTTTAACATCATACGGGCAATGGCGATCCGCTGTTTTTCTCCGCCGGACAGCCGTTTTCCCGCCTCACCCGCCGGGGTATCATAGCCCTGCGGCAGTTTTAAGATAAATTCCTCGCACTGCGCCGCTCTTGCCGCCGCCTTTACCTCCTCATCCGTAGCTTTCGGATTGCCAATGCGGATATTTTCAAGCAGGGAGCAGCGGAACAAAAAGTTGTCCTGCGCAACAAAGCTTACATTTTCCGAAATCTGGGAGAGCGGCATATCCTTGATATTGACTCCACCGATCGTAATGCTTCCTTCTGTCACATCAAAAAAACGGGCGATCAGCTTCGCAACCGTAGACTTTCCTCCACCGGACGGACCTACCAGTGCCGTGAAACTACCCTGCGGAAGTTTTAAGTCGATGCCGTGCAGCACTTCCTCCTCCGTGCTTCCACTGTAAGAAAAGCGCACCTGTTTTAATTCCACATCCGTGCCCTTTATATTGGCGCGTTTCTCCGGCTCCGGAAGACTCTTCATCGTAAGCAGGGAATCCAGCTCTTCTACCGTCATCTGCATCTGCTTTGTTTCATTCGCGAATACTTCCAGTTTTGCGAGAGAACCCACCATCGAAATGGAAAGCATGACTGCAAGTGCCGCCTGTGATGCCGTGATCGTTCCTGCAGATGCCAGTGCCAGGCTGACCGGAAGCGTTCCGATCAGAGTTGCCGGAAACAGCGCAAACGCAAGTTTCATGGTCACCCAGGTCGAGGACAGCCACTTGATGACGAACGTGCGGTAATCCGTGATCGCCTTCGCGTATTTCTCATAGGAAACTCCCGCGCGTCCAAACGCCTTTATTACTTCAATTCCTTCGATATATTCCACGATCGTGCTGTTCATATAGGTATTGGAATTGTTATAGGTGTCAAAATTCTTTCCACTGATCTTAAATGTCAGTGCCATGCACACAAGCGCTGCCGGAAATGTTACAAGGGACGCAAGCGCGATCCGCCAGTCGATCAGTGCAAGCGCAATGATGCTCACAACCGGAAGTACGATATGTCCCGCGCCTTCCGGAACCACATGCGCAAGCGGTGGCTCGATCCCTTCGATCTTATCCACCATGATATTTTTGATCTCACCGATGGAATGTGCCTGCACTTCTCCGAGCGGTGCGTGTAAAAAACGATCCGCCATTCTAAGCCTGAGTCCCTCAAGTACATGATATGCCACCTGATGGGATGCTGCCGTGGAACCGGCGAAGCATAACACTTTCACACAGTACGCAAGAAGCGCCGCGCCGCACCATCCAAGAATCGCCCCGGATGTCACGGTTTCATCCACAAATTTACATATGACCTGATACATACAGAAAAACGGAACCAGTCCCGCAGTGATACTGATCACCGACAAAACGATGGAGAGTCCGAATTTCTTCCGATAGCCGCCCGCATACCCGAGCAGAGTACGCATCCAGCCCTCTTTCTTCTCTTTCATAATATTCTATCCTCCTAACGAATGGCGCTGCGGTATTCTACCGGCGACATTCCCATAATTTTCCGAAACGCGATCGCGAATTTGCTGGCACTGTCATAGCCCACCAGTCCCGCGATCTCCGCAACGCTTTTTTCACGATCCGCCCGCAGAAGTTCTGCCGCGCGGTTCATGCGATAATCGGTAAGCCAGGCGCCGATCGACGTCCCATACACGGATTTAAAGCAGTTTTTCATTCCGGTCAACGGAATCTCAAACCGCTCCGAGAGATCCTCTTGCGTATAATTTTCTGCCATATGTTCCGCCAAAAACGCCTGGATTGCTTTTACCTTTTCTACCTGTGTTTTATAATAATATGGTCTTTCTTCCTGTTCCTTCGGCAGTTCAAGCGCGTCCAGATACAGCAGAAGTTCCATGATCTTGATCTTAAAATAAGGGATTCTGATCTTTTCCGGCACCTGATACAGTTCCCCGAAAATATGCTCTGCGGCTCCTTTTTCGTGTATCAGATTTGGATAACGCCCCGGACAGTATTTTTCTTCCAGCCTTAAGAGGTCGACCGGAAAATCCTTAACCTCCTCCGCAAGCGCCGCAGCCGCGATCTCCATATCAAAGCCGATCGTCAACCCGTGATAATGGCTCGACGGAAATACAAAGCGCCCGGTATGTGTGAGCCTGCGGTCCATCTTAATGTCACCGGCTCCGACGTAGGCGTAGGCATTTTCCGCAGCCAGATATTCCATTTTTCCCTCTCTGCAATGGTCAATGACAAACATATTTCTGCCTGGCACATATTCGGAATCAAAATATCTTACATGAAAATCATTAAAGCTTAACATTGCGCCCGGAAACACCTCATAGCAGGTCATCGTACCGTCGCCGGTCTCATTGCGGAACTGATACACACTGCATCCGTCGCTTTTCGCCAGCAGAATGCCTCTCGCCTGCCCGAACCCTTCTTCTTTCATGCTTGTACCTCCTTTTCTCCAAGCATCAATATCCTGTCACATGCATCCTGCATAAATTCCCTGTCATGTGAGACCACAAGCACGATCTTTCCCGCTCCCGCAAGATTTCGCACCATCTCGCAGACCTCCTTCATATGCCGGTAATCCAGTCCGCTCGTCGGTTCATCAAAAATCAGGATCTTCTTGCCCGAAAGCACCGCTGTTGCCACCGCAAGACGCTGTTTCTGCCCGCCGGACAATGCCATCGGATGCGTTTCGCCGTAATCACTAAGGTCAAACTGCGCAAGAACTTCTCTTATCCCTGCTTCATCAGATGTTCCCGCCTGTTCGCACTCACCAAAAACGCTGTCCGAAAAAAGCTGATGGTTTACATCCTGCATGACCAAAAAGCAGTTTTTCTGTCTCTGCTTTCTGTTTAATATATCACCTTCCAGGGAAATACTGCCTTTCTGTTCCCGGATCAGTCCGCACAGACAGCGGATCAGCGTTGTCTTTCCAACACCGTTGTGTCCGGAAATTCCAAGCACTTCACCCGGATACACGGTAAATGAGAGATCTTTTATCACATCCGGCTGTCCTTTGTAGCCACAGTCCAACCGGCAGATCCCAAAGCCTTTTCCCGCCTCATAGGCACGGGCTTTTTCCAGATTTAACTCTGTTTTCTTCAAAGTCCGAAGCCCCAGTGAAGTCCGCTCCTGCTCCGACAGTGCAAGAAACTCCTCTTTTGAGAAGCTTTTTGTTATTTTCCCGTCCCGGATGTAGATCGCCCGGTCAACCAGATCTGCCAAAAAATACAGCCTGTGTTCTGCGATAACAACCGTTTTTCCCTCTTCTTTTAAACGGATCAGCTGTTCCCTCAGTTTTTCGATCGCCTCCGCATCCAGATTTGCCGTCGGTTCATCCAGTGTATAAATTTCCGGATTCATGGCATAGACGCTTGCGAATGCCAGAAGCTGCTTTTCCCCACCGGAAAGTGAAAAAATATTCCGGTGCATCAGCTTTTCTACCTTTAACTGCCGCACGGTCGTCTCCACACGGGATTTTATTTTCTCCGGCGGGACTCCCTCATTCTCCAGCCCGAATTCCAGTTCACTGTCCGTATCCAGATGAAAGAACTGGCTTTTGGGATTCTGAAATACCGAACCGACTTTTTTTGCCAGCTCATAAATCTCAGTGGCACACACCGGCATTCCTGCGACCGTAACATTTCCCTGTAATTGTCCGTCCGTAGTAAAATGCGGGATCAGACCATTGATCAGCTTCGTAACTGTTGTCTTTCCGCAGCCGCTCTCCCCACAGAGAAGTACGCATTCTCCCGGATGGATCTTCAAATTCACATCATACAGCGAATTTTTTCCCTCTGCATAAGCAAAAGATACCTGATCGATCGTAATCATACGTTTCCTCCTCTCACACGGCGAGCGCTGCCGCCAGATAGCCTGCCGCAACCACAACGCAGATACAGTCCATGACTCCGATATGCAGTGTGACCGTACTCGTCTTTTTTACAGGATTTTCAATACCCCGCGTCACCGCTGCTGCTGCCAGCTCCTCGGCTGTATTGACTGCCGACATCATAAGCGGCACAACAAAAGCCTCAACTTTTTCTGCTCCATGCAGATTTTTCAGCTTCATCGCATCCCGGATATATCCGCTCTCCTCACGGATCGCCGGAAAATACCGCAACGTGACAAAGATTGGTATAATAACGGTCTGCGGAACATGCAGCACACGAAGCGCCACTATAAATTCCCGCAAAGAAACCGTCTTTATGAGCAGCCAGCCAACCATCATACACGGATACATCCTTCTCGCATAGTTTACGAAAATGGAAAAGCAGGCCACCACGATCTTGGGTGCAACCGGAAGTACCACCCACTGAAATGCGCAAAGCGCCAGATATACAAAAAACCATTTAAAGCCACCGGAAACTCTGCCACAAAGCAGATACAACACGGTGATACAGCAGACCCACGAGACCTGGATTACCGGTTCATCCTGCAAAAACATGATAATGTTCGCCAGAATAAGCAGTAAAAGCCCGGTTCTCGGATCAAGTTTCAAAAACTCCCGTCTTTCTCTTTCCATGGATCAGACCATACCTGCTTTCTCAAAATGTCTGCGGAACATTCCGCGCGCGATCCATGCCCCCACAAATGCGGTAACAACCGGCGCTGCAAATAATACCACCAGCATACCCTGCGAGGAGAGTGTCTCCAATGTGGAAACATAGGATTCCGCCATACCCTGCCCGCTGATCTGTGCGAAAAAGCTTTCACGCATGATCCAGATCGGAAGCGGGGAGCCCGTCATCCCAAGTGAAAAAGCTGCAAACGCTGCTGCATTCCAGAAAAAGCTCTGATATCCGGAAAGTACCCGGATCAGTTCTCCAAGCAGACACGCCGCCAAAAACGTAGCCAGTAAAACAACCGTAAACTGACCGGTAACAAAATACAAAAGTCCGGTAACCATACCCATTAAGAGCACTGCACCGAATTTCTGTACTTTTGCACACATTAAAAGAAACGGGATACCCGTGATCAGTGCGATAAGCGCAGGCATTAAAATCCAGATGACCGGATGCAGCCCACTGAGCAGCATACAGATAAAATTAAGCACAAAGTAGATTGCGGAAAAAATTCCGATTGAGATCAGATCTTTGCCCTGCAACAATTTTCCTTTTTTTTGCGTTGACATTTTCATATCCTCCTTATGTAAAAAAATTAGTCAGCACTAACTGTTAACAGCATAGCATACCAAAAAGGTTTTGTCTGTCCCGTTTCGTCGTTTTTGTTCCATTTAGACATTTTCCTCATCGTCAAAGGATCATAATTGCACTCTTTATCACATTAACGTAACGGGGTCTTCCCTATAGAGTAACAAAGTGTGCTTCGCACACTTTCGCGCGCAAGCGGATAGCGTAGCTATAGCTTCGTCTCCGCGCGCTGCGCATCTTCGCAAGCTTGCCTGCTTTTACGCTATAGGAAAGATCATAATTACATTCTTTATCACATTAACGTAACGAGGTCTTTCCTATAGCGTAAAAAAGACTTTGGCTATCATTTCCCGCTGATAGTCAAAGTCTCTTTCGCTCACACAGAGCCGTTCATTTCTACACGTCACAAAGAACCAGTTCCCCCTCATCCTCTATTAACATCTCATCCTCACGCAGCCGTTCTATGATCTCCATATAACGGTCAACCGCAAGCTTTGCTCCCTTATACTGCATCAGCTGCGGTTCTTTATCCTTTTCCTTATAATAGATCACATTGTAGTCAATGTAAGCCACCACGATCTTTTCCTTTTCCAGCATGTCTTCAAAGATCTTATGCATCACGACATGCATCTCATCCGCTTTCCGGTGGATCGGATAAAAATCACCGTTTTCCGGTTCTTTTTCTTTCTCCGGGGTCTCATCCCGTCCCGGCTGTTCTTTTTTATCTGTGTCCCCGGAAAGCATTTCAAAAAGATTCATCTGTCCCGTTAAGTCTTCTTTTTCTGTTTTCATCGGTCTCCTCCTTTTTCTCCTCTGTTACCAGCGTGGTTTTCTGTTAATATCATAAATTTATCTCTGTTCAAAAGTCAACTTTCTTTTTTTGCTTTCTTTTTTCATTTCCCCCCGCCTTGACATTTTCCGCCTTGTTTTCTATAATCATGGGGCATTGAATTGCCAAAAAGGAGGATTTTATTATGCCACAGACATTGCCAAAGGACCCGGTCATTTTACTCAGTTTTGTCAACACGGAACTCCGGGATCATTATGCATCTCTGGATAAATTCTGCCATGCGCATGGTACAGACCGCGCCGCATTAGAACAAAAGCTTGGTGACATCGATTACTGTTATGATGCCGCCACCAATCAGTTTATTTAGTCGTCAAATGAATACTCATGCAAGCATGGCATTCATTTTCCTCGTCACCAGTACAAAAAAACCACCGTGTGCGTCGGTGGTTTTTTATAAAGGGGGAGAGTTTATGAAAAAGTTTTTTTCTATCACTGATTTCTTCTCAAGTGATGCTTATATAATATCTGCAATTTGTGAACTTCTTATGTCTCCCTCTTGAAAAAAATGTGAACTTTCTAAATAAAATCTGTAACGAAACCAGAAGGTCGTGTCTTATAAATTCTGAAGATGACAGAGTGCCTGTTCCGGAAGGATACAGGTATCATGCTCCTCAATCTCGCGTGCTCTGGCATCCCCGATCAGAAATGATCTGCCATATTCGGATGCCTGCATGGAAAGTGCCGCCATCTCTTCTCTGCCGATTTCTGCCGTATCTAAGATCAGTACATACTCTCTATCCTTTGTCTTATAGAGACTCTCTTTTTTAAACCGGAAGCCCGGAAAGCATCTGCAGAAACGCACTGCATGAGCCATCGAACCAAAAAACACCAGAAACATACGGTTGCCCATCCAGAAATCCGCTGCCTTTTTCTCCTTCTGCGGCTGCGCCGTGCGATCTGATCTTTCTGCCGCCTCCTGCGCCTCCGCTCCCTGCTTCTCCTGTACCTCACGAAGCAGCTCTGCAAATGCATCTGCCTGATTCTGTCCGGTCATCCCACGTATCTCATCGACACGGTCCGCATCCGTCCAGCCTTCCTCCGTCATCATATCCTTCAAATGATCCAGCGCGCGATCCATACCAATATTCTCAGCCTTGTCCGAAAATGTAAATACCACATCATGGTTCGGCAGGAATGCTGCCTGTACCGCCTGAATTCCAGAAGTCATCTTAAAGCCAATCTCTTCCTCCGCCATATCCACGACTTCATTCAAAAATTCCTGTGCTTTATCACCGTTTTTGATCAGATCCTCGATCTTAAGTCCACGTTCTTCTATCTCATCCTGTGAAACAATACATCTCACCGTACTCTTATCTACTCGTTTAAATCTCATAATTACCCACTTTCATGATAAATCCTGATTTTTCAGGGGATAATAATCTGCACCCACTTAAAATTTCAGATGGATACTTATATCATATTATATCACAAACCAAATAAATTCATCTACGTAATTATTACAAAACATGAAAAAAACTAGAAAAAAAGACCACTGCACATAAGCGAAGTGGTCCTTTCTCTTCTGAAAAAATTATGCCAGAGCTGCGGTAATGATCGCCATCGAATATACTTCGGAAGCATTGCATCCGCGGGACAGATCATTGATCGGTGCATTGAGTCCGAGAAGGATCGGTCCGTATGCATCAAAATTACCAAGACGCTGCGCTATTTTGTATCCAATATTTCCTGCGTTGATGTCCGGGAAAATAAATGTATTTGCATGTCCTGCAACAACAGAGTCCGGGCACTTGGTACGTGCAACTCTCGGGGAAACCGCTGCATCGAACTGCATCTCTCCCTCGATCGGAAGCTCCGGATATTTGGTTCTTGCCTTTGCTGCTGCATTGCGCATCTTATCTACATCCTCGCCTTTTCCTGAACCAAATGTTGAGTAGCTTAAGAATGCGACTTTCGGATCAATACCGAAAATCTTGGCACATGCTGCAGACTCACCTGCGATCTCTACCAGTTCATCCTCGGTCGGATGGATGTTGATCGCGCAGTCGCTCATCGCAAGCACTTCGTTCTCACCTGTTGCAGACGGACGAACCAGAATGAAGCAGGAAGATACGATCGTGTTGCCCGGCTTCGTCTTGATCAGCTGAAGTGCCGGTCTTACAGTATCTGCAGTAGAGTAGGTTGCTCCACCGAGCAGCGCATCTGCAATACCCATTTTTACCAGCATTGTGCCGAAATAATTTGCCTGGGAAAGAATTCCTCTCGCCTGTTCCGGTGTCACGCCCTTGGATTTACGAAGTTCGCAGAACAGGTCTACCATTTCATCAAAACGGTCAAAATTTTTCGGATTTATGATCTCTGCACCGCGGATGTTAAAGCCGCTGTCTGCTGCAGTTTTATATACTTCATCCGGGTCTCCTACAAGGATCGGCTGCAGGAAATTGCTTGCAAGAAGTCTGGAGGCTGCCTCTAAAATACGGGGATCAGTTCCCTCTGTAAAAACGATTTTTTTCGGATCTTTCTTTAAGATCTCGATTAACTGACCAAAACCAAACATATTGTTTTCTCTCCTATTCTATCAAATATACATTTATTCGATGGTTTTATTCTATACCCATTCCTGATACAAAACAATATATTCCATGTACTTTTTGCGAAACAAAAAACGGCTTTTTTTCTCATTTATAACCGCTATTCCGCCAGACCCTTCAGGCTTTCTGCCATATCCACCTTTCTGCATTTCCGCCCGGATATTCCCATTGCAAAAGCATACGCCGCAAGCACAAACGCAAGACTTATAAGAATCGTATCAGCTTTCACCGGAAGACTCATAAGCATTCCGGAAGACTTTGCTGCCGAAAGGATCATGGAATATGCTGTCAGATAGCCAAGCGGCACGCCCATAAGAAATCCGGCCGGCACTAACAGATGACTGGCTGCAAGCACAAATTTCTGCACCTCACCGTCCCGATACCCAAGCACTTTCAACATGGAAATGTTTCTGCTGCTCTCCTCTGTGATCATGCCGGACATCATAGTCACGATCAGAACACAGATCAGCATACCGAGCAATTTCAGCAATTTCAATACAATGCCTGCAGTTGTGGAGAGATTTTCCACCATGTTCCGGTAATCCTCAAGAGACGCTGCTTTCTTTAACAGGTCAGCCGGAATATCAAGTTTTTCTTTGCTGATAATGACATTATATTCGTCCACCGGTCTCTCCAGAATTTCTGCGGCATTCTCCTTACTCGTCAACACCAGCGTTAAAATATCGTTTTTGACAATGCCGCTTATCACGACACTGTTTTCTTCCATCGTCACCGTATTATAGAAAGAAAAGGTGTCTCCCGCTTTGATCCCATACTGCCTTGCCGCAGAACTTGTCATATAATAATCACCGTAATTCAGTGCTTTCCCGTCCTCCGTCTTTAAATCTGTAAGATCATTTTCTTTTTCATACCCGATAAGATTGAAACGGGAATCATCCGTCTTCGCACCAAAGCTCACGTCAAACACCGCATTGCCGCCGTATGGATTTTCCGTCTGATAGGCTGCAAATCCATATTCATACTGTCCGCCCATCATGGCATACGGTACTTTTTCTTCGAGAAGATTATCATACGCATCCTGAAACGAACCGCCAAGTACAATGCAGAGTGTCGCAACTGCAATTCCGATCACAAGTGTGATGCTCCGCAAACCGTTTCCCATGACGGAACGAATATTATAAATAAAGGAAAGCTTTGCACTGCTGCCGTTTAAGATCTTTGACGTTTTTTCTTCCCGGATTCCTTTGAGCAGTGGAATGATCTCCGATCTTAACACGCCGCACAGCACCAGATAAGACACCAGTCCGTATACAAGGATCGGAACGAGCAGAACAATACCGATAAACTTCCACGGCATTTTTACCGCATAATCAATATACTCTGCATCTGCAAAATAGAAACTGCAGAATGCTTTGGAGAACGGGATGCAAAGAATTACGCCAAGAATATCACCCACAAATGCCGGGATCAGTCCATATACCATATAATACCGGATCAGTTCTTTTTTCCGGTAACCAAGCGCCAGTATGGTTCCGATCGTTTTCCCCTCCCGCCGGACCGTCCTCGCCAAAACCATCGCGATCACAGCGATCACCACGATCATAATGATCGGACAATACAGGGAAAATTCGGCAACCAGATCATCCGCTTCATTATAGATCAGACTGACTCTTGTATTTGCCTCCCGTTCTACATATTCCATTGTTCCGTATTTCTCATAGATTTCCGTGCGGAAAGCATTTTCTCTGCTTTTATCCCCATAGCGGACCGAATAATATTCCGTTCCTTTTCCAAGGCTCTCCATCGTCTCCCTGCTTATGATTCCGATACCAAAACCGTCTTTATCCGGTATACTGTCCGAAAATTCATGGAGCATGATGGCATAATCCGGCTTCATGCCGAGTCCGCACACGCGGAACTTTTTTCCCGCAAGATCCAGCGTATCACCCATTGCGATACCGTTTGCCTTTGCATATCTGTATGTAAGCAGTATCTCATCCGCGTCCTGAATATCCCGCCCCTCGGTCACGGTAGGAATATCCATCTTTTCTGTCCCGGCAAAGAGCCGGAGTCTGGTGTCCTGATAGGAAAAATCCATATACTGCTGCTTTTCTATCGTGACATCGTACCGTTTTTTCAGATCTTCGATCTCGCTTTCCGAAATTTCAGACTCTGCGGTAAACTCACCGTCCTCGATCTTCGTCTCCGCAAAATAGGAATCAAAACAATCATAAAGCGAACTGCTCACTGTAACTGCACCCACCAGAAGCATCACAGTGATCGCAGTCAATATGCTCCCAGTCAGATAAAAGGACAGATTTTTTCCCACACTTCTTACTGTTTTTTTCTGTAAAGTCATCAGATATCCAGCTCCTTTACACTCACCTTTTTATTTTCCACGTTGCTTATGACTTTTCCGTCATGCACCCGTATGATACGGTCTGCCATCCCTGCGATATTCTCATTGTGTGTGATTATGATGATCGTCGTTTTATATTTCTGATTGATCTTTTCGAGAATTGCAAGCACTTCTCTCGCAGATACGGAATCCAGCGCGCCGGTAAGCTCATCGCACAATAAAACGTCCGGATTTTTAATGAGCGCCCTGCCAATGGCGCACCTCTGCTGCTGCCCGCCGGATAATTCCGCCGGAAAATGCTTTGCGTGGCGGGAAAGCCCAAGCTCCTCGATCAATGTGTCGATGTCCAGCGGATTTTGGGAAATGTCGCCGACCACACGGATATTTTCCTTTACATTCAGTTCTGTGATCAGGTTGTATGACTGAAAAACCACACCTACTTTTTGCCGACGGTACTCTGTCAGTTCCTTTTTGCTTAACGCTGTGATCTTTGTCCCATCCACAGTGACAGAACCGGCATCCGGCTGATCCAGCCCCCCTATCATGTGAAGCAGCGTACTCTTCCCGGAGCCGGACGGCCCTAAGATCACACATACCTCGCCGCTCTCAATCTGAAGGCTGACATGGTTTAAGGCATAAAGTTCGCTCTCTCCTCTGCCATATTTTTTTACAGCATCCTCTATCACGATTGACATAATAGCATCTTCCCCCTGCTTGTCTGTTTTTCTTATCTTGTATTATACGGTTTTCCACGCATCCACAGCCTGTGTGATACGACGGTCGATATCGATCCGCGCCGCTTTGCATTCCTTTGGGAATTTTCGTCCTGCGGCAAATACTCTTGTGAGCAGATCTCCTCCGACCGGAAGTATCGTCTTTACCATTCCCTCCGGGAAAACAAAATGTGTGGCATGCTCATAAATACAGCTTTCCACCTCACAGGTATGTTCCCGCTCTGCGAGACGTTTTTCCATCCTCTTTATATATTTTTCTGTCTCCCACAAAACATCATCCTTAGCACCGATCAAAAGAAGCTTTCCCCTGATCCGCTCGATCTTTATAAATTCCTCTTCGCGGATCGGGTGCGCTTTTTCAGACGCCACAAAAATTTCACGGGATGCTATGAGATCCCCGCCCCTTTTTGCTTCTTCCTTTATCTTCTTTCCATATTCCGGATGACGGTATGCATAGGGCAGATACGGAAGCGGCTTTCCTTCCCAGGAAGCACTCGACTCACCGTCTCCCGGCCACTCGGTCTGTCCGTCACGTTTTCCCTGATAAAAGCCTTCCATTACAAAGTCCGCCGGTGTCATCGCGATCGTCAGCGTGATCTCCGGGTAATAGGACGCCGCGAGCAGCGCATACATCCCGGTTGTGGATGCTCCCGCAATACCGAATTTCTCAATGCCCTGCGCTTTTAAATAAGTGATCGCCGCGCCGATCCTCTCCACCGGCAGATTGTGGTGGCTGTAATCCTTGTGCGCCGGGCTTAATGTCAGCACACTGACCTGAAATTTTTTCTGCAGCCATTTCACCGCAGATTTTGCCATATAATCCTCGCAGTCATCTCCGAGCATTGCGAGGATCGCGCATCTGCTTCCCTCGACCGGCCAGTAACAGCCGTAAAATCCCTTTTCTGTCTCTTTTATCTTCTTCATTTTTTCTCCTCCGTTTCAAAAATCAGGTTTAAGATCGTCTCGATCTGCACATCCAACGTCTCCTGATACACCGACTCATGCAGCTCATCCCGCGACTCCGCGGTAATGACCAATACCTTGCACAGGTTGGCGATGAGTCCCATATTCACATCCTTCCGGACATTGTCCAGATAACTCAAAAGTCCGGCGGCTATGGCGCCCTCTTTCTCAAGATCCGGGGCAAACGCCTTTGTCCCGTAAAAGACCTTCGCCTCATCCTCCAGTGTCATATGCGGATAGATACTGATCTTTTCATCCACGACTGCATGCAGATATTTTCTCGCGTCCTCCCGCCCGAGCCTGCGCTGTCCGCTTAACGCCTCCTCACCGATCAGCACAGGCATCAGTTTCCTCGAATGGTACTGGATCAGTTCCGCCATATACTCCTCTTTGCTCTTCCAGAAATTATAAAACGTTCCAACCGCGATCCCCGCCGCTTTTGTGATCCTGGAAATCGACGTGTGTGTCATCCCATACTGCACGAGCAGTGGGAAACCTGCTTCTAACATCTGTGTTTTTAGATTTTCTTTTTCTTCCTCCGAAAATACCCTTGTTGGCATGTTGTTCCCTCTTATGAATGTTTTTATATTTTGTTCATATCATTATGTTAGTATAGGCTAACTCATTTGTCAATACAAAAAATAACAAATTGCTATTCCACCCAGGCAATGTTAATATAAAACAAAGGCAGGTGATATTCGTGAAGGCAGAAGAAGTCATAGAAGAAGTGGCAAAACTCTGTAAATCTTTTCATGCAAAAGAAATCATTTTATACGGATCAAGAGCAAGGGGAACCGCAAGAGAACGCAGTGACATCGATATTGCTGTAACGGGCGTAGATGATTTTGACCGGCTTGTTGAAAGTATTGAAGCGTTGCCGACACTTTACAGCGTGGATATCGTAAATATGGATACCTGTAAAAATGAACTGCTATTGGAGGATATTAGAGAATATGGACGAAAAATTTAACAGACGCTTTCTGTCTTTTTGCAATTCATTGGATTCGTTAGCGGAGGCAAGACAGCGGGACTTTTCCGATTCTTTTGTGCTGAGCGGAACCAGCGCAAAATTCAGCATAACATTTGATTTATCCTGGAAAGTAATGAAAGATATCTTAGTACAGTATTATGCGATTACAGGTTTTGTGGCAGGCTCTCCCAGAGAAGTTCTTAAGGAATCCTACAAAGCAAATCTGATTTCCGATGACGCATGGATGGAAATGTTAAAAGTAAGAAATGAACTCGCGCACGATTACGATTGTGAAATTGTAAAAACACATTGCCATACGATCGTGGAAAAATACATTGATCTGTTTTATGCGTTTGAAAACGTTGTAAAACAGCTGGAAGTATTCAGGAACAATTAGAGGTGCAGGGGGGCAGACAACATGTTAAATATTGCAAAGAATATAAATATATTGGGGAATTTCTGTGGAAAACGAGACATTTCAGCGTTAACCTCTGAGCAGTTAGAAAATGTATATGGGATACCCCAGGTCGATGTGATGGTTCTTTTTGGTGGAAGTATCCTTGCCGGCGGGGACGTTTTAGCAGATGCGATAAAAAATAAAATTGCCAAAAAATATGTGATCGTCGGCGGTGCGGGACATACAACCGAAACGCTGCAGCAGAAGGTGCATCAGAAATATCCTGAAATTGAAACAGCCGGTTTATCCGAAGCAGAGGTGTTCCAAAAATATCTTCAGAGTGTTTATGGGTGCAATGCTGATTATCTTGAAAAACAGTCCACAAATTGTGGCAACAATATCACTTATCTTTTAGAACTGCTCAAAGAGAACGGGATTTCATTTAAAAGTATTATCCTTTCACAGGATTCCACCATGCAGCATCGAATGGAGGCCGGTTTGCGGAAATATGTGAAGGATGATGTGCTGATCATCAATTATGCTGCTTATTCCACGAAAGTATTGCATAATGGCGCCGAACTGGTCTATGAGGATGAACCTCATGGAATGTGGAATATGGAAAGATATGTTAATCTCTTAATGGGAGAAATTCCAAGGCTCACAGATAACACGGATGGATATGGTCCCAACGGAAAGGGCTTCATTGCCCATGTAGATATTCCCACAGAAGTAAGAAATGCATTTGATGAATTATGTGAAGTGTATTCGGTCAGAGAAGCCAATCCATTATATGCTTCCAAAATGTGACTTTTCTTTTTCAGCTCCTGCCGGACACACGGAATTTTTTCCGTCATCCGGCATCAGCGAGAGCAGTTTTAAGCTGTACATAAAAGGTATCCTCGGAGACAGCTATCTCTCCTATTTCCGCAAAAAACGAATGGAAAAATCCGCAGAGTTACTGGAATCCGCAGAGTTACTGGAATCCACGAATATGAAGGTGATCGACATCGCCATCCGTGTCGGCTATGAAAATCAGGGCAAATTCGCCAAAGTATTCTCCGATCTGTACGGCGTTCCTCCACTGGAATTCCGGAGACTTTCAAAATAAGAAACAAATATGCTTGTTTTTACTCTATAGGAAAAAAGTGCATGTATCGCATTCCGCCATATACATGCACTTCATCTTTATATTTTCAATTAAAATTTTTACAGTTTTTTAATTATGGGAATAACTTATTTTTTATAAATGCATCACGCGCTCTTTGATCTCCTGCGTTCTGCCCTGATTCCAGAACTGGGTTCCGATATAGCCGCAGGTTCTTCTTGCAACATTCATCGTATCCTCATCGCGGTTTCCGCAGTTCGGGCATTCCCATACGAGCTTGCCGTCCTCTCCGGTCACGATCTGGATCTGTCCGTCATAACCGCATTTCTGGCAGTAATCACTCTTGGTATTCAGCTCCGCGTACATAATGTTGTCATAGATGAATTTCATGACATCGAGTACCGCCGGAATATTATCCTGCATATTCGGGACTTCCACATAGCTCACTGCACCGCCTGTGGAAAGTGCCTGGAACTGGGACTCGAATTTCAGCTTGGAGAATGCATCAATTTCTTCCTTTACATTTACATGATAGCTGTTCGTAATATAATTTTTGTCTGTCACATCCTTGATGATGCCAAAACGCTTCTGCAGACATTTCGCAAATTTGTAAGTTGTACTCTCGATCGGTGAACCGTAAATACTGAACCCGATGTTGGTCTCTTCACGCCATTTGTCACATGCGTCATTCATATGCTGCATGACTGCAAGTGCGAATGGTGTTGCCTCCGGATCAGTGTGTGATTTTCCGGTCATATAGCGCACGCATTCATAAAGTCCCGCATATCCGAGGGAGATTGTGGAGTATCCGCCATAGAGTAACTTATCGATCGTCTCACCCTTTTTCAGACGCGCCAGCGCGCCGTACTGCCAGAGGATCGGAGCCGCATCGGAAAGTGTACCTTTCAGGCGGTTGTGGCGGCACATCAGTGCACGGTAGCAGAGTTCCAGCCGCTCGTCAAAAATATCCCAGAACTTCTTTTCGTCTCCGCCGGAGGATAACGCCACGTCCACAAGGTTGATCGTGACAACACCCTGGTTGAAGCGTCCGTAGAATTTGTATTTTCCATTCTCGTCTTTCCAGACGCTTAAGGCACTGCGGCAGCCCATAACCGGGAAACAGTTGCCTTCCTTTAACTCTTTCATCTTTTTCTCGGAAATGTAATCCGGTACCATACGCTTTGCCGTACATTTTGCAGCAAGCTCAGTCAGGTAAAAATACGGTGTTCCTTCCGTTACATTGTCATCCTCAAGCACATACAAAAGCTTCGGAAATGCCGGGGTGATCCAGACACCTTTTTCGTTCTTCACGCCCTCGTAACGCTGTTTTAGCATTTCCTCAATGATCAGTGCGAGATCTTTCTTTTCCTGCTCATTTTTTGCCTCGTTCAGATACATGAAAATAGAAAGGAACGGAGCCTGTCCATTCGTCGTCATCAGTGTGATCACCTGATACTGGATCGTCTGTACGCCCCGGTTTACCTCTTTTCTGAGACGGCGCTCCACGATCTCATTCATAACTTCCTCTGACGGCACCTGCGGCAGCAGCCTGGATTCCTCTTCCACCTCCCTGCGGATCTTCTCTCTGGAAACATTTACAAACGGGGCCAGGTGTGCCAGCGAAATACTCTGTCCGCCGTACTGGTTACTCGCGACCTGCGCAATGATCTGTGTCGCAATATTACATGCTGTGGAAAAGCTGTGCGGTTTTTCGATCAGCGTCTCACTGATGACCGTACCGTTCTGCAGCATATCCTCGAGATTTACCAGATCACAGTTGTGCATGTGCTGTGCATAATAGTCTGAATCATGGAAATGGATGATTCCCTGACGGTCCGCCTCCACAATATCCGGCGGCAGCAAAAGTCTTTTTGTAATATCTTTGCTGACTTCGCCCGCCATATAATCACGCTGCACGCTGTTCACGGTCGGGTTTTTATTGGAATTTTCCTGTTTGATCTCCTCACTGTTACATTCAATGAGTGTCAGAATCCGGTTGTCGGTCGTATTTGCCTTACGCACCAGAGAACGCTCATAGCGGTAAATAATGTAATTTTTTGCCACGGTAAATGCCCCTGTGGAAAGGATCTGCTTTTCCACCATATCCTGAATCTCTTCCACGGAAACTGCCCGTCCGAGCTTCTGGCATTTATACTGAATAAAATCCGCAATATCGTGAATCTGCTCTTTGCTTAAACGATTCCCCTCTGTCGCATCATTTGCTTTCGTAATCGCAGTTATAATCTTTTTTGCGTCGAAATCCTCTTCCGATCCATTTCTTTTTGTAATTCGCATTTTTACACTTCCTCCTAACGATAGATTATAATGGTATCTCCTCTGTTTATCAGTTGCATTTGCAACACTTTTCATATATAATACAAGATGTTGTACCATAGTTGTTTTTTAGATACCATATATAAGGAGTTTTTCTCATGCAAAAAGACGCTGATATACGCATTTTTCTGGAAAAAAATCTTAGTGTCAGACAAATGACGTGTTCCAAATACGAGGCAGTCATCCGTCATACATCCGTCAGCCACGACATCTGGTATGTAAAGGAAGGCACCGCCGGTCTGTGTGTGATCACACCAAACGGAGAGCACCGCATTCTCGCCTGTTATGAAGCCGGCGATTTCTTTGATGCCGGTCTGCTGCACCAACTGGCTTTCCTTGAGACCGCCTACCTGCTCGCCCTGACAAAGTGCAGCTTTCTGGTCTATCATGAAAAACCGCTTTCCGCACGTATGAACACGGAACTGTTTCGTATCCGCCGCGAGATTGCTGTTTCCTATGAACAGAAAATTTCCCTGCATCTCGCTATCCTGATGCAGACGTCCCTGCGTGCAAAGCTGTTGTCTTATTTTTCGTTCCTCCGCGAGCACCTTGCAGCCCCAACATTCACACTGCCCTTTTCCTACTCAAGGCTTGCAGAATATCTTGCGGTAGACCGCAGCTCCATGATGCGGGAGCTGTCCGCGATGAAAAAGGACGGCGTTTTGCGCACGAAAGGCAGACAGATCACGCTGCTTTAAATACATTTATTGTATACATTTCTGTCAAAAAACGTTTTCCTTTCCGTTCCTTCCTGTGTTACAATAATGACGTTACAGTGTAACAAATTAACACGGGAGACAAAGGAGTTTAAATGAAATGAAAAAAACATGGAATGTAAACGTAAACGGAATGAATCACGTAATCGAATACAAAACGGGATTCGGCGGCATCAAGATCAGTGTAAACGGAACACCTTACAAGGCAAAGTCACAGAACTTTTTTATCTTAATGCTTGATTACCCGATTCAGATCGATGGAACACAGCTTCGTGTTGTCGCCATCGGAAACAAAGTACATCTGGCTGTAAACGGCATCTATCAGGACAACGGTCAGCCTTATCAGCCGCTCCAGCACATACCGACCTTCTGCCACGTGCTTCTTGGCATCAGCTGCGTTGCCGGTTTTCTTCTGTGCGGATGGCTTGGACTTGCACTCGGACTTTTATTTGGAACACTTTACATAAAATCCGGGCTTTCCGGAAAAACAGGCGCCGTGATCGGATCTTTTATCGGATGTAGTGCTCTTCAGATTGCCATCACGATCGGCGTTACTCTTCTGGCATACTAAAAAGGAGCATTTATCATGAATCCAAATCAAAATCAGGGATATCCGGGACAACCTGGCATAAACCAGCAATTTGGGCAGCAGCCCGGCATGAATCACCAGTTTGGGCAGCAGCCCGGCATGAACCAGCAATTTGGGCAACAGCCCGGATTTGCCCCGCAAAATTACAGACAACCGGTTATCGTGGTCGGAGATCCTGTTTCTGCCAACAAAAAACGGTCGAAAAATCTCGCTATCATTTCTCTGGTAAGTGGTATTCTCTCGATCGTGTTCTGTTTTTTCTTCTATGTCGGCATTATCCTTGGGATCAGCGGACTGATTGAGGGATTTGTCAGTCTTGGTCAGCACCGGGACGGTCGCAGCCTGGCAATCGGTGGCACCATTACCAGCGGAATCGGAAGCGTATTATCTATTCTGTCCTTCTGCATCTGGCTTATACTTCTATAGGATAATCTGCCGCGACAGGATGCACAGGCCATAAAAAAAAGAGTTTTCGGATCATTGAAACCCGGAAAACTCTTTTTCTTTTCCCTGTTATTTTTAAGCCGACACGAATACCACGCGATTCCGCCTTGCCAGCGCGATCGCGATATGGCAGACTTCTGTCAGTGCGCAGACCTTGTCTGCCACGGTGATGATCCATGCCTCTTTGTTTCTCGGAAGAGGCCCAAGCGGGAACATATGCGACAAAATTGCATTCCATTCACGCTCACTGATCTGGAAAACCTCCTTGCTGTTTTTCGCAGCAACCTTCGGATGATAAAACGCCTGGTGTTCTCCGGTCGGCGTCTTCTCATGAAAATCATACAGGCAGAAGTCGTGCAAAAGACCGGCTCTTGCCGCAACGCTTTCATCACAGCCAAACATCTGTGCCATCCGCCATGACAGATAAGACACATTCAGGCTGTGCATCAGCCGGTTCGTCCAGAAATGATGCGTATAACGGCCAAGCTGCTGAAACTTCCGGTTCTGCAAAATTGGCAGAACATGCTCCAGATACGCGGGGGCAACCTCTTTCGACACTTCAATATCCATCGGCAATCACTCACTTTCTATATTTCTTAACTTCATTATCGGCGGATCTGATTTAAATTTCAAGGGATTTCCTGTGAATTTTTTCTTAATTCTTTCTTACCGCACATGCTACAATACTCTGTCCGGATGCTTGCATTTTCCGGTTGATATAACAACTCTTTTCATGACAGCTCTCCATAATAAATCTCCCGCCCGGCCTACCGGAACTCTCCGGTCTGCCAGGCGGGATAACCTGTTTTTCACATATTCAAATATATATTCAGATGCCCTCTTTAGTCAATGAATAAAGAAGTGGAATAATAGCGGTCTCCGCTGTCCGGAAGCAGTGCAACGATCGTTTTTCCTGCATTCTCCGGGCGTTTTGCGACTTCAAGTGCCGCGTAAAGTGCTGCACCGGAAGAAATTCCGACTAAGAAGCCTTCTGTGGAAGCGATTTCCTTTCCAACACGGAATGCATCATCATTGGCAACTTTAAATACTTCGTCATATACCTTGGTGTTCAATGTTTCCGGCACGAAACCTGCGCCGATACCCTGAATCTTGTGTGGGCCGCTCTTTCCTTCGGAAAGTACCGGTGAGCTCTCCGGCTCTACGGCAATAACCTGAACATCCGGGTTCTGTGATTTTAAATATTCTCCGGTTCCGGTAATGGTTCCGCCTGTGCCGACACCTGCGATAAAGATATCAACCTTTCCATCCGTGTCATTCCAGATCTCCGGTCCTGTAGTTTTTCTATGGATTGCCGGGTTTGCCGGGTTTACAAACTGTCCCGGGATATAACTGTTCGGGATTTCCTTGCTTAATTCTTCTGCCTTTGCGATCGCACCCTTCATTCCCTTGGTGCCTTCGGTCAGAACGATCTCTGCGCCATATGCCTTTAAGATGTTGCGGCGCTCCACACTCATGGTCTCCGGCATGGTAAGGATTGCACGATATCCCTTTGCTGCTGCGATTGCCGCAAGTCCGATACCTGTATTTCCGGAGGTCGGCTCAATGATAACAGAACCTTCTTTTAACAGACCCTTTTCCTCTGCATCCTCGATCATTGCCTTTGCAATACGGTCTTTTACACTTCCTGCCGGATTGAAATACTCAAGCTTTGCAAGGATCGTTGCCTTTGCATCATATTTCTTCTCCATGTTTACCACTTCTACAAGCGGAGTGTTTCCGATCAGACCTAATGTTCCTTTATAAATGTTTGCCATATTATCTTCCTTTCTGAATTATGTGAAATTCTATGTATGGTTAAATTTTATTTACTTTACTGCCTGAAATGCAAGTTCCAGATCCTCGATGATGTCATCAATATGCTCCGTTCCAATGGAGAGACGAACCGTATTCGGTCTGATGCCCTGCTCCAAAAGTTCTTCTGTACTGAGCTGTGAATGTGTCGTGGATGCCGGATGGATCGCAAGAGATTTTACATCTGCCACATTTGCGAGCAGTGAGAAGATCTCCAGATGATCGATAAAGTCTTTGGCCGTCTTGTCATCGCCCTTGATCTCAAAGGTGAAAATAGAGCCGCCGCCATTCGGGAAATATTTCTTATACAATTCCTGCTGTGTTTTATCACCGGT
>OIZA01000250.1_pt1 | contig 30825 bp, 28 predicted proteins | sample 1588381 | NCBI WGS metagenome assembly OIZA01 (sample SAMN03283277) | human gut metagenome | biome: human-associated habitat; material: feces | host: Homo sapiens | place: Peru | collected 2012 | reverse complement strand
CTTTTTTTTGAAATCCGACACCAGATACGGAATGCCATACTCCGCGCCCAGTCTCTCGCCGATCTCATTTAATTTTGCGGAATTTTTTAGTGGACTGATGGAAAGCGTCGTCGTAAAATAATCAAACTTCTTTCCTTTCGCAAGCTTTGCTGTGCTCTCAAGCCTTAACTTATAGCACTTCATGCAGCGTTCGCCGCCCTCTTTGTCCTGCTCCAAGCCCTTTGCCATCTCATAAAAGCGCTCTTTGTCGAATCTTCCCTCCACAAATTTCACTTCGTGCTTCAGCGGAAAACGACGGATAAATTCCTGCTGTTCCGCCACACGCTTCCGATATTCCTCATCCGGATAGATGTTAGGATTATAATAGTAAACCGTAATGAAAAAATATTCAGAAAGATACTCAAGCACATAACTCGAACAGGGTGCACAGCAGCTATGCAAAAGCAGTGTCGGAATCCGGTGTTTCTCCTGATTTTCCCTAAGCACGCCTTCCATTTCCCTTTGATAATTTCTCTGATTCATAATTCACCTTTTATGTATAACATACGATTCTTTATATTCTACCTTATCTAAAAAAAAAAAGCAATCTCTGTTCTTTTGCATAGGATAAAAATATAACCCGACACTATTTTCTTTTGTAAATGAGGAATGGCTATGAATACTTTCATTGAATTTCAGGATGTATTTTTTTCCTATCATACGATAAACGGAGAAACACCGGCCCTGCATCATATAAATTTTTCTGTACAAAAAAATGATTTCGTGGCGATTGTAGGTCCGAGCGGCTGCGGCAAATCCACACTGCTTTCCATGCTCTGCGGTCTTCTTACTCCGGAACGCGGTACGATCACCTTAGACGGTACCCCGCTCTCTCCCAAAAGCAGACAGTCCATCGGATATATGCTGCAGAAGGATCAGTTATTTGAGTGGCGCACCATAGAAAAAAATATTTTTCTCGGGCTTGAGATCCAAAAAAAACTGGATTCCGAAAGCCGTGCCTATGCCAGGTCACTTTTAAAGACCTACGGACTCTATGATTTCCGGGATGCCAAGCCTTCCGAGCTTTCGGGCGGCATGCGCCAGCGGGCTGCGCTGATCCGCACACTAGTCTTAAAACCGGAGCTTTTGCTCTTAGACGAACCGTTTTCAGCCCTGGACTACCAGACACGTTTAAATACTGCAAATGACATCGGAAATATTATAAAGCAGGAAAAAAAGACTGCCATCTTAGTGACACACGATATTGCGGAGGCGGTCAGTCTCGGCAGCCGTGTCATCATTTTAAGCAGTCGTCCAGCAACCGTAAAATGTATTGTTCCGATCACTTTCTCCAAAGATCTCACTCCGTTGGAGCGGCGGAATGCGCCGGAATTTAAAACCTATTTTAATCTGATCTGGAAGGAGTTAAATGAAAATGCATGAACTTTCCATGAACCAAATCGCATATATCAACCGCGAAAAGCGGAAAAAAAAGCTGATCACAGCAAGCCGCATTCTGATCCTCATCGTCTTTTTCCTGCTATGGGAGGTCTGTGCAGATACCGGACTCATCGACTCTTTTATTTTCAGCAGTCCGAGCCGGCTGCTTGACTGCTTTTTTACCATGCTTAAGAATCAGAATCTGCTTTTTCACATCGGCATCACTCTGTTTGAAACAATGCTCAGCTTTGTGCTTGTGATTTTTTTCACATTGTTTGTCACGATCCTGCTGTGGCAGAGTAAAACCGCCTCAAAGATACTGGAGCCGTATCTTGTAATCCTAAACAGTCTGCCGAAATCTGCGCTTGCCCCATTACTTATCGTATGGCTCGGTGCAAACTACAAAACGATCATTTTAACCGGCATGTCCGTTGCAATCTTCGGTTCGATCTTAAGCCTGTATACCGGCTTTATACACACCGACCCGGAAAAAATAAAACTGGTACGCACACTGGGCGGAAACCGCGCCCACATACTGTTTAAAGTGGTGCTCCCCTACAATATTCCGGCGCTTTTCAGCATTTTAAAGGTAAATATCGGTCTCTGCCTGGTCGGTGTGATCATCGGAGAATTTATTGCTGCCAGATGCGGACTCGGCTATCTGATCATTTACGGCAGCCAGGTCTTTAAACTCGACTGGGTAATTCTCTCCACTCTGATCCTCTGTTTGATTGCCATGGCACTTTACAGTGCGATCGGCGGACTTGAAAAATTCTATTTAAAAAAGCGTTAATGCGCGTTGCACTCCTTATCAAATTGTTGTATACTATCCAACACAGACAGGAGGCAATGTATATGAAGCGGGTAACCAAAGATACCACAATCGGTGAATTATTACAGCTTGATCCGGATATTGCAAATGTTCTGACCGGAATCGGCATGCACTGCATCGGATGTCCGTCCTCACAGATGGAGACCATCGAGCAGGCCGCTGATGTCCACGGACTGGATGCAGACGATCTGGTAGAAGATATTTTGGGATTTCTGGAAGCATAAAAGAACTGCCGTCTCACAGCTTTTTGCCGTGAAGCGGCAGTTCTTTCTTTTATTTATTCAAAAATATCGACTGCGAAAAGCTCGTCCCCTGCTTTTACCGCCCCTGTTTTTAACAATCTGATTTTTTCATTTTCCTTTAACTCCGTACAAAGAACCGGTGAAACAAGAGATGGTGCATGTGCCTTCACATAATCCAGATCGATCTTCATCAGCACATCGCCCTTTTTCACCCTTGCTCCTTCCTCTGTCAGCATCTCGAAACCTTCTCCATTCAGCTTTACGGTATCAATACCTATATGCAAAAGCATCTCAATGCCGTCTTCTGTCACAAATCCGATCGCATGATGTGTCGGGAATATAAAGCTGATCTCACCGTCAGCCGGTGCCTTTATCACTGGATCTGTCGGCTCCACTGCCGCTCCGTCTCCCATCATCTTTCCGGCAAAACCTTCATCCGGAACTGCCTCGATATCAATCGCGTTTCCGGTGATCGGGCTTGCAATCACATAGGATTTTATTACTCTGCCGCCGGTCTTTACATCTTTCTTTTCCGAGTCTGCCGTATTTTCCTCTTTTCCTGCGGCTTCCTCCGCAAATTCGTTTTCTTCCTCCGGCGCATGTTCCAGATAATCTTCCAGATTGGACTTAATAACCGTTACTTTCGGCCCGTAGATGATCTGAACGCCCTGACCTTTGTGGATCACTCCGCTTGCTCCGGTTGCCTTTAAAAGTCCGTCATTGACCTTTGCCGCTTCAAAAACCGTACAGCGCAGACGGGTCGCACAGCAGTCCACATCAGAAATATTCTTCTTTCCACCAAGTCCTGCACAGATCTGTGCGGAAAGTTCATCCTCTGTATTCGTTGCACCCGTATCTTTTCCGCCGTTCTTTTTTGCTTCCACATCTTTTCTTGTATACAATTTTACTTCATCGGTGTCTTCACGCCCCGGTGTCTTATAGTTAAATTTTTTGATCAAAAATGAGAACAGAAAATAGTAGACTACGAAATATCCGATTCCGACGATCACGATCCAGATCCAGCTTGTCTTTCTATTTCCCTGCAAAATACCAAACAGAAACATATCGATCAGTCCACCGGAAAATGTCATGCCGACACCTACGTTAAACACATGCATCAGCATATAGGCAAGACCGGCAAATACACAATGAATGATATAGAGCAACGGAGCTACAAACAGAAATGTAAATTCAAGAGGCTCCGTAATACCGGTAATCATTGACGTCAGCGCTGCTGAGAGCAGCAGTCCTGAAACTGCCTTTCTCTTTTCCGGTCTGGCTGTACGGTACATGGCAAATGCCGCTCCCGGAAGTCCGAAGATCATGAGCGGGAATTTACCGGACATAAACCTGGTCGCTGAAACCGCAAAATGTTCCACGCCCGGATCTGCAAGCTGTGCAAAGAAAATATTCTGCGCACCTTCGATCATTTTTCCGCCTACTTCCATGATTCCTCCAACACCCGTCTGCCAGAATGGCAGATAAAAAACATGATGCAGTCCAAACGGGATCAGTGCCCTCTCCATAAATCCATAAACCCAGGTTCCTGCATAGCCTGACTCCAGGACAAGATTTCCGATACTGTAAATTACCCTCTGGATCGGCGGCCAGATAAAGAACATCAAAATTCCGACTAACGTATAGGTCAGCGCAGAGATGATCGGCACAAATCTTGTCCCGCCAAAAAACGAAAGCACCTGCGGCAGTTCGATCTTATAAAAACGGTTGTGCAGCGCTGCCACACCAAGTCCTACGATAATTCCTCCAAACACGCCCATCTGCAGGGACATAATTCCACAGACATCCGCCGTGGCGCCACTTAACATGCTTTCCGCCCCGCCACCTATCGTGATCATGGCGTTTATGGATGCATGCATAATGAAAAAAGCAATCACCGCTGACAATGCTGCGACTTCTTTTTCTTTCTTTGCCATACCGATTGCAACTCCCATTGCAAACAGGATCGGCAGATTTGTAAATATGATATTTCCGGCTTCACTCATGACCGTAAAAATCATATAAAGAACGGTTCCTTGCCCCATCACTTTTAAAAGTCCATAGGTTTTAAGCATCGTTTCATTTGTAAACGAGCCGCCAACACCAAGCAGCAGGCCTGCTACCGGCAGAATTGCGATTGGAAGCATAAACGATCTTCCAACTCTTTGAAGCACTCCAAAAATTTTGTCTTTCATAGTTCTATACACACTCCTTCTCGGCATTTTATGTATGCCATCGTTTGTAGTGTGTGCATTTTCCGTCTGTTCTATATATCAGAGTCCGGATTTCTTATTTGTCATTGATTTTTTTCCGGTGATCGCTCCGCAAAGTGTGAGTGAAAACAGGATAAAAAGAATAAGTCCGCCCCAGTTCCCTAAAAACAGCTTTTCAGACAAATCAAGTGCCTCTGCGACAGTTCCGTTTCCGAGCGGAATGATTGCAAGCACCGCAAGCAGAATTCCAATAATTCCCTCTCCTGCAATCAATCCGGATGAATAGAGAATCCCCCGCTCGGTCTGTGCTTTCTTTTTTCCTTCTCCTATCCGCTTCTTCTGCTCAAAATACCAGCGTATCACGCCCCCTGCCATCATCGGTGTGCTTAAATGGATCGGCAGATAAAGACCGACCGCAAACGGAAGCACCGGAATCTGCAGGATTTCCACCACAATGGCAAGAAATACTCCTGCAAATACCAGTGTCCAGGGAAGGTTTCCTTCCATGACTCCTTCCACGACCATCTTCATCAGTGTTGCCTGCGGCGCCGGAAGTTCTGCTGATCCGTATCCCCATGCGGCATTCAGCAGATACAGCACGCCACCTGTAGCAAGAGCAGCCGCAAGAATGCCGATCAGTTCCCCGATCTGCTGTTTTTTCGGTGTTGCGCCAACCAGAAATCCGGTCTTCAGATCCTGGGAGGTATCTCCCGCAAGTGCCGCGATAATACAGATGACAGACCCGATCGTGATTGCTGCGGTCATTCCCGCCATGCCTGTTTTTCCAAAAGATTTTAAAAGCAGCGTTGAAAAGAGAAGCGTCGCAATCGCCATTCCGGAGACCGGATTATTGGAGCTTCCGACCAGACCGACCATACGTGAGGATACGGTCGCAAAGAAAAAGCCGAACACAATGATAAGAAGTGCGCCCGGCAATGTGACAGGGATCGTCGGAACCAGCCACATAAAAAGTGACATCAGAGCAATGCCTCCAAACACCACCGACATTGAAAGATCCTGATTTCTGCGATCGGTGGTCTCTTTGTTTTCTTTCTTACCATACATTCTGACTGCGTCTCCAAAAGTTCTTACAATGAGGGGAAGAGACTTGATCAGACTTATGATACCACCCGCCGCTACCGCTCCGGCCCCGATATACCGGATATAATTTTTCCAGATGCCCCAGGTCCCCTGGGTCAAAAAAAGCTCCGACACGGAAATATCCGCAGGATAAAGCACCATATCGCCGCCGAATAAAACAATAAGCGGCATCAGTACAAACCACGCCAAACTGCCGCCCGCAAGAAGGTACGAGGCCACTTTGGGACCACAGATATAACCGACCCCTAAAAGTGCCGGCAGCACATCGATACCAATCCCGGCTCCCTTGTATTTTTTCAGTGCGAAATCCACCTCACTCGGAAACAGCTTTAAACCATCTGCCACAAATTTGTATGCTGCGGAAATGCCAAGACCTCCAAACACCGTTCCTGCCTTTGCCCCGCCTTTTTCGCCCGCCATAAGAACTTCCGCACATGCCTTTCCCTCCGGATATGGCAGTGTTTTATGTTCCTTTACGATCAGCGCCGAGCGCAACGGTATCATAAAGAGCACACCGATCACTCCTCCGATCAATGCAATCAATGCGATCTCCAAAAAGGAAGGAACCTCACTTCCTGTCTCCGCCGCCCACATAAAAAGTGCCGGCAGCGTAAAAATCGCACCGGCAGCCACGGATTCTCCGGCAGAACCAATGGTCTGTACCATATTGTTCTCCAGAATCGAATCCCGCCTTAGGATAACGCGAATAATGCCCATCGAGACTACTGCCGCCGGAATAGACGCAGACACCGTCATTCCCACACGAAGTCCCAGATAGGCATTTGCTCCGCCAAAAATCACGGCAAGCAGAACCCCGAGCACGACTGCCGTTGCCGTAAGTTCGTTTTTCCTGCTTTTTGCCGCAATATCAGGCTTTTTTTCTTTTTCTTCGTCCATCATTGCATTTTCCTCCATGCTGCATTTTTTGTTTTGTACTTAATATGCGCATTTCGGTATTGCTCTATACGGAAAAAATACATACTCCGTCCGGCAGAAGCCATCCATCTTCCACACCGTAGGAAAAAAGGATTTCCTTTTGCTCCGGAAGTCTTATTTTTTCTGCAGATGCATTGATCCTTACTGCAACCGGCGGTGCTCCTTTAAGCAGCTTCCGATAACCGATAACACGATCATTGCCCGGCGTATATTCCCACTCTGTTTTTGCACTTCCGCACGCCTTATACGTTTTTCTCAGTGCAATCAGTGTCCTGACTGCATCTATCCTGTCGTCATAAGTTCCGTTTTCGATCGCATCCCACGGCATGCAGCGTCTGCAATCCGGATCAAAGCCACCTTCCATGGCAATCTCTGTTCCATAATAAATGCAGGGACTTCCCTCCATGGTAAACAAAAGTGCAAGCTGTCCGTAAAATCTGCCAAGTGAGCCGACCCGCGTAAAAAGCCGCTCTGTATCATGCGAATCCAGCAGATTGAACAGCACACGGTTCGTCTGCTTCATATACAGGGAATAACAGCGGTTCACACTGTGTGAAAACTGTTTTGCAGTCCGCTCTTTATCGTTAAAGAAATCATGGATGCTCTCCACCAGAGGGTAATTCATGACAGAATCATACTCATCTCCCATAAGCCAGGTGATCGCGTCATGCCATATCTCTCCCAGAAGAAATACTTCCGGATTGATATCTTTTAACGTCTGGCGCAGTTCTTTTAAAAACAGATGGGATACTTCATTTCCCACATCAAAGCGGATACCGTCGATCTGCCATTCTTTCACCCAGTAGCTGCACAGTTCTTTAAAATAGGTGATCACGCCCGGATGACCGGTATTTAATTTCGGCATTCCGCCAGCAAACGCAAACGAATAATATCTGCCATCCCTGGTGTCATGCTTTTTCGTATCAAACGGCCACTGATGGATGAAAAACCAGTCATAATATTCCGATTTTGGCCCGTTTTTTACCACATCCTGCCACGGGGCAAACTGCTCACCACAGTGATTGAATACCGCATCTAACATGATGCGGATTCCAAGATCATGCGCCTCCTGAACCAGCAGTTTCAACTCTGCCTCATCGCCAAATGCCTCATCGATCCTGTAATAATCTGCCGTATTATATTTATGATTGGAGTCCGACGCAAAAATGGGGGTCAGATAAATCCCGGTAATCCCAAGTTCTTTTAAATATGGAAGTTTTGAACGGATTCCGCGCAGATCTCCGCCGTAGACATCCAGATATTCTGTTTTTTCACATCTCCACTGCTTTACATACCACGGATCTCTCGATGCATCGCCATTGCAGAAACGATCCGGAAAAATCTGATACCACACGGTATCCGCCACCCAGTCCGGCACTTCATTTACATCCGCCGGATTCATCCACGGAAAAATAAAACACTGTTCCTTTCTTCCCGGAACCTCCATCCGTTCTTTCGTATAAAATCCATCCTCAAACAGATAAACACATTCCGTTCCCGCATGGATCTCAAAATAGTATTTGCACCGCTTATAATCCGGCGTGACAGAGAGCTCCCATATTCGCTGATATTCCAGTTCCCTGCCTGCTTCCATCTTTACGGTCTCTCCGCTCCATTTTTCTGCACCACCGAGAATTCCGGCGGAAAACGGATCTCCGTAACAGAGGTATACCTCTGTTACATCGTATCCTGTCTTTATTTCTATTTCCAGATGATCTCTGTCGAGTGCATAGCATTCATTTAATACTGCACGATGTGAAATCAAACCATATTCCATAAAAAAACACCTCCTGTTTTTCCTGCATCTTTCTTTTGTATTGTAGGAAAAAAGAAGGTATTTTTCTAATCATTTTGCTTTTTATACTGGTACTATCCTATCATTTTCTGTTTTTTCAGTTTTTAAAAAGTTCAGAATATTTTCATTAAAACGGTCATCATCCTCCACGCTGCTCAGCGCAGCAAGCTGTGGTCTGCACTCACCACAGATATCCACTCCGATAATATGCTGTTTTAAAAAGAGGATATGCAGAATATTCTTTAATTCCGTAAGCTTCATGCAGCCCTGATCCCAGTCTGTCTGCACCACATTTTTACTCAGGACATCCTTGTCAACCGAAATATAAAGCGGATATTCCTCTTTTATCTGATCGCATTGTTTCCAGAAGCTGTGTGTTTCAATTTCCTCCTCGCTGACAAACCGGACTTTTCCTCTGCACTCCTCCGGTATCTTCTGCGCTTGTTCCTCCTTTATGCCGATCAGTATCACTTTCTTTAAAAAAGGATTTTCCCGGATCACATCCAGAATCCATGAACCGCAGCTTAATATATCTCCAAACAGCGGTTTTTGCATATCGGTATGATGATCAAACACGACTAACGTAAAATATTCCCTGATCTTTTCTGTCCAGAATTTAGTCACATAGTGGTAATTTCCGGCATCTATAAAATGAACCCCTGATACGTCACAGTCCGCAATTTTTTTTCTTATCGCTTCTGCTGCATCCGCATCGCAGTATCCGGTCGTACCGGTAATTTCGGTACAGTCGATCCAGTTCGTACTTTCTTCTTTAAAAAAATTTTCACGTTCATAGACATGGGTAAAATCCATGACAGTCAGTCTCTTGTTTTTATGTTTCAGATTTAACATGTCTCTCCCTCTTTTCTGCCTGATCTGATCCGAAACGTTCTTTAAGGCAGGTAAGCCTGAAAACTCCCCTTGTGAAATACAAAAAGCTCATGCAGCGCACGTGTGCATGCAATATAAAATTCCTGTCTGGTAATCGGGTTTTCCTTTTCGTGTCCCATATCACAGACGATCACCGCATCAAATTCCAGTCCCTTCGCAAAATATGCGGGCATTACAAGAATCCCCTCACAGTACACAGTCGTGGTTTCTTTGATAAGTGTGACCGGCAGCTTCTTTCTTAACTGATCGTAAACAAAAAGTGCTTCTTCTTCATTACGGCATAAAATTGCAGCAGTCCGGTATTTTTCCATATTAAGTTTTTCTGCCGCTCCGCAGACATCGGCAAGAACCGCCTCTTTACTCCTCTCCCTTTTCACGACCGGTTCTTTTCCCTCCCGGTGAAACGGAATGATCCCGGAATCTCCGATAATCCGGCTGCAGAACTCCGTGATCTGCCGGGTGGATCGATAGCTTTTTTTCAATGCCAGAAGTTTTGCTTCCGGAAAAACATGACTTAACATATAACTTAAAAATGCAGGTTTTTCCGTTAACAGCACCTGATTTTTATCCCCAAGAATCGTCTTCGGACAGGCAAACAGCTTTTTTAACACCGCAAACTGAAACACATTATAATCCTGCATCTCATCTATGACCAGATGCCGTATCTGCGGGAAGCTTCCGCCAAAGCAACGCACCTGAATATAAAATACCGCCAGAATATCCTCATAGCAGATTTCTCCGTCCTCATTCTGATACTCCGCCATCTGCGGCAGTTCTTCTGCAAGCTCCCTTAAAAAGCAAAGATATACATGGAGTGGTCTTTCGTCTCCCATACTGATCTTCGGCCTTGCCTTAAGGTATGCACCCAGGCGCTTAAAATAATCAATCGATGATTTATAACGGATCCGTTTTACCCGTTCTTCTTCCATATCCTTTGCTGCAAGCACCGCATGGATCTGATCACTTTTAAACTCATATGGCTCCTCCACGAACAGCATATCGGCAAGCAGATCATCAAATTCTTTCTCAATACAGTTGTCTTCTCCAAGCTCCGGCAGCACCTCTGCGATATAATCGGAAAAGAATGCATTCGGAGAAAGGATCATCACATTCTGTGTATTTAATTTTTCCCTGTGGTTATACAAAAGCCATGCGATACGGTGCAACGCGATGACAGTCTTTCCACTTCCGGCACATCCGTCAATGACAAGCGTTTCCTCTGCAGCATTTCTTATGATCTCGTTTTGTTCCTTCTGAATTGTTGCCGCGATCTGTTTCATCTTACTGCCGTGATTCTCGCCTAACTCCCTCTGCAGCACATCATCATCAATCCGAAGATCTGTGTCAAGCATATACAGCATCTTTCCTGCTCTGATCTGAAACTGCTTTTTTTCATCAACAGTCCCGAAAAAAGTTCCCTCCGGTGCCTCATACTTCGCAGGACCCTTTTCATAGGAATAATAAAGGGAAGAAACCGGAGCCCGCCAGTCATAGACAAGCGGCAGTTCCTGTTCCTTCGGCCGAAATCCATTTACCCCGATATAAACCGGAAGATGTTCGCCGCCCATATCATAAGTAAACCCGATCTTACCAAAATAAGGCGTCTCTTTTAACCGTTCGAGCGCCGCCAGATTTTTTCCGTAAAATTCCAAAAGCAACACATCCTGCTCCAGTGAATTTTTGTTTTCAAGCAGTTCCTCTTCATCCATATCCGAGGTGTTATCCCATACAAACTGTTTCTGTTCTTTTATTTTCTGATTGCCATGTTCAATCACTCCCCGCAGCGTCTTTATCTGCTCCGTGATCTTTTGCTCCGTCTGTTCCAGATAAGCAAGCTCCTGTTCTTTTTCCTCTTCCCGCATATATTTCTCCGCCTTCTCTGCTACTGATATTTCTTAACAAAATTTCCCATGATCCATGCCGCCACCGGAACAATGCAGACGCACCCGATCGCGCTCATCATCACCGGAAACAGCATCTGGAAAAACGCCTTTGAGTTCAGGAGCTGGCCGAAGCTGTAATGCAGTTCCTTCATCTCCAGATACATGAGAAGTGATTCTCCGATTCCCGCAAACAGCAGCGTATTGACTGTAGTTCCCATGATGCTTCCACCCATGCGCAGTCCGGATGCAAAAAGTTCACGCTCTGTCAGTTCCGGATTTTTATGTTCGACCTCATAGACCGCACTCGACACCGCGATCGCCACATCGATCACAGCCCCGACAATCCCTACGATCACCATTGCCACCGCCGCTGCCGTCATATTGATACTCACATGACCTGCCAGCATTGCAGTTTCATCCTCATACATATTAAGTTCGTTATAGCCACTGATCTTTGCCGCATGTGCGATCACCAGTGCAAGCAGGAAAATAAACACGGTCACAACTGCCAGCGATAAAAGTGTTGCACGTGTCTTTAAATTGTATCCGTTCTGTAAAAACAGAATGCTCATGCTCATAAGAGCCACCGTGACCAGTGTCACAAGATACGCCGGAAGCCCATACTGAAGTGCCTTGATATCGAGCAAAAATATGATCACATTGATCACAAGTGCTCCCAGGGAACGCAGTCCGCGGTCTCCGCCAAGGAGAATAAAAAGAATGACAAACGCTGCTGCAAGAATTAGAATCATGCCATCTCCCCCTTTCCCTTTAAAACACGGACGGAAATTCCAAGACTGATCGGGATTGCAAGCAATATGCCGATCGAACCTGTCAGGAACAGGATAAGTTCAAATGGAATATGAAATTTGAATATTTCCGTAAATCCGTAATGATTAATCATCTTAATCAATATAAGTGGTACCGCACTGCAGAAATAAGACAAAAACAGAACATTGATCATAGTTCCCATAATATCATCCGCTACATGCCGGATACCGTCATAAAGACTTTCTTTTGTAATGCCGGGATTGATGCGCACCAGCTCACCTGCCGTTGTTGCGATTGAAATTGTGACATCCATAACTGCGCCAAGTCCGCCGATCAGCACCTGGGCAAAAAACAGCATGCCGAACTGACTGGTGTTATTCAGATATTCCGTATACTCCATCATAAAATATTCCGGATCTCCCGCCAGTTTTAACACTGCAAAATAAACAGCCCCAGTTGCCACAGCCGTGGCAAGTGTTGCAAGAACCGCTGTTTCCGTCACTTTATTGATACCGGATACAAGCACAAGTGAAAGCACTGTAAATAAGATCATCAAAAGGATCGTAACCGGGATAATATAACTTTCCTTTTCATACAGACAAATCGCCACGTAAAACAGCAGGATATTGATGCCCGCAGAAAGGATCGACGAAACACCCCGCCTTCCTGCCGTTACGCACAGGACATAAACAAAGATAAGTAATGCCGCCAGCACATAGGTATCCCGCTTTAATCCGGTAATTTTACCTTCCAGTGCATCCCCGTCTTCTGTCAGTGTCACAAAAACCTGATTTCCTTTTTTATATTTTTCATCCACCGTCAGCGATCCGGAATAAAGATTCTTAAGTGCGATCTGCTCCCCTTTATGTACTCCGTTTAAGATCTGTGCCTCCATTGTCTGTTCATACATCTTTCCGCTCTCCTGCATCACGGCTTCTGTCTGCACTCTTTCTATCTTTGCCGCAGTTTCTTTATATAGGAAAGCATCATGCACAGAGCCGATCAGCAAAATCACACTGACAGTCAGATATATCAGTGAAAAATAAATTTTTCCCCTGTTTTGTCCTGCCTTTTTCATGTCGCACCTCCTGTTGCTGTTTTTTATATTTTTATTATACCACATCCCCAGGAGCCGCGGAACCTTTTGTTCACTCTGTAATTTTTTCTCCGTTTTCTCTTCGATTACTGATATTTTTTATTATTAGCACAGATTAATATATATTTTGTATTTATAAGAAAATATATAGTATTTTTTATTTAATTTTCTGACTTTTCTCTTGTTTTTTGTCTGAAAACAGGCTATTATTTTCTTAGATAGAGTAATTCGATTTGTAACATACTATTTTCAGGAGGCGATCTACCATGATGATCTGTTACAATGCAAAGAGCCGTCGTATCAGCATGATCCGGGAAATTTTACAGAGTCAGGCTGTAAAAGATGACAAGACACTCGCCGAAAAATTAAAAGAAGAGCTGCGCCAGTTGACCGCTCCCCTTGCACCATCGGCAAAGCCGTAACCCATACGTCATCTTCATTCCAAAAAGAGATTCATTTGAAATCACATAAATTCCAAATGAATCTCTTTTTCATGTACGATACAGATAACAACGCACGATCACTGCCACAAAATAAAGCAGTGCTGCTACCAGCGCGATCAGGGCTCCCCCTCCGATCACCCCCGCAACGATCTGCGCCGCAACAATCAGAAGATGCACAAAGACCGGCAGATCATAAAAACACCTTGCCAGTACCACCTCCAGCAATGCAAGAATACAAACCGGCACGATTCCCATTCTGCATGCGAAAATCCCAACCACAAGAAATATAACTGTCATCAGCACAAATCCGGTAACCGCCACCACCTGCTGTTCGGAATTTTTCCGTCTTTTTCTCAAATTTCTTTTTCTTCGGCTCTTTTGGGCACCCGATACAAATTCCTTTATTTCTTCTCTGTCCGTATTCTGATTCATACTGTTTTTTCTCCTCTTTTCGTATATACCAGTTTCACATGATTGCATTATACCAAGTTCTAAAAAAAAGAACAACTTTTTTCAAAAAAACATTGCAATCTTTTTTGTTTTTATATATAATAGCATATGTCGCATGTGCGTGACAGGCTGGAATGGCTCAGTTGGTAGAGCAGCTGATTCGTAATCAGCAGGTCGTCGGTTCGAGTCCGATTTCCAGCTTTCTAGGCAGATATCTGATCAGATATCTGCTTTTTCTTTCGCTCTTTTCGTACAATTCGAGAAATTTACGTTCTTTTTTGGTATTTTTGCGCAATATTGCGGCCATGTCTTGATTATTTTTTTACTTTATGCTAAAATTGAGTAATTCGACAGTGAGTTTATTGTAAAAGGAGGCAGAACATGAGCATACAATTGCTTGATAAAACGCGGAAAATCAACAGTTTTCTGCATAACAACAACTCTTCCAAAGTTGTATTTAACGATATCTGTAAAGTAATGACCGATATTCTGGATTCCAATATCCTGGTCATCAGTAAAAAAGGAAAAATTCTTGGCACCAGCCAGTGTGCCGGAACAGACGAGATCAAAGAGCTGATTGTCGATGATATTGGCGGTTTCATCGATCCTTTATTAAATGAGCGTCTTCTCGGAATTTTATCCACCAAAGAAAATGTGAATCTGGAAACCCTCGGATTTGAGACGGATATTAACCGTTACTCCGCTGTCATCGTTCCGATCGATATTGCTGAAAAAAGGTTTGGTACCCTGTTTATTTACCGCAATCAGAATCAGTACGATATTGATGACATCATTCTTTGCGAATACGGCTCTACTGTAGTCGGACTTGAAATGATGCGTTCTGTATTTGAGGAAAACGAAGACGAAGAGCGCAACATCCAGAACGTAAAATCTGCAATCAACACACTTTCTTTCTCCGAACTGGAAGCGATCATTCATATTTTTGACGAATTACAGGGTGATGAAGGCATTCTGGTTGCAAGCCGTATCGCTGACCGCGTCGGCATCACACGTTCCGTGATCGTCAATGCACTTCGCAAATTTGAGAGTGCGGGTATTATCGAGTCCCGTTCTTCCGGTATGAAGGGCACTTATATCAAGATTTTAAATCCTGCTGTATTCGATGAATTAAAGCAGATCAAATTAAAAAATCAGGGAATCTGATCTTCCTTTCACGCACCTGTACAGTGCAAAAAGAGAGCGGGATACAAAAATGTATCCCGCTCTCTTTTTTACTGCGCCTGCTGTTGATCCTGCTGCCCTTCCGGCATCTGTACCTCAGGCTGTTCCGGCTGTCCTTCCGTTCCGCCTTCTGTCGGCATTTCTGTATCTGCCGGCATCTCGGTTTCACCTGTGGCTTCCGTCGCACTCTCGTCTTCATCCTCCCTTGTAATACTCATAACACTGACATAGGGATTGTTTGCCTGATATGCTTCCGTCTTCATTTTAAATGAATACACATCAAATGCTCCGATTCCGAGGACTGCCGCCACAAGTACCGTCACCGTAAGATGAAATTTGGGATCACGCTGTGACTTAAAATCATGTCCGCAGCGAGGACATTCCCTGGTTTTCGCCAGTGAGACTGTTTTTCCGCATTCCGGACACTGACGTATAAATACAAGCTGCAGAATCAGCCGCAGCAGAAGAAAAACTATAAGTAATATGATGACCCCGGCAAGGGCATATAAAATATATTCTGACATTTTATCATCCTCTGATCCTTTTTACCTGTTCTACTATACTATACTTGTCCTCATTTATCAATTTAAAATAATATCATAAAATTTTTATACTTTCTTCATTGTTTCCACAAAACAGATATGATACATTATATCCACAGTCGGTCCGCGGCGGACAGTCTGTCAAAAATTTAACAAGGAGGACTTTTATGACCTATGACACTTTTAAGGAGCAGATTCTTGCCGGTATCCGTACAAGACTTCCGCTCGCCTCGCTTTCCATCCAGCCCGTCATCAAAAACAACAACATTCTCTTGGACGGTCTGACCATTATGGAGGACGGCACCAATCTTTCTCCCACGCTGTACCTGAATTATTACTATGACACGTATCAGGACGGCACAGATCTTTCTTCCATTATTGAAGCCATGCTTCGCACCTATGATTCCAACAAGCCACATGGAAAAATCGACACATCTTTTTTCACAGATTATCAGAATGTAAAACCACGCATCGTCTACAAACTCATCCATTATGAAAAGAACAGACACCTTTTATCTGATCTTCCACATTTCCGTTATCTGGATCTTGCAATCGTCTTTTATTGTCTTGTATCTTCTTCCACTTCCGGCAGTGCCACCATTCTGATACGAAATGAACACCTACGCTTCTGGAATATCTCGCCCGACCAGCTCTTTGCCACTGCAAAAGAAAACACACCGAAATTACTGACCTATGAACTTCGAAATATGAACGAACTTATGGCAGAACTGCTAAACACCGTTCCCCCCTCCGATGCCTTAGCCGAAAAAAAGGATGCCTCTCCATGCCCGATGTATGTCCTTACAAATCAGAACAAATTAAACGGTGCAAGCTGCATCCTCTATGAACATCTGCTTGAACTTTTTGCAGACAGGCTTGGGGCTGACCTGTATATTCTGCCGAGCAGCGTCCACGAAGTCATTTTAATTCCCGCCACCTCTGATACTTCCTTTGCAGAACTTTCCCGCATGGTAAAAGAAGTCAATGAAACCCAGGTAAGCCCGGAAGAAATCCTCTCGGATCACGTCTATTATTTTTCCAGAAATTCCAGATCTATTCGTATGTGACAATTCTTCTTCTTTTCTCTATTGTACCAGCTGCTTATAAAGTCTGCCGTATTCTTTTGCTGAATTATCCCAGGAATAATCCATCTCCATACAGCGGACCGCCATTTCATTCCAGTGTACCCTGTCATCAAAATAGACATGCATGGCGTAATGTATCATATCTGACATTTCCTGCGCATTAAAATTACAAAACGAAAATCCGTTTCCAGTATTTTCATACTCATTATATGCTTTCACGGTGTCTTTTAAGCCACCTGTTTCGCGTACCATCGGAACCGTTCCGTAGCGCATGCTCATAAGCTGGCTCAAACCACACGGTTCAAACAGGGACGGCATTAAAAAGGCATCACTGGAGGCATATATTTTGTGTGCAAGCGACTCGGAATAATCCGTGCTTATCACAAGCTTATCCGGATATTTTTCTGCAAAATAGCGAAGCATCTTCTCGTATTTTTCTTCTCCAGTTCCCAGAACCACAAACTGAACCGGATCTTTGGCAAGCACCTCATCCAGATCATATGCGACCAGATCAAAGCCCTTTTGATCGGTCAGACGCGACACCATGCTGATCAAAAAGACATCTTCACGCTTTGGCAGATGAAGCAGCTCCTGGAGTGCCGCCTTGTTCGCTTTTTTGCCCGGGACAAAATCCAGAGTTCCGAAATGCTTTGCCATATGGGAATCTGTCTTCGGATTGTATAGCTCATAATCGATCCCGTTTAAAATTCCATAAAGGGAACCGCTGCGCATCCGCATCAGTCCGTCCAGCCCCTCTCCGCCCGCAGGAGTCTGTATTTCATTTGCATAGGTCGGGCTCACAGTCGTCACGATATCTGAAAACAGGATTCCTCCCTTCAGATAATTTGCCTCGCCATAAGCTTCCAGCCCTCCGGTACCCGGACGGAAAAGCTCCTCCGGCAGTCCGGTGACATCTGCTACCGCGTTCAATCTCCAGCGTCCCTGAAATTTCATATTATGAATACTGAATACTGTTTTTATATTCTTATAAAAAGGCTGATCCTGATACAGATTTGTCAGATAGACCGGAATCAATCCTGTCTGCCAGTCATGGCAGTGTATGATGTCCGGGCAGAAATTGATAACCGGAAGTGCATCCAGTACCGCCCGTGAAAAAAATGCAAATTTTTCCACGTCCTCATAGATATTATGATAGGGTCTGTCCCCTGAAAAATAATATTCGTTGTCCACGAAATAATAGATCACATTTTCATATTGCACCGTCAGAATTCCCGCATATTGTCTGCGCCATCCCAATGACACATAAAAATGTGAGTGAAATCGCAGTATTTTCTTTAAATTATCGTCCATGCAGGTATACCTTGGCACGATGACGCGCACATCGTACTCGTCCTTATCCAGGTATTTCGGCAGAGAACCCACTACATCTGCCAGTCCGCCTGTCTTGATAAATGGGACTGCCTCGGAAGCAGCAAATAATATTTTTGTCATAAAAGCCCTCATTCCTTCCCGGATTTTGATTTCAAAAATATTATAACTGATTCCATCTTATTTTTAAAGCAGTTTTCCATTCAAATCATATTTTATTGCCGCACTTTATACTCTAATCTGATTTTATCGGCAATGAGTGCAATAAATTCTGAATTTGTCGGCTTCCCTTTTCCATTATTTATGGTGTAACCAAACAGTTCATCGATCGTATCCATCTTTCCCCTGCTCCATGCCACCTCTATTGCATGGCGGATTGCACGCTCAACACGGCTCGGCGTTGTCTGATATTTCTTTGCAATGGTCGGATACAGTATTTTGGTAATGGAATTTAGCATTTCAATGTCATTGACCGACATGATAATCGCTTCTCTCAGATACTGATAGCCTTTGATATGTGCCGGTACCCCGATCTCATGGATAATGTTGGTGACATCCGCTTCGAGATTACGCTCAACATATTCTTCCTTCTTTTCATAAGCATTTACCTTTTTGATCTCTGTACTGTGTCTGCTCTTATCCTTGATGTGGCGGATACGGTTTAACACCATCTCATTATCAAACGGTTTCATAATAAAATAATCCGCGCCCAGATCAAACGCATCTTCTGTGATTTTTTCCTGTCCAATGGCACTGATCATGATAAATGCCGGTCTTTTCTTTAATGTAGTATCTTTATTTACTTTATCCATGACGCCGAGCCCGTCCAGCTTTGGCATAACAATATCCAGCAAAACGACATCCGGCTGCTTGTTTCTTATGATCTCATACGCTTCTTCCCCATCTTTTGCAGTGCCAACAACATTTAATTCATCATCGCTCTCCACAATTTTTCCAAGTAATCGTACCATTCTCTCATTATCATCTGCAATTGCTATTTTTAGTTTCTCCATCTTTGCCCCTCCTGCTGTTTAAGATAATAAAATCTCATAAAACGAAACTATTTGTATTATAAGCGCCATGAAGTGGCTGTTCAACAAAAATATTTCCCCATTTTCCGACATCTCCTGTCGGATTTCTATGGGTTTTTGCTCATTTTGTCCGCACCCGCGATTTCTTACCGCTTACTTAAGAAATATACGGAAAAAGCAGACAAATTTTGTCAAATCCTGTCGGCAATTTCTGTCTGCTTTTCTTTTCCTCCATTATTCACTTTTTTCTTCTTCCGGCGTTTTGCCTTCCTTCTTCCCTGAAATCAGCTGTTTCCCCGCATATTTACGGATCAGCAGCAGGACTGCCACACTGATCACAGAAAGCAGATCCTCGAATGAAGTCGTCGTTTTTACAACCATATGTCTTGCGATCACAAACATCAGCACCTCCAGGATCGTATCCGTACTCGGACGCAGCAGCATTTTTAAAAATTCCACGCCGATCACCAGATTCAGTACCAGCTCCAAAAATTCCATAAATGCTCCGTTTTCCATTCTGCCCGTCCAGAAAATGCCAAACTCCTGCATAACGGTAATTCCCTCTATCATGATTGCCGCCAGAACAAACAGTCCCATAATAAGCTCAAGCACATGGGTAAAGCGGTATAATCCATCAACTATTTTTTTCATTTTCCTTTTTTTCTCCTTTTTCAAGTTTCCGGTAGGAATTAAATCCCTCCACGAGTACTTTCACGCTCTCGATCGGCGTGTCAAAAAGTCCGGCCTGATACAGGTTGAGCAGAACATATCCCACCGGTATTGCAAGGATCAGCCCTGCCATACCGCCAACACAATATCCGAAATACAGCAAAACCAGCGTAGGAAGTGGCTTAATGCCAATGGATTCTCCCACATATTTCGGCTGGATCATCTGACGCAGAAGCTGCGTCGCTCCCCACACGATAAAAAGTCCCACTGCCATCCGGTAATCCGCACAGATCAGCGAGATCACCGCCCACGGTATCATAACGATACCGGCTCCGAGGATCGGAAGGAAATCCAGAAAGGCAATGATAAATGCCACTACAAGTGCATAATCCACCTGCAGGATAAAAAGTCCGATCACAAGCACCAGATAGATCCACAGCTCAATTTTGACCTGTGCCTTCACATATCCGCCAAACGCTTTTCTGGAACTTCCGATAAAAACATTCCAGTTTTTCTGGATAGATTCCGGAATGATCTTTTTTAAAAATTCTTCATTTTCACTCTTTTCTGCCACAAAAAAATATGCGGATATCAGACAGACAAACAGCCCGATCATAACCATCGGCACCTGTTTAGTCAGTCCTCCCACTGCAGAAATCGCAAATTTGCTTCCTCCGTCCGCCAGACCTGATATTGCAGAAATAATCTGATTTCCAAATTTTTCCGTAATATTTTGAAGATTCGCATCTTCAAGCACGCCCCACTTTGCAAGCTGGTCAATCAGATCCTGTACCACCCCGTTTAGCTGCGTAAGCAGGGCAGGCAGACTCTCCATCCATCCGATAAGCTGATGCACCAGTGTCGCAATCAGTCCATACAGTAAAAATACAATTGCGGCAATGACTGCAACGATCACAATAACAGAGCCCATCTTCCGTTTCAGCCTGATCTTTTTTTCCAGGAAATGCACGATCGGACATGCACATGCCGCGATCAGCCACGCGATAAGAAACGGCAGAAAATAAATCCATAATCTCGGAACCAGAATAATGAGTAATGCTACCACAAAGACCGTAAACAGCACGTTTACGATCGCTTTTTTGTAAATTTCTTTCATGCTTACCTCCATTTTTTGTCTGACTTATCTCTTTTTCAGATAAAAAACGAGACTTTTACTGCACAAAAAAAATGCAATAAAAGTCTCGTTCTTATTTCAGTATGCATCCCGGTTTTGCAACGTGATGACGACATGCATAATAGCCTTGGCTATGAACTACTCCCTCGTATTTGCTTCATCATAACATAGGATTTTTGCATCTGTCAACATTTACAGTTTGATAAAATTTTTATCTCCGTGCAGAATTCGTTCACGTTCCGCTTCGTCTATCTTTACGATTCTTCCGCGCCGGTCGTAAGTTGTAAGCAACGTCGTATTCTTTGCAAGCCGTTTCTTTCCGTTTTCACTTAAGATAGCAGCAAGTGAATCGAGATTTCTTGTTTTCAAAACTGCCTGCATCTGTACCTGTTTCTCTGCTTCTTTGATCCTTGTATCCGCCCATGCTTCATTCTGTGCTTCAAGCTGTCCGCCATCATCGGACTGTCCTTTCACATCCACCGCTTTCTGCGGCTGCGCTGACTCCGCAGACGGTGCTTCCTCCCAGATTGTTCTCCAGGTTTCCCTCAAAAAAGAAATAAAGGAACGGACGGACGTTTTGATCTGTTCCCAGGTAAAGCTGTTATCCTGCCGTGCTGCCGCCTGCTCCGGTCCTTTTTCTTCCTGTTCCGGCTGCCGTTTCGTGCCGATATCCAGTATAACACCCTTGTCATCCTGCTTTTCCCTGCCGGAAATTGCATTCTGCCAGGCTGCATCATAAGCATTGATTCCTGCTGACCGTTTGTTTGCTATTTTCGGATAATCATACGGGCTTCCCCCGTCAATTTTATCTATCATGGCTGTTTTCCCCCGCGTTTATCCTTTATTTTATTCTATTTTATCATTTTTTTCAATGCCTGACTTTACTGTTCCAGCATCTCCTCAATAAATATGCCATATCCCTTTGTCGGATTATTAATGTATACATGGGTGACTGCTCCGATGATCTTTCCGTTCTGCAAAATCGGTGCCCCGCTCATTCCCTGCACGATTCCGCCCGTGACAGCTAATAATTCCGGATCTGTCACTTCAAAAACGATCTCCCTTTTATCCTTATTTGCGCTGTAATTTACCTCTGTGATCTCAATATCATAATTTTTTCGTTTCCCGTTCAGATCACATATGATACCTGCTTTTCCAACCTCAATCTCCTGTTTCAGTCCGACCGGAACCTCTGGTTCGTCCGCAAGCTGCACCGGAATCTGTTCCAGTTTTCCGGTGATCCCGACCTCGGAATTGGTACCAATACTGCCAAGATAATATTCTCTGCGGTAATTGATGACCCCGGTCAGCTCACCCGGCGTACCATGTTCTCCCTTTACAATATCCACAATATCCGTCTGATACAGTGAACCGTCCCGCATTTCAAGCAATGAACTGGTATCTGCATCGTTCACACCATGTCCAAGCGCACCGTAAGAGAGATCCTCTGCCAGATACGTCATCGTACCGATTCCCGCCAGATCATCACGTACCCAGATCCCCAGCTTGTAACTGCCGTCTTCGGCAAGCACCGGTGTCACAAATACATCGATCATTTCATCTTTTCGCCGTACGCACAGATCTATTTTATCCGCTCCGCAGCTATTCACCAGTTCCGCCAGTTCTTTTTTGCTTGTTACCTCTTTTCCATTGACCGAGCAGATATAATCTCCGCTTTTCATGAGTGTGGCTGCAGGCTCACGGCTGACTCCGTCCGTCCCGGATATGCTTCCGGTTCCGATGACCAGCACTCCGTCCGTTTTTACATAAATACCGATCGGCAGCCCACCCGGCACCACTTCCTCTTTTTCTACAACATGTACATCCACCTGCTTTACCGGTATAACACCAAACAGCTTACAGGTCATGGTAAATCCCGAATTTTTTTCGTCCGAAACCTGATAGACCTCGTCTTTGTGTATCAGCACCTCATCATCATCTGATTCCGGTGCCATATTATCAAAAACATCCTGCACGCCTTCCTCTGCCGCCATCGTCACCGGAACTCCAAAGTCAAACTGTCCTTCTTCACCCGCCACCACATTAATCTCTGCCGGTATTTCATTCTCAAGCGAACTCCACGCAAAAATAAGCAATGCAAGAAATCCCGCCTCCGCAATTTTTTGTATTCCCTTTTGTATCTTTGCAAGCATAAATCCACATCCCATCCACTGTTTTCCAAAAAAAGAAGATATGAAACATCATATCTTCTTTTAGTATGTGGATTTTACTGTTTTTCAGTCTTGGATTTTTTTTCATGTAATGCTAATTCTTTCATTTCACGCGCACTCTTTAACACAGTATCTGTGATTGCCACGCCGCCGATCATACGCGCCAGTTCTGAGACACTTTCTTCCATAGTGAGCGGGCGTATTGTGGAGACTGTATTTTTCCCGATCACCGCCTTTTCGATCAGGAAATGTACATCCGCCATTGCTGCGATCTGCGGCAAATGCGTAATACAGATGACCTGATGTCTCTTTCCGATCACATTCATCTTTTCAGAAACCATCTGTGCCGTCCGTCCGCTGATTCCGGTATCGATCTCGTCAAAAATCAGCGTACCGATCGAATCATTTTCTGCAAGCACGGCCTTCATTGCAAGCATGATCCTCGACAGTTCACCGCCGGAAGCGACTTTCGAAAGCGGCTTTAGAGGTTCACCCGGATTTGTGGAAATTAAAAACTCCGCATCGTCCATGCCATTTCCATTAAAATTTTCTGCTTCTTTAAATTCCATTGTAAAGCAAACATCCAGAAAATTCAGATCTATCAGCGCTTTTTTTACTTCTTCAGTCAGTTTTTTTGCATATTTTTTTCTTATCTTTGATACGCGCACGCAGTCAGAACGGAACAACTCCTCTGCCTGTTCAAGCTCCGCCTTCAGTCTGCCCAGATAAGCGTCATGATCCTTTAACCGCGCTATTTTTTCTTCGCGTTTTTCCTGTTCTTTCAAAATCTGCTCTACGGTATCTCCGTATTTTGATTTCAGATGATTGATCAGATCCAGACGTTTTTCCGTCTCATAAAAACGTTCGCCATCAAAATCCGCTTCCTGCAGATAATCAGAAATCTCCCGGTTAAAATCACTGAGCAGATTATCGATTTCCAGCAATTCCTCCGAAAAGCCATGTACGGTACTGTCAAAATCCTCAACCGCCGAAAGTTCCCTCAAAGCACGCGAGATCAGGTCAGAAGCCCCATCTGCGCCGCCCTTCGTATACGCATACGCCTGATTTAACGCTTCCACGATCTTTTTGCCATTGGCAAATTTGCGGTAATCATTCTCCAGCGCTTCATCCTCTCCGGGTGTCAGCTCTGCATCCGCTATCTCCTGCCATTCATACTCTAAAAATGAGAGTTCCCGCAGTCTCTGCTCTTCATCCATGGAATTTTCTTCCAGTTCTTCAGCCAGTGCACGATACGCCTTATAATCTCTTTTTAACGTTTCCTTTGGCTCTGCCAATTCTGCTTTTGCATAGTCATCCAGAATCTCCAGATGCTTTTTTTTCTCGAGAAGCGACTGATGCTCATGCTGCCCGTGAATATCAATAAGCAGTGCCGCCGCCTCTTTGACCTTTGATGCCGGAACCGTCTCGCCGTTGATCCTTGCCACACTGCGACCGGCTGAAATTTTCCGGCTCATGATCAGCATGTCATCCTCTGCCAGAATATCCATAGCCCGCAATGCTGCCCTTACTTTTTCATCCGTCACTTCAAAGATCAGTTCCACCAGTGCCGAATCTGCATTTTCGCGCAGCATTTCCTTTTGCACTTTTCCCCCCAGTGCAAGATTGACCGAACCAATAATGATCGATTTACCGGCACCGGTCTCTCCGGAAAGGATGTTCAATCCCTCTTTAAATTCCACCTCTGCCTCATCGATCAGTGCAAGATTTTTTACATGTAGGCTGCGTAACATATACTCTCCTTCTTTTCTCCCATGGAATCAACCAAAGCTGCAGGAACTACTCCTCAAGCAGCTTGCGTAGTCTACCCATCAGGGATACCGTATCATCCACCGTGCGCACGGCACACATGATCGTATCGTCTCCGGCAATACTGCCCACGATCTCATGGCAGTCCATATGATCCAATGCTGCCGCAACTGCCATTGCCATACCTGATACCGTCTTTACGATCAGGATATTCTGTGCCATATCCATGGATACAAATCCCTCACGGAACACGCGTGTATATTTGCCGGTCATATCTTCCGATGTTTCATTTAATGCAACATATTTCTGCTTTCCGCTGTTTAATGCGACCTTGGTCAGCTTCAGTTCACGGATATCACGTGATACCGTTGCCTGCGTGACATGGTAGCCTTCTTTTTCCAGTTGTGCGGAAAGTTCTTCCTGCGTCTCAATATCATTTTTCCGGATCAGTTCCAGTATTTTTGCATGTCTGCTTGTTTTCATATATCCCTCCATCATGCATAAGTGTGCATTTTCTTTCTGAGAATTTCAAGGAAACTTATCCTGCTCAGCTTTAAGATCTGTGTATTTGTTTTCGCCCTGTGAATGACAATGCGGTCACCAACCTCCAAATGCACCGGATTATCTCCGTCAAAGCTGACCTCTACCTTCTCATCTTTCTCGCTGCGCCTCTGTCCGACCTCGATCACGATCTCATCCTCTGCACTTAACACAATACTTTTGGAATTTAAGGTATGGGAGTTGATCGGTGTGATCAGAATCAGGCTGGCCTGTGGATCTACGATCGGTCCACCCGCCGACATATTATATGCAGTGGAACCGGTTGCGGTTGCCGCGATAATGCCGTCTGCCATAAATTCCGAAAGATATTCCCCATTGACATAAACAACCAGATTTACGATCTGCAGGGCTCCGCTCCGGTGAATGACTATGTCGTTTAAAGCTGCCGTCTCTCCGGATCTTCTGCCGCCCTTAACCGCATAACCGCTTAACATCATACGGTGCTCCAACACATAATCATCCTGAAACATCCGGTCAATGGCATCATACACATTGTCTTCCTCCAGTTCACACAGATAACCGAGATTGCCGTGATTGACTCCGACAAGCGGCAGCTTTAACTCCACGGTATCTCTGGCTGCCCGGATCAGCGTACCATCCCCGCCGATCACCAGGATACATTCGGTATCCTCCGGTATCTCCTTTAACGAAAGCGGACAGTTTCCACGCCCCGGAGCGACACTCACCTGATAGGCACAGTTTCCGCCCTTCAGTCTGATATAATCACTTATTTTTTCTGTCAGTTCCAGATTTTCGTCCTTCACTGCATTGGTGATGATATAAAAATTTTTCATTGCTATGCAAGCTCCTCATGTGCCGCTTCAACGACGGCATCAATATCCACGGACTCCTCCTTTACCCCGTCTGTGCCATTTTCAAGATGTACCAGATATTCGATATTTCCCTCTGGTCCTTTGATCGGGGAAAACTCCAGGTTCCATACATGAAATCCGAGACCGACTGCAAAATCGATGACTTTATAAATGACTTCCTTATGTACTTTTTTATCCCGGACAACGCCCTTCTTTCCTACTTTTTCCCTGCCTGCTTCAAACTGCGGCTTGATCAGACAGACCATCTGCCCATTTTCCCTTAACAGTGCCTGCGCAGGTCCGAGCACCTTGGTCAGCGAGATAAAAGAAACATCAACCGAAGCAAAATCGAGCCGGTCAGCAATATCCTCTTTTGTCACATAGCGGATATTTGTTTTTTCCATGCAGACCACGCGCGGGTCCTGTCTCAATTTCCATGCAAACTGCCCGTATCCGACATCGACAGCATAAACTTTCACCGCTCCGTTCTGTAACATACAGTCTGTAAAGCCACCGGTGGAAGCACCGATATCCATGCATATTTTTCCATCCAGGGTAATGCCGAAATTCTTCATCGCCTTCTCTAACTTCAGCCCACCGCGGCTCACATATTTTAATGTGGGACCGTGAATCTCGATCTTTGCCTCCGTATCAAAATTTGTTCCGGCCTTATCCTCGCGCTGTCCGTCGACAAAAACATTTCCCTCCATGATCATGGTCTTTGCTTTTTCTCTGGAAACCGCCAACCCTCTGTTTACCAATAATACATCCAGTCTTTCTTTCATAGCTCTCACTTTTCTTTTTCTGATTCTAAATATATTTTAATACAAAATGAATATTTTTTCATGTAAAATTTTGCTAAAATTTATTATAATCCAATAAACTCCGCAATAATTTTTTTATAGACCGAGTCGGCGTCAATGCCGACTTCCTGCCTTAATATATCCACATTTCCATGCTCCACATATTCGTCTGAAATTGCAATATTTAAAACAGGTACCGACACATGGCAGGCAGACAGATACTCTGTCACATGTTCTCCAAATCCACCACTTAAAACATTTTCCTCCAATGTCACGATCAGCTTATGCTCTTTTGCAACCTGACGCAGCATCTCTTCGTCCAGCGGTTTTGCAAATCTGGCATTGATCAGGCTGCAGTGATAATCGAGTGCCTTCAAGCGCTCTCTCACCTCAACCGCTGTCTTTACCATACTTCCGTAGGCGATCAGGGCAATATCGCATTCGTCATAAATGACCTCACTTTTTCCAAGTACGACCGGCGCCCGGAATTCCTTTAATCCGTCATACGCCTCTCCGCGCGGATAACGGATCGCGATCGGTGTCTCGAATTTCACTGCAAATTTGATCATATCCGATAATTCCCATTTGTTTTTCGGTGCCACGAGTGTCATATTTGGCATACAGGATAAATAGGAAATATCAAATATGCCCTGATGTGTCTCCCCGTCACTCCCGACAAGTCCTGCGCGGTCGATCGCGAAAACGACCGGAAGGTTCTGGATACACACATCATGCAGGATCTGATCAAATGCACGCTGCAGAAAAGAAGAATAGATCGCGACGATCGGTTTTAAGCCCGCCGCAGCAAGCCCTGCCGCAAACGTCACAGCATGCTCCTCCGCAATCCCGACATCAAAAAAGCGATCCGGAAACATATTGCGAAAGCGCTTCAGACCGGTTCCGTCTGCCATTGCTGCCGTGATCGCAACCACTTTTTCATCCCGGTCTCCGAGTTTTCGCATGACCGTTGAAAAAATATCCTGATAATTTGCCTTTACTCTTGGTCTGGATGGAATGCCGGTTTCAATATCAAAGGGTTCCGTCCCGTGAAATCTTGCCGGATGCCGCTCTGCCGGAGCATAGCCCTTTCCCTTTTGGGTAATGACATGTACAAGCACCGCACCTTCTATTTTGGAAGCCTCATGAAATGTCCGCACCATCGCCGATATATCGTGACCATCCACCGGCCCCAGATAGACGATTCCCATGTTTTCAAAGTACATACCCGGTATTACAAGCTGCTTGATACTGCTCTTGGTCTTATGGATATTACGTATGATCTTTTCTCCGTAAACCGGAATCCGGCTTAACGAATCGATCACGCCGTTCTTTAAATCCTGGTAGGCATTGGCTGTCCGGATGCTGCTTAAATATTTTGACATTCCTCCGACATTTTCCGAAATGGACATATTATTATCATTGAGCACAATGATAAAATTCGATCTCAGCTTTGACGCATTGTTGAGGGCTTCATACGCCATTCCTCCGGTCAGTGCGCCGTCACCGATCACGGAAACAACCCTGTAATCAGCTCCGCTTAACTCCCTTGCCATCGCATAGCCAAGTCCCGCCGAAATAGATGTCGAACTGTGTCCGGTATCAAAACAGTCACATGCACTTTCTGCCCGTTTCGGGAATCCGCTCATACCACCATATTTACGCAGCCCGTCAAAGCCTTCCTTTCTGCCGGTCAGAAGCTTATGCGTGTAAGACTGATGTCCGACATCCCAGATGATCTTGTCCTGCGGCAGATCAAATGCCAGGTGCATTGCCATGGTAAGTTCCACCACACCAAGATTAGACGCCAGATGTCCTCCGGTCACTGATATCTTCCGGATCAAAAAATTCCGGATCTCGTCTGCCAGAATTGGAAGTTCCTGCGGCTCCAGTTTTTTTATGTCATTTACCTGATTGATTTTTTCCAAGACCATAAGCCTTACCTCTATTTTTCTCTTTTGATCAAAGAGAGCAAAAGCTGCTCCAAAAATTTATTTTTCACCGGGAGAGACGAAAGCCGTTCCACTGCCGCCACGGAAATACGTTCCACATCCTGTTTCGCTTTATCCAGTCCCTCATACGTGACATAGGTTGCCTTATTGTTCTTCTCATCACTGCCAATCGGTTTTCCCAAAATCTCCCTGGTACTTGTCACATCCAGTATGTCATCCTGGATCTGGAACGCCAGACCAATCTCCCCTGCAGCCTTTTCAACGATATCCTGTTCTTCCTCCGACGCACCGGCAAGAATTGCTCCGACCAGCATGGACGCCTCTATGAGTGCGCTGGTCTTCAGCCGGTAGATGAAATCCAGCTTGTCCCGTGTGATCTCCTCTCCCTTATCGGTCTGAACATCCACCGTCTGTCCGCCAACCATTCCATAAATACCCGCCTTTTTTGCAAGCACTGCAAATGCCTGTCCCACCCGCACATTCTGCGGTTCCAGCGCAAATGCCTGCGTAGCCGTCTCATAGGCAAAATTCAAAAGGCCGTCACCGGCAAGTATCGCCATTGCTTCTCCAAAAGCCTTATGGGTAGTCGGCTTCCCACGCCGCAATGCATCATTGTCCATTGCCGGCAGATCATCATGCACCAGTGAGTAGGTATGAATCATTTCAATTGCCGCCATAAACGGTTCGACAACCTTGGATTCCCCTCCGAACAGCCGGTAGGTCTCAAGCATCAGCATCGGGCGCAGACGCTTTCCTCCCGCCAGAAAACTGTAATTCATCGCTTCAATGACCTTTTTCTGAAAGCCTTCTTCCTTTGGAAGGTATTTTTCTATGATCTGTTCCACTTCTTTTGTGTGAAGACTTATTTCTTCTTTATTTTTATCCATGGCACACTCCTAAAATTCTTCCAGCTCGCCCTGCTCATTCAGACGGAGCATTTTCTTTTCCACTCTGTCGATCTCTTCATTGCAGTGCTTTAATTTTTTCATCCCCGCCTCATACAGCGCAAAGGATTCATCCAGATCCATATCGTTTGACTCCAGATTTTCTATAATTGTTTCAATCTCAGCAAATGTCTGCTCAAGACTTGGCTTTTTTTCTTCACTCATGAGGGCTTCCTCCGAAATTCTTCTTTCTTTTCCACAACTGTTTCGAGACATCCGTTTGTCATCTGTATCCTTACATGCTCTCCAATCTCTACCTGTGTGACATCATGAATATTCTTTCCATTCATATCTGAGACAAAAGAAAATCCCTGACTTAATTTTTTGAGCGGGGAAAGACCGTCCATATTTTGGGCGAGCAGCTCCATATGATGCCGTTTTTCGGTAAAGACGCTGCGCATTGCCCGGTTCAGCCGCTCTTCCAGCTCTGCCGCATACTGTTTTTTCCCATTTAGCTGATACTTTGGACTCAGCGCCTTCAGTTTTGTCATATAGGAAAGCAACCGGTTTTTTGTAAGTACCGCCCGGTTCTTCATCAGCCGGTTCAGCCGGTTCTCGTATGCCGCAATATCCTGCAGCAGCCGCACAACATCATATACTGCCAGTTCCGCTGCCGCAGACGGTGTCGGAGCGCGCAAATCTGCCACATAATCTGCGATCGTCGTATCGGTTTCATGTCCGACCGCCGATATCACAGGTGTCTCACACTCAAAGATCGCTCTTGCCACGATTTCTTCATTGAATGCCCACAGATCCTCAATAGAGCCACCGCCGCG
>OIZA01000249.1_pt1 | contig 30932 bp, 20 predicted proteins | sample 1588381 | NCBI WGS metagenome assembly OIZA01 (sample SAMN03283277) | human gut metagenome | biome: human-associated habitat; material: feces | host: Homo sapiens | place: Peru | collected 2012 | reverse complement strand
TTGCGGACTCGCTCGCGCTTACACTTGCAGACTCGCTTGCACTTACACTTGCAGATTCGCTTGCACTTACGCTTGCGGATTCACTTGCACTGACGCTCGCGGATTCACTGGCGCTGACGCTTGCGGACTCGCTCGCGCTTACACTTGCAGACTCGCTTGCACTTACACTTGCAGACTCGCTCGCGCTGACGCTTGCGGATTCACTTGCACTCACGCTTGCGGACTCACTTGCACTTACACTTGCGGACTCGCTTGCGGACTCGCTCGCACTTACGCTTGCGGACTCGCTCGCGCTTACACTTGCAGATTCGCTTGCACTCACGCTTGCGGATTCACTTGCACTTACGCTTGCGGACTCACTTGCACTTACACTCTGCTTTGCGGATTCACTCGCGCTCAAACTTGCCGAGGTGCTTGCACTCGCGCTCTGCTTCGCAGACTCGCTTGCGCTCACACTCGCAGAGGTGCTTGCGCTCGCGCTCTGCTTTGCAGATTCACTAGCGCTCTGGCTTGCTGAAATGCTTGCGCTTGCGCTCTGGCTTGCACTGGTCGAAGCGCTCTCGCTGGCGATTCTCTGAGATTCGCTCGCTTCAAATCCAGGATCCGCATTATCTAAAAGGTCAAATCCACCCTCATGGTCATATGCATAATGATAGGTGTGAACCTCATACTCCCAATGTCCAAAGAAAATTCCTCCATGCCATTCTCTCTGAAATTCCACCCACTCATTGTCAGAAACCTTAATAATGTAGGCGTTTCCATCACAGCGATAAAGTTCCCCTGTTGCAGACCGTCCTTCCACATTTACTGTCACATTGTTAAAGTCGGTAAACTTTATTGTTTCATCATAGATATCAAGACCATACTCATTACTGTTTCGATACTTCCAAACACCATGAGCACTATAATTATCTGCCGTAATCTTCGTAGCATGGTGCACCTTTGTGGAAACACACCCCTGATGATTAGTATCCTGTACAGAGCCTTTATACATTGCCACATTGGCTTGCATACTATACAGTCTGATCGCCGACTCGCTGCCAAATTCACTTTCACTTGCAGACGCGCTCTCCGATTCTGATGTCGAAGTACTTGCCGCTTCACTGGCAGCTACTGATTCGCTTTCTGATTCGCTCAGGCTTGCTGCTTCGCTTTCGCTGGTGCTTGCAGACACCGCTGCTTCACTCTCACTTGCACTGACAGATGCTGCTGTCTCCTCGCTCGCGCTCGCACTTGCAGATGCTTCGTTTGCGCTTGCAGAGTTTTCAGCCTCTCCACTCTCGCTGGCAGATGTAGAAGTCTCCCCGCTCTCGCTTGCGTTTGCAGAGTTTCCTGCTTCTCCACTCTCGCTTGCTTCTGCGGATGTGGAAGTCTCTCCGCTCTCGCTTGCGCTTTCACTGGCAGTCTCTGTCACGGAATCACTCATCGCTTCCGTCATGGAATCAGAAGTCGCATCCTCTTCCGTCTTCACGCCGGTATCTTCCATAGCCTGTGCCATTATCACACTCGCACTCTCGATGGAACTCATTCCGCCGATCGCAAGGCCAGCTGCTGAAATACCCTTTAAAATGCTGTCAACTTTCCTCTTGTTCATTTCTCTCTCCTTCATACGATAGTTCTGACATCAACATGCATTATTCCACATTTATTCTAATATAACAAATCAGGTGTATCCAAAAACGTAACCGGATACACCTTTTTTTACTTTTTTTGGTAATTTATACTGCGGGCATGGTATTTCAGCACATTCCGGTGCCCCATTTCACTGAACACACTGTTGATCCGTTTCTGCACAATTTTACAGTTCTCCAAGCCCGTATTAAACAACAGAATCAAGTATTGCCCCTTTCCGTAGCGGGTAAACATGTCGCCGCGCCGGATGGACATTTCTATGGCTTCCTTCAGGTCAGAGGACAACTCATCCTGTTCTTTTCCGCCACCGCTCAAGCCGCTCTCAGGGTCGGTCATACTGCATAACATCAGATGCGCATTCAGCCCCGTCCTGTCCATCTGGCGCCCAATCATCTGATAGATTCCCTTAAAAACAGGAAAGGAACAATAGTAGCCGCCTCGTACCGCTTCCTCCCTCTCTTCCAGCTTCGCCTGAATACTCTCCAACGTCCCCATACTATGCTGCATGGAATCTTCCAGTTCATCCATAATATGCATCAAATCCTCGGATGGATAAATGCCGCATTCTTTTAAATAGAGGTCAACCACATCGGAATAGTAGGTTGTCGCGTCCTCATACATGCGTTTCTGGATGAGCGCTTCCATAACGAGAATCTCCCAGTTGCAAAAGGGCTGCGCTGACACAGCCAAACGTCCCAGCATTTCCAGATTATCCCAATCCTTTAATTTTTCCATCATTTTGGACGCATGATTGATGCAGCTGACAAACAGCTCCCTGTACTTTTTCGCCAGATGAGCGACCTCTACTTCGGTGCCAAACAACTCCAGGAACTCCCCCTTGTAGAGATAAGCGGCATCCATGTACAGCAGCATGCTCTTTTCAATGTCTTCTTTGTTCTGCGCCTCCCGCATCGCTTCCGCTTTTGCATAATAATCTTCCATCTGATGGCAATCCGCCACAACCGGAATTTCTTTACACCAATAGACGATACCCTTCTCCTGATAGATCAGGTTAATGTCCGGAAGTCCCAGCTTCACCAGCTTCCTCTTGGTCTTATATATTATGATTCGCAGAGCCGTGTGTTTCTCGCTCATTTCATTTTCACCGACGGCAAAACGCTCCAGATCATCCTTATCGACCCCTTTGGGCCATGCAAAGAGCAATGCGAGCATCAGCCGGTTAAACTGGCTTTCCTTATGTACCTTCTCCCCTACCACCGGTGTCCCGTTGTAAGTGATATTAAATTTTCCGAAAAACTGAACCTTAATTTCCATTCTTTATCGCACCTGCCCAAAAGGCTTCTTATAAGTCTTCGAGCGCATGAATCAGTATCTTCTGCAACAAATGCTTCGTATATGCCCCCGAGGTAAAGAGATATTGGAGTTTCTTCACATTGGCATAATATTTTTCAAAGTCTTCATCCGACAACGCGGCGCAGATCCGGTAAACCTCTTCCATGCTCTCCGCCACAAAGCCGACACCGTGTTTTTCCACATATTCCTCACAGGGAGACCCCTTCTGCACAATAACCGGGATTCCGGCTGTCAGGAACAGTCCCAGCATCAATCCCCATGGTGTGAGAAGCTCCCCTTCTTCTCCATCAAAATTCCAGATCAGTCCAACGCCGCCCTCCGCAAGTTTCAGGAGCATTTCCGGCACATGATACTCGTCAAAGGGAAGCATTTCCACGTTGGAGCGCGACATTGTATGTCCGGGTTCAATGTCTTCTGACAGGATATAAATTCTGCGTTCCTTATGCCCCCGCTGCATCACATCCGTCATATAGTCGTACCATTTCTGCAGTATGACAGGCTTATCCTGCAAGCCGTTTTTCAGATAAAACGATTGCATTTCCTCCGAGGGCATAATGAGCAGATCCGCCTGATTCAGCAAGGCAAGCTCCTCCCCTTCGGTTACCATCTCCTGTACATAGATAACCAGTCTGACACCGGCATAGCGTCTGATATGTTCGATCAGAAATCTGTCATACCTTGCGCTGATACCGCTTGGATACTGGAAAATAACGATGTCCTCCCTGCAAAGGGATGAAATGATGCCATCCATCCGGACATGCAGCTGTTCATCCGTGTCGCTCTCATCCGGGAACTTAAGCAGGCTCATTTCCACGCAGCCCATGCTTCTTCCGGCATTGACCAGCGAATTTTGTCTGATTCCCGTTTTCCCACCGACATTATAGGTTTTGGTGATATGTATCTTCATGGTGTCACCTCTGATTTATTCCGACCGGACTACAGGCATTTTCCTGTGCCTTTATCACTGCATCCTGCAATACCTTTCTGGTGTAAGCTCCGTTCAGCAATAACGTCTGGATATTCCTCACATTGTCATAAAGCTTTCTATAATCTTCATCCGAAATGCTCTGGATCATTTCATCCGCCTCTTCCAGAGAAGCTGCCGCAAAGCCGATGCCGTTCTTTACAATGAACTCTTCGTGCACACTGCCCTTGCGTATGACAACGGGAATGCCCGCCGCCAGATTGACACCCAGCTTGTAGGGCTGATTTATGGAATAGTACCGCTTAAAGTATTCCTCGTCACTCCATACCAGACCGAAGCCCCCCTTGGAGAGCTCGTACATGAGCTTTTCCGATTCCAGATACCCCTTCCACTCATAGCTCGCATCATTCCGCCGCCCAGGGCTGGCATAGTCGAAATGCAGAATCGGCGTTTTGCCATGATAATCCTTTAAAAACGGAAATCTCTGGAAATTGCCAGTAAACAGGAGCTGCCTTTTACAGGAATGCTCCAAAAAGCAGGTCTCTGACGGCATATCCCATATCGTCTGGTAAATGACTTCTTTCTGTTTCAAGCCGTTTTCCCTTAAAAAATCATAGATTGCTGGAGAGGGCAGTATCAGCACATCCGCTTTGTTCAGGGTATCTACCTCCCAGTCTAAGATCAGCTTCTCCGAACCAAACATTAAGTACTGCAGATCCTGAACGAAGATAATCAGCTTCGTATTTGCATAAGACTTTATCTTGCTGGCAAAGCAGGAATCATAATTGGGCCCTATCCAGCTGGGATACTGAAAGATTACAACATCTCCATAATACAAGGACGCAATGATGCCATCCAGTCTGGAGCCTATCTCCTTAATAAAATCCGGCTGCAGATGATAATAAGAGATGCCCATCTCCTTATAGCCCAAATCGTGTGCTATCCTCGCCACTCTCTCCTGCGCAATGGTGGCGGTACCGCCTAAATTGTTGAGTTTTGTAATATGTATATTCATGAATCCCCATTCCGTGGCTCTTTGTTTATAAGTCTTTATTCTGATAACGTCTTGAATTATACCCCATAATTCGCATTCTATCAATCTCTTTTCGGTCTATTGCAAGTGTTTATTGCGACTTATCCAAAATACATTTATTTTTTTATCTGTTTTGCATGACTATCGGCATATATCTGTGATACAATAAATTCCGGCAATATTTTCACCTAAGGGGGCTGTTATGGATTCAAAGGATAGAATTTCCATTATTATTCCGTGCTATAATGTAGAGAAATGGATTATGAGATGTTTTCGCTCCATTTTGAACCAGACCTATGGCTTTGAAAATCTGGAGGTTATCCTGATTGACGATTTGTCAACAGACAGTACTTTTTCTATTCTGGAGTCACTCCAGCAAAGATACCCTCAAAATGTAATTGCCATTAAATCCGCTAAAAAGGGGCTATGCGGAGGCACCCGCAATTTAGGTATGAATATTTCCAGCGGTCGCTACATTACCTTTATTGACGCAGATGACTGTATGCACCCGGAAATGCTCTCCGTGTTATATTCTAAAATGCAGGAAGACAGCTACGATATTGTACAGTGCAAGGCAAGATGTTTTTCAACTCCCGAGCCTGATTTTACAAATTCCGCGACAACCGAAGATCTGTATTTAGATCTGACAAATCTGAATGAGCGTAAAAATCAAATTTTAAGATGTACCGGCGGTTTTGAAATGTGTGTATGGGCAAAGCTGTATTCCGCCGATTTCCTGAAAGACAACCATATTCAATTTCTGGAAAATACTTATTTTGAGGATAATCATTTTTCAATTCTCTGTGCTTTGCTGGCACAAAAGCACTATATTGTAGGTCGAGAGTTATTATACTATTTTGTAAATTCCGACGGAATCACAAAATCTAACGTATCTTTTGATAAGTTGAAACATCTTACCTATGTTATTGACGGCTTGTACAAGGAATTTGCGGCCCGGCATCTGGACACTTCGGTGGCGAAAGACTGTTATTATGAATTGCAGCTTTTTGCTTATTGGAAGATATACAATGAGACTTTGGCCAATTTAGAGAGGACTTACCTCTCAGAATGCGAATTTTTCAAGCAGAATCTCACAGATAATTTCCCGGATATATTAAATAATCCTTATTTTAATACCTTTCAGGAGCCGGGAGCTTTAAAAAGACTCGCCTATTTAAAAAATGATTGATCCTTTACACAGGGGCACATCGGGTTCGTCACCTTTTTGTGCCCCTGCGGCACATTTTCTCAGTCTTCCTTCAGATGCCGCGTCACCTGCTTTAAGCATTCGGGAATGATTACCTCTATTTCCTCCTCGGCGTAATCCGCACATCTCATGCACGACAACACCTTCCCTGCTGTCTGAAAGTTTAATTCCACGCCCTTCGCATCATTCTTATAGCTTGCCGCATGTGTTCTGCGAATGCCGATTTTCTCTGCCTCCGCCACCGCGTCAATGTTCGCACCGAGGAACAGGAACTGCCATCCTTTCTCCTGATTCCTCTCAATCATTTTCTTTACCATATTTGCCGAATACTCCTGACTGGCATTCTCCTGTCCGTCTGTCGTGATTACAAAGATGACCTTCTCTGCCTTCAACTCCTCCGGCAGCCGCTTCTGGATGTTCTCCATTTTCTTTACCGTGCTCCCGACCGCGTCCAGCAGCGCCGTGCAGCCTCTCACAAAATAATCCTCGTCCGTCAGCGGCTTCACCGTACCGATCGGAAACCGGTCATGGATCATGTCGATCTGGTCGTCGAAGAGAACTGTCGTCACGTTAGCCTCCCCCTCTTCCTTTTTCTGCTTTTGGAGCATGCCGTTGAAGCCGCCGATCGTATCGCTCTCCAGCCCTCCCATGGAGCCGCTTCTGTCCAAAATAAAAACCAGTTCTGTCAATCCTTTTTTCATATGCGTTACCTGCCTTTCTCTTGATAGACACATATTACAAAATTCATGAACAGAACCGGTCGCTTCCGAGGGGACATTTTATCTTGAGAGTATTCCCTCTCCGTAGTCATCCAGAACGATATTTGCAAAATGGACGTTAAACTCATGATTTTCAATTAAATACATAATAATCAGGTCGAACCGGGAGGACATCGACAGGGTGTACCCGGCGGCGGCGAGCAGCTTCTTCGCCTCATCCATGCCAAGCCGCAGAGCCAGACAGAAGGATATTGCCGTCTTCTTGCTCGGCACATAATCCTCATCGCCGCGGATCTTTGAAAAAAGTCTCCGGTCAATATTGGCGTTCTTGTATACCTCCGAGTCCTTCAGTCCCTTTTCGTCAATCATGCGCAGCAGCATTTCCGAAAAGGACTCCTCTCTATTTTCCAACACACGGTCGAGCTCCTGATGCTTCTTCTCATGTCTTAAAAAATCCGGAATCCGGATGTCCTCGGCAGGAACGGCTGACGGCACACTCTGGCTCGCAACGCACATTGTCCCCGCAACCTGAAATGGCGAACACTTCTGCTGCCGAGCCCCCTGCTGGGAAGGTGTCCGGGCTATAGCTGCTTCCAGCCTTTGCTCGAGATATAAATCCAGTTCCGCCCGGATGCTTTGTAAGTGTTTTAGGGATAATTCATCTAAATTGTTCATCGTTAATCATTCCTCTCCTGTCTCCGGGCAGTTTCCCGCCAGCCTTTCCTTGCCAGCGCACGCGCAGCAGTCAATCCCGATAAAAGATAATATCCGCTTTGCCTTCCTGTTTTGTTCCCTTGTATACGTTGGTATCCAGTCCGCCGATATGAAATCCGGAATTAATATAGAAAAGGCACGCACCCAGATTGTTGTCCTGTCCCTGGGTATAAATACCGTTATATCCTTTTGAAGCTGCGACTTCATCTGCCTTTTCCAGCAGTCGTTTTGCCACACCTTTTCCGCGATAGTCCGAATTGACTTTTAAATCATAAAGATACATATATTTGAAAAATCCGTTTTGCATAATGGCAAGCCCGATGCAGGTCTCATTGTCGTAAGCACCGATAAACGTACAATCCTTTATCATTTCATCATAATTATAATTTTCATCGGGAAAACACATTTCCTTTTGCTCCGGAAATTTCTCGACAGTGTAACTCCACTTTCCATTTATGTAACTGGGTATCATTTTCCCATGCAGCAGAAACGGTTGATTGGGAATGTTAATGTCTGTCTTATGCTTGGCATCAATAATTTTTATTTCGATCACACGCTTTACCTCCGCAGATTCAAACTGATTATTCCTATATTGTATCATGGAGCAAAGTAGAAGCAAACAATATCATTAATACTTTCCCTTTTTATGCATATACTACCTATAGATTTTGTCATTCAGAACACTTTGGATCTATTTTTGTCTTGTGCATAGAACAGAATTTATGTATAATTGTCTTGTGGAGGTGCATTATGAACCGAGATAACATGAAGCAAATTATGATTGACCAAAAAGAAACCTATCTGAATAATCCATTCATTTCAAGACATTATCCATTAGAAGACAATGTCAACTATTGCTTCGTCGGCATCAGGCGAACCGGAAAATCGTATATGATGTACCAACAAATCCGGCAGCTGGAATCGAAAGGCGTATCCTTATCGCAGATTGTCTATGTGAATTTTGAGGATGAGCGTCTTCTTGAAATGACTGCTGAGGATCTGAATACCATTTTAGAAATCGGTCTCGAAATTTCCGGCACCGACAAAAGGCCATATTTATTTTTAGATGAGCTCCAGAATATTGCCGGGTGGGAAAAGTTCGTCCGCAGAATTGCTGATATGAAATACCGCATCAGCATTGCCGGAAGCAACAGCAAGATGCTCAGCAGTGAAATTGCCTCTACTCTCGGCGGCAGATTTGTGATTATGAATATATATCCTTATTCCTTCTCCGAGTACCTGATCGCCAATGGGAGGGATAAGGATTTTCTGGGTGCAATCAGCACTAAGGACAAGGCCGACGTTCTCGCCCAGTATGACAGTTATGTCACATACGGTGCTTTCCCCGAATTAGTAGAGATCAAAAATAAGAGAGCCTTTTTAAACAGCATTTATCAGACGGTATACCTCGGCGATATTATCACCAGAAACAAGGTTACCAACGATTTTGCCATCCGGCTTATCCTGAAGAAAATAGCCGAATCCATTACTAAGCCTTTATCTTTTAGCAGATTGACAAATATTTTAAAGGGCGCCGGAGCTTCCTTGGGCAAGCAGACTGTCATCAATTATGTGGGGTACATGACGGATTCTTATCTGCTCTTTACTTTGCAGAACTATGCCGCAAAGCTTGTAGAAAAAGAGACCTCTCCAAAATACTATTTCATGGATACCGGTCTGCTTGGGCTCATGTTGCTCGACTGTAAGTCTGCCCAGCTTGAGAATCTCGTTGCGATTGAACTGCTCAGACGCTACGGTGTGGAGAATGTGTACTTCTTTGAGAATACTGTCGAAATCGACTTCTATGTTCCATCCGACAATCTGGCTATCCAGGTAAGCATGCAGATTCTCGATAACATGGATGCCAGAGAGCGTGAAACCAGAGCTTTTGTGAAGCTGAATCATTTCATTCCCGGCTCAAGATGCCTTCTGATAACAAATAGCGAGGAAGACACTCTTGACTGTGATGGCATCAAGGTCGAAGTCGTTCCGGCTTGGAAATGGTTGCTAGATACCTAGCAAAAGCTTAAGCATAGCCTCACGAATCTTCAGGGCGGCCCAGACATCGTGGTTGCCCTGAATCACATAAATATTGGAATACTTTAATTTTCCCCAAAAAAGAGCATGCATCTGTGCAGAAAAGCCCTTATACAAATATCTCTTCAATCGCAATTAATGCAACATTTTCTCTTTTTTCACAGTTAAACCCGCTGCGCGAGAAAAATGCATACTTATAACAATCTAATCCGGTTGCTTTTACCTGCTTGATTTCTTCATTTATCATTTCATCAGATACCGGTTTCTTTCTAAATTTCACCTCATAAAAGGCATATCCCCGCTCATCTTCTGTTACAATATCAAACTCACCATTAGTCCTTTCTGTAGGATTATCATAATAATACTTCCCAATATTTTCAATAACAGGTTCAATCTCCCCAGCTTTATTTTTACGAACCAAGTATTGTCTGCATATGTTTTCAAATACATGAGGTACAAAGTATTCTTCAAAATCCTTTTCAATATATTTCTTATAAAACACCTCCGAATCCATAATATTCATCTGCGACGAATACCGGAAGATGTATCTATAATAGAAAAGAGAAAGATTATCACAAATATAGTATCCAATTTTCTTTTTATTTGCGCTGTCATTAATTGGGGCAGTCTTAACCACAACCTCCATACTAATTAATTTGTCCAACACATCTACAAGGGTTGGTCCGCTTGATACATGCGACTGAGAAAGAATATCACTGTATTTTGAGAAGCCTCTCGCTAACGCTTCAAACACCTCATTAGCATTTACGATTTTAGAAAGCTCCGCATTCAAATACATGGACACCTCGTTCTCCAATCGTGCTCCCGGCGATGCAATCAGCGATAGTATATTTTCTTTTACACTCTTTGAATCATCTATCAGTCGATTATAATATGGAATTCCACCAAATACTGAATATATCCTTACCTTATCCTCTGCCGAATAGTTCGGGTAAAAGAAGGAAGACTCATAGTAATCCATCTGCTTCAGGTTTATGGTTAGATCCACCCTCCCATACAATGGATTTTCATGTTCCAAAAGCGAATGCATGACTTCCACATAAGACCCTAATATGATGAGTGTAAGTTTTGATGTCTTACGGTACTTATCAATAGCTGCCTGTAAAATACTGTCCATTCCTTTTACAGATTCTCTTAAATATGGATACTCATCCAACACCAAAACCATCTTTTCCTTTGTGGAAAATTCAAAAATATAATTAAGCAGTAACTCAATATCTGTAAACCCAAGTTTGGGAAGTCCCAAAGTTTCAGATACAATCTCGCTTAAACCATTCACATTACTCTCCTGGGCGACCTGTTTGCATTCATAATACAGGTTTTTTACCTTGCTCTTTGCTATAGCCTGATTTACAAGCTCACTCTTGCCCACTCGTCTCCGACCATATATTAATGCAAAAGACATTTCCTCTGAAGAAATAACCTTATTCAACTTTTTTAATTCTTCTTTTCTCCCTATAAACTTCATTTTACTCGGTCCCTTCCGACTCGGTTTGTTCCGAGTTAATTATAGCATATTCATTTTTGTTTGTACATATTCAGATATAAAACTCCTGCCTGTCATTCAGCCTGATCGCCCCGAGACAGCCCTCGCAGTTGTAGCATTTGTACCCGGCTCCGCAGTCTGTCTGGATTGTCCGCCCGGAAGGAGAAGTCCAGATCCTCCGGTTGTCAGCCGCTTCTCCATGATGGCAACAGTGTTATAAGCTATGTACTGCCCGACCTTTTCACCGGCAAATTTCTCACGGATCTCCCGGGCGACACAGACATCATGGATGCCCCGAATCACATAAATGTTAGAATACTTCAGAATCTCAAAATACAGTTCGACCGGCTTTTCCCCGCGATCGAAAATATCTCCGTCAATAAGCAGAATATCCTCCGGCGAAAAGGCTCATCGGACAATTATTTGTTGGAGATTTCTTCCATATACAATTCTGCAATATACGACGGTCCATTGCACCAAAGTCTCGTCTCCTTATTGTATAAAGTTTTACCCGTTTTGGAACATAAGAAATCTGATAACACTTCTTTGCTATCTTTTCCAGTCTCTTCCGCAATCTCTTCAACTGCCATAGTAATGAGAAGATCGATTGTGAAGTCCATTTTTTCTTTCGGAATCGTTACTTCAGCCATATCTTCTCACCCTCCACAAGCAAGATTAGGTTCCTTTACTTCGCAGTAGCTTCCGTGGTAGAGAATCAGCCCATCTGTTAATTTAAGCATCAATCTTAATCCCCTTTTCTTCCAGAAACTCTGTGATGTCCTCAAGGACGGCCTCATCACCCTCGCAATGAAAAATTCCGTAACCTTTTTCTATATATCCAAGGACATCTACTCTTTTGAATAATTCAATAATCTTTTCAATCGGCAAATGCCATTCCTCAGAGGCAAGTCTGATTAGTCTGGTCTGCATAAATGTAATCTCTGCTTTCTCACTCATTATGCAATTCTCCTCTTAACATCAAGGTTCTTGACAGTTGAACGCTTCGGGGTTCTTCGACTGCTTTGCTTCCGTGTCCTGCCCTTTAAAAGTCTCCGTGTAATTATCTGTATTTATTATATGTTGTGTCCAACTTTTAATCAAGCTACGCTTGTAGTGTTTCCCGAAAAATGCAGTGTTTACGCAGGTTATACAAATTCCACCGGTCTGACCGAGCTCGTGCAGCAGTCAGGCGTAACACTCCTGCCTGTCATTCAGCCTGACAGCCCCGAGAAGCTCCTGCCGAATATTCCCGACCTGCTTTATCGCTTTTTCAATCCTCTTCCGGGCTTTCTCCATTCGGAGGTACTGCAACACGTCCAGTGCATCATCATCAAACCACATATCACAGGAATCAATTTTCTGATCTAATAACAACCTTTTTCCCAGAAAATGCGATTCCAAGCTTTAGTACATCTTCTACTCCACTGTCTTTAAGTTCAAGGTCATATCGTTTTTCATCAATCTGAGCTAATGCCTCCTGCGATAAAGCTTCCAGTTTATCTTCATCAATTCCACTTTTCCACTTAAGTTCCATTATTATTCCCGGATACTTTATTTCCCTTGGAATTAAACAAATATCATATCTTCCATCACCAGATTCTCTGTTAGACTTAATTCTATAATGATTATCCATCAGAGTTATCAAGCCCAAGGTCAGCCCATGGTAAAAGCCCTCGGCTCCGGTATCATAGAAACTGATTGTCTTTTCCATATATTCAGAGACAGCTTTTTGAAGCTTACAAATATCATTCGCATACAGGCTCTCAGCCACCATATTAGCAGTTGTTCGCGTAATGGCACCTATTTGCAATAAATGAGATAATATTTCGCTCTTATAGACTGCCGCTATTTCTCTATTAGGAATAGAAACTTCACACAGATAAGCACCATCTGCCTGCAATTCCTTCTTTGGAGTCTTTAAATATCCAGCCACTAACAGCAGACTGTAAATATTTGCCGGGGCCTCTGAAAGCGATCTGTAAACAACATTTTGATCAATTCTGGCAATCACCTTCTCGCCCTGTAGCAGCGCAAAAAGTCTTTCTGTAATATCATCCGTTGCCACTTTCAAAACATCTTCAAGTATCTCGTTTCTTCCAGTATTAACCCAATAAGCCTGTGGAGTGCAACCCTTGGAAATGTAGTTGATCACTGACCAAGGATTATAGATTTCTGTGCGTCCAAACAAATATCCGTCATACCAGTCCCTCAGTTCTGCTTCTTTATCTAAGACTCCATAATACTCAAGCATCTCTCTGACTTCTAAAGCAGTAAATCCAAAATACTTATCGTACTCATCATCCATTACCGAATTCACCGTAAGATTATTTAATCCGCTAAAAATACTCTCCTGAGCAATACGCAAAATTCCAGTAAGAAACCCATAGGAAAGATTTCGGTTATCTTTAAATGCTCCCGAAAAGAAATTCCTCATAAAACCGATAATCTCATCATAAAAATCCTTAGAATAGCCTTCCTGAATCGGCGTATCATATTCATCAATAATAATAATGGGAGACCTGTCGTAATGCTTAGTAAGCATCTGCGACAGCTTCTCTAAAGAAGCAGTCAGTTCAACCTCCGAGGCATCACCGTTAATCACCTTGGCAAAATAATTCTTTTCATACTCTGCAAGCTCACTACTGTTCGCGAGCTCCATATGTCTTCCAAATTCGTCCTGAAGAAGACCTTTGATCTTATCAATGGTCGCTTCCCAGGAATCAAACTTCACATCCTTAAAGGTAAGAAAAATTACCGGGTATTTTCCCTGATGTTTACGATACTCCTCCCCACACTTCCAAATTGCTTTATCTTCAAAATATTTGCTTGTATCCTCCCCCGATATTTCAAAAAAGACTCTAAGCATATCCATGTTCAGGGTTTTTCCGAAACGTCTCGGTCTTGTAAATAAAGAAACCAGCGGCTTCTGGTCAAGAAAATCTTTTATCAATAATGTTTTATCTACATAATAATATTCCGACTGCGCACGAACATAATCTGAAATGCCGATTGGCAGGGATTTTTTGCTTTCTGCTTTCTTTTTTGAATACCTTCCTGAAGACACGCGCCCATCAACAGGTCTTACTACGTCATCAGGAATAAGCCATTTTCTTCCTTCTTTAATTGCACCGTTTATTTTTCCTTTGTTACACATTTCATTAATTGTATTTTTTGTTAGTCCCCATTCTATCGCAATTTGTTCACTGGTTTTCATCAGAAATCCTCCTTTCCAATTTATAATTCGTCTTCTCAAATGGAATTATACTACCTTTCGGTGGAAATATCAAATGCAACGTGGTGGTTCGGTTGAATTTATTTTCCATTTAGCCTTTTATGTACATACTAATCTACCAATCTGACCATACATATAATTTGTCCATTTGCCTCCAATCATTCAACCCTAAATATTTCTTAATAAAATGCCTGCAAATGCATTCGATGATAATAGTTCTCTAATCGTCAACATTACTGAGCATACACCAGAAAGTTTTTTCTCCTCCCTTACATTCCAAGTTTGCCATCCTTATAAACACCATTATTAAAAAAGGACTTGGTAAATGCCTTTGCAAAACATCACCCAATCCTTCTACCGTACGATAACGGTGCAGCGCGATGCAATTTCATCCCTCCCACACTTTTCCCATCAAAACCTTGTTCGCTTCTGCCATGCAACTGTTCCAATACTTTCTTAAACCTCTCGGGAATAGAAAGTCCAAAATGTCCGCATTTCGAGGAGAAAAACGCCCTCTTTAATGAGATTAAAATACCGGCGTCCTCAAAACAGCGCCCGTGGCTATGACCTGCGCATCCATCATAATTACAATTTCTACCAACTAAAAAATAAGCGAACATAAGCCTCTCATCGTTTACAAATTTGTGATGTTCTGCTTTGGAAATGTACTAAACTTCAGAATAATGACGCAAATGCAAAATCCATGCGTGTAATTGTTCCCCTCCATGGCTGTATCCCTATTTTTGTGAAATATACAGTTTAATATACCTGTTCACTGTTATCTAGTCTTCAAAACATCTACAATAGCCTTTGCTATTTCGGCTGCATCAGATTCTTCATTATATCGTCCAAACGAAATTCGAATAGTGCCCTCAGCATATTCTCTAGGAACATCAATCGCCTGAATCACATGCGAAACCTGAGTATTAACTGAATCACATGCAGAGCCTGTCGAGATAGTAATACCTTTAAGATCAAGTCTATGCAGTAACATTTCCCCGCTTGCATTGCGGATAGAAATATTTACATTGCCAGGAACATGGCTTGTATTACCATTACGAATATAATCAATACCTGCTGAATTGAGTACATTAAGAAGTTCCTTCTCCATTATATGTAGCTTTCTTTGCGTTTGAGCCATGCATGCACAGTTCTTTTCCAACGCTACCGCCATTCCAACAATGGAAGCAATATTTTCTGTACCGGCTCTCATGCCATGTTCCTGTGCACCGCCGTCAGCATACGGGAAAATTTTTGTCCCGGACTTAATATAGATAAATCCAATGCCTTTAGGCCCGTTAAATTTATGCGCCGAAGCTGACATCATATCCACGCCGAGTTCTTTTACATTAATCACAATATGTCCCACGGCCTGCACTGCATCTGTATGGAATACTGCACCATGGCTATGAGCAACTTTAGCAAGCTCAGAAATCGGTTCTATGGTACCTATTTCGTTATTTACGAGCATCACAGACACAAGTCTTGTTTCATCTGTGATAAATGATGACAGCATACCCGGAGATACAATACCTTCATTGTCCACGGGAAGATATGCAACCGGATATCCGAGTCGTTCTATAGACTCGCAGGCGTGCAGTATTGCATGATGCTCAATCTGACTGGTAATAGTTGCCCGATAGTCAGCATATCGAAGCATACCTTTGATAGCCCAATTATCGCTCTCGGTGCCACCGGAGGTAAAATAAATTTCCTCCGGTTGAGCGCCGATACAACTTGCAATCGTGGCTCTCGCCTCAGCAAGAGCCATTTTGGGCTTACGGGCAAAATTATATGGTTGTGAAGCATTACCGTACTCATCCTGCAACCATGGCAACATCTCATTCAATGCATCGCTATCCAGTTTCGTTGTTGCTGCATTATCAGCATAAATAAAACGCTTCACACCTTCACCTCATTCAAAAAGTTTACAGCCTTCATCCTTGAATTCTTCGATTTTTTCATTCAGGTCATCAACTGTAACATCCAGATAATCCGCAAGACAATTCATACAATAGAAATTGATAATGTCCCCGTCAAGCAGTTTCTTGTTGATTCCTAAAACATTCTTTTCTCGGATCTCCTTGCCACAAATCACACACTTAGTTTTCATTGGACAAGTCCCTTACCGTGAATACTGGCATTTCGCGGTCTTCCTTTCTGTACTGAGCCGGATCCATTATGGCAAGCTGTCGCCAGATGTTCTTCCGCATCTCAATAGCCGGCCGAAGGCAGTACTTTGTAAATTCACGCACATCAACATCCTGCGCACTGCGTACATGAGGGAAGAAGAGCTTTAAATAAGCAGTTGTAATTCTCTTCACAGCTTCCACATGACGGATATATGCATCACCAGGCACTTCAACCAGTTTATCTACAATTACTCTGTAGCTGGGATCATCACGCAGCAAATGCATGATCGTACAGAAATACTCTGAGTTCAGCCCCCATCCAGATATCTTCATCGCATTGGTCATTGGGGGGATATCCCACCCCTTGATAAAACCATGAAAACGGTCGACCATCGCAGAATCATGAAATAGCACCGGAAGTTTGTCAAACATCGGCATAGTTTCGTCCATGTCCTTCTTTTCTATATTTCCCAGCAAAATCATTCCGGCATCAGCCGTTCCATCATGGCCAGGAACGGAAACCTTACCGTTTTCCATGTAAGTTTGGAGAGAACCGCCCATCTGTTTCTCATCTTGGAATCTTAGCTTATGAACTTCATCAAGCGCCACATAGTCGTTGTTATAAACAAGCCCTGGTTGACGCTTACTCAGATCATAGAACAACTTTGCACGAGTCATATATCCTGCCGACAGACTTCCGTATTTGCTGATAGAACCGAAGATATAGGATTTTCCGGTTCCGGGAGGCGCTAATTCAACCAAATTGAGTCTCTTCTCTACAAAAGGAAGCAATCTCGTAAGGACTGCCCGTTTCTGACTTTCATCAGCATATCCATTGGCATTGTAATCAATAGCGCCAAGTAGGATATCAAGCCATTCATGAATATCAAACTCAGCCCTAAGTTCCTTATAGTAATCCAAGTCAACCGTGTATGGGCAAAAGTCCGTAAAACTAACCAGCTTGATTTTTCCCGGAAGTTTCGGAGACGTTGATGGAAGACGATACCCCAACTCGACAACGCCCCAAATCTCATTTCCCTTGAGCAATTCATCCTTACACTCTGCCCAAACATCGGGTTCGATTATAGTTTCGGCATTTGTCAATGCAAAGTCTGGAAGAGAGAATGAAACCCTCTGGTCTTTAATGCTTATATCGACGGATATCCGAGTAAGAATCTTTATATGTTCATTTTCAGTTATGATACGGTTCTTAATGTTTATCCATTCATCTTTATTGGGCAAAAATGTATGGACGAATTCCATTATCTCCTCAATATCAAACTGACCCTCAGAATCTTCGAACTTCTTTAATACCCAATCTCGCAAAAAGGAAGGAAGCTTTAAGTCCGAGAAAAAGTTGCTCTGCTTGAGATCCTTAAACACCGCCATCTCATCAAAGCACTCTACCAACCTTTCTTCTAATTCAGTCAAAAGGATACCCCCTTACAATATATCATTTGATTTAAAGCCTTCTTTTTCAACCTTGAATTCCAACCCGGTTGCAATCATGGTTCCTCCAGCATACACATCAGCTGTATACGCGTTTGCTCTTGTTCGTTTCGACATTTCAATCGAGAAGGAATGACCGTCTCTTGTATTGGCTTTATACTCCGTATTTCCTACCCAAACCACGATATCATCAATTTTAGTCGTAGAGTAAAATTCAATGACTGGAGGCTTCCTGATGCTACTCATTACAAGCGGTGTCTGCACGATAATCTCAATATCACCCGGCACATAGGAGAGTTCAATAATGGGCACTGTGACCTCCTCCAAAGTAGCGCCTCCATGTACCTCAACGCCCATTAGACGTCCAGGTTTGAATCTCTCATAATTCGCAACAACTGCATACTCGTCATATTCGCCAGCCTGCACAATCATAGGCATACTTCCGGTTTGCTCTGTGTATGCACATACTCGGCCACAATGGGTTCCCTTGACGTCAAATTCTCCATCAATCAGTTGGTTCTTCAGGACAACCAAGCGGCTTGCACCGTGGTCGGATACCAAAATCACCTTGGTATACTTTCCTTTAGCCAAATCCAACTTAATAAGATCGAGCACATGGTCAATGATTTCCAATTCGCGAATTAGATGCGTCGGATATGGGCTGTTTTCCAAAGTGTAATTTTCCGCCCCGTGGTGCTTAATGTCATCAATCTGCTTAATGTCCTTGCATTGTACATTGTGTTCCGCAAAAACATCTAAGAACTCTTTGTTGCGTGAAGTAATTGACGGAAGCTCGGAACGACAAACCGTAATCTTTGAGAGGAGCTTTTTTTGTTTACTTTTTTCCGAAATATATCCCAAAAATTCAACACCCATTGCATCCATAAAGTAGGCAAATGCACCGGACATATCAACGGATTCAATCTTTTCTGAACGCGCAGGAAGAAGCAGATTGTACTCTCTTTTGACAGCTTGCTCCTCGACAAGACTATAGAATTCCGGCGTGATTCTGTTTTCCAACTTACAGAATTTATAATCCTCGAAATACTGGTTCAGCAGAGCTGCATTGAACTTGTACGGCATCAAGTATGCATACAAGTCAGGGTAAATATGCTGCAACACGCTTCGAAGTTCATCATGAGAGTAGCTTCCTGAATAATCGGCAATACATTCCAGAATAATCTCCTTCTCAAGTCTGTGAGAGTCCGTAAGATAATATAGTGCATCTCTCTGCTTGCTTCTTATATATCTGCAATAATCGAAGACTTCATCATCAGGAACTTCCATCTGCTTTAATAAAGCCTTACGGCAGTCGTACAGTCTCCAGAAGTCAGGCGATTTGCAATCTAAATCTACAAGACTGCGAACAATCCAATGGACAAGTTCTTCATACGCCTGTGCCTTCTGACTTGCCAGATCGAGGCATTCGTTTTTAGCACCAAACCGTTTAAGAGCAATGAAATATAGCCATTTCTTCGTGTCAATATAGTCCTGCAAAACATTGATAAACAATTCCAGGTTGCTGCACAAACCAATCTCGTGATTTATTGCATTAATCCAATTTCCCTGTTCCTGCAGGAGAGTCAGAGCATAGGCCCATTGCTCATCTGTACCCATGTCCTTGGACAGTGTCTCGGTAGACCGATCAATACGGCACAAAGCATCATATGAATTCGATTCCTCTGAGATCCGAAATAATGCTTTGGAATATTCATCTGGATGATGCTTTGTTTTAACATGCAAAATGTTGGCATCTACAGACTCGATAAATCCAGGCAAGTTCTGTATTCCATCAACCCAGGCTCCATTTGCAACCTGAAGCATCGGGTTTACAAAAATGATGTGGGGCTTCGGTGTGGCAACACCATCAACACTATAAACCAGTCGATTTAAGCGCAAATCCTTGAAGCTCAGGTAGTCGTTGCACTGAAAGCACAGCATAACGACATGACCCTCTACACTCATTTGGGCAATAGCCGTAAGCTGGGAAGAGAGCTCTTTTTCTCCCATAATCTTCCAACATGTTGTAAATCCGGTCAGAAAAATGTTCCCTCGCATAGTAGCTAAATCATTTAGCAAATCTGCAATTCGGGGATTCTCATCTTCTGAACTGTATTTTTCAACAGTCAGAAAGACGTTTTCTCCAACTTTATAATGATCAACTATGGCAGCCATATCTTCTACGGACTCCACATTTACAAATCGAGGAGCACTTTCATCTTCTCTATTAAGATAACAATCTATCGAACTATAACATCTTTCAAGTGTCAAGTTGGTGCCCCCTTTCTTAGTTATCCTTGATAATCTCGATTCCGACAGTCATATTTCCTCTAATCAGCTGCTTTAAATAACGCTTTACGTCCTCAACATCCATGCTGTCAATTTTCTTAAGCGCAGTATCGCAGCCGGTCTCATCGTATTTAGCCTGCGCCATCTCTTTGAGTTTGGTCTCAACAGAAGGCAGACCAAACCAAGAATACGGTGAGCCAACAGTACGAATCAAGTAATCTCTTACATCATCAAAGTCCGTCAGAATGACATCATAGCTCTTGATAATGCACCGTTTAAAAGCTGCATTCCTTGCTTTTTCATCCTTTAAGGAATCATAGAAGCCAGCATATTCCAGATATTCCAAGGCCTTATCGACAGAACCTGCGTCCGGCTGGCTACGATTCAAGGTATCAAAGACAGCACGAGCCTGTTCAACTTCCACCTCCGGAACCATGCAAAGAATAGGTGTTTTGAATTGTTCAGACCACCTCTTCGGCGATTCTGTACCCGTCTTATCGTTCCACAACTTGCGAAGCTGCATAGATTTACGGGTAAGCTTGAATTCCTTAACTGTCTGCTTAACCAAGTTAACATAATCCGATCTCTCCATCGTGAAGACATCATTACCCTTGATAGCTTGATACAGATCTCGAATCTCATCTTCTGTGAACTCGTTCAAATAGAAAGAACATGCCTGTTTAAAGATCTCAAGCTGGTTAGCGCAGTAAGAAACAAAGTCAGTTGCATGAAGAGTCAGCTGATTTAAGAAATTTTCGCGCTGAGATTCAGGCAAAGAGCCGGATTTCTTGATATTATACAACTGGTTCATTAAGCCCTTCAGGTCATTCCAGTAGTTTTCTGCACACAAATATGAAATTCTGATTGTCTTGCACTTTGTGCACCATTCCTGCATAGCATTATCAAATGTAAGAGCACGAGGATTAACCTTATTACTCTCAACAATAATACGATATTCAAGAATAACCTCACGAATTTTCTGGTTAGCCGTTTCTTTGTTCCATACCCAGTTTGCAGCATCGGCATCAAATCTCTTTCTCAGCCGGTTAATGTACTGCCCATTATCGTTTACGTTTTCAGCCAACTTGACCAGTTCTCCACCTTCAAACTGATGAAGATATGCATCCATACCTTCTTTGCACTTCGTAGAAGAAAGGATTGATTTCAAATCAGCAGATGCATCCTCATGCTCAATGCACAGTGCTCCGATAGAAATGGCAATATCGCTATCGGTTTTCTTGCTTGCAGCTCCGCTATTCGCAATATCACTGAAGCCGTCAATCAGCTCCACCATGATATCTTTTTTTGTCTTCAAATTATCGGTATCAATAATATATTTGAGACACCAGATAGGAAACGAAAGTCCCTTCATCTTGTCTCTAATGCGTTCTCTGGTCTGTTCAATAGAGGTACACAAATTGCGCTGAATACCAAAGGCTTCAGAAGCAACGTCACTGAATTTACGCTCTGCAGGCGTCATGGTAACGATAAACTTATCCTTATAGCGAGGGTTTGGAGTGTTCTGAAGTTTGATTACCTCATCGATCATAAGGCGCAATTTGTCTGTACTCATGACATCGTTTGTGAGACCATCTGTATAAGTGAACGAGCTGACAGCATACTCCTTCAGTACAAATGCCAAAACGAAAACAGACAGATTGCACGGCATAAAACCGTAAGGCTTATCCATCAATACAGAATAAATCTGGCGAATAGAAACACGACCATTCTTCATAAATTCTTCAGCAATAATCTTCTCTACTTCAATCTTTATCTTGGAAATCAGGAGATAAGGTTTGTCCTCCCAATAATTCGGATGCTTCCATGCATCTTCACCAATGAAGTTTTCCAGTTTTGTGTTTTGGTTAGAAGAGCTGAAAACACCCTTTTTCGTCGTATCTTCAGCAACAGCTGCTTCAACGCCAAACTTCACTGCATTTAGATCCCACATTGACGAAGGAACCGCAGATCCAGTTTCAAGTGAAAGTGGGTAAATGGTGCTGTTTATAAGGGTCAATTCAGCACACAGTGCGTCCTGCGTAGTTGCTCGCTCGCCAGCAGACTTCTGCTTAGAATAAATGCGATACTCTCCATTCTCGATACGTTGACGCCATTTTTTCAGAACATCTTTCGCATCACGCTCATACTGACGAGACAAATCATTGTCTTTACCCTTTTGGTAAGTAGCATTTGCCATTGCATTTACATACTGGTCAAGCAAATCATTTCCAAGGGGAGTGATCGATGCATCAATGAAGGTAATATGATAGGAATCATCCTTCAACAGCTCTTCAATAGTCTTTCCGATTGCAACGCTTTCCTTGTCATCTCGTGCAAAAGTCATAATTGCCATGAGTTTGTTTCCAAGAGAAGACTCCAGATTGCGCAATTTGTTAGCCTTCGACTTCAAGTCAGTAGCGGAAGCAGATTCCAACTTGAATCGTGCTTTTAAAGCGCCCGTCAAAGTGATAGCTTCAGAGATTTCACCTTGCTCCACCAGTTCAATGGTTGTTTTTTTACGCATCTTATCCTTCAACTTTTCAATTTCACTGTCATCCGTAACAGACATACGGGCAGCAAACTGATACTTACCTCCACCGATAGGCTGCTGATAAAGGATTTTTTCTCTATCCATTTCAGTAGCCAGACGACCGGCAAGACCCTGATCTAAATCAGAACCTTCAAATGCATGGTCAATATTTTCAACATTAGGCACAAACAAATCGACAGAGCTTCCTACCTTCTGAGAAATCGCCTGCATCAGCAGTACTGCTTTCAAAACTCTACGATGATCGGAACTCAGATTCTGATCCTTGACTGCATTATAGTAGTCGAGAATGCTGCGAATATCGTGAGCGAGATATTCCTTGCCCTTCTCATAGAAGAAGTCCCAGAGTTTGTCAATAGTCAGAAGCGGATTGATATCGAAAGGACCATAATTATCAATATACCATTGGAATCCTTTCAGCTCATCGCCGCGATCGTTCTTGATAAAGTCGAACATACTACGCTGGTTAGAGTCAAATGTAGCGGAAATATGCTTCAAGAGCAAAGCCGTATACGGATGAATCGGAAGAATGCTTTGCAGCTCCTTGTCACTGATTTTCGCCTTCTGCATAACCAGTTTACGTGAGCATTTTGTTCGATCACAAAGTTCGTCTACCGTTTCTTCCCATTCCTGCAGAATCTGCGGATCCTTCTTCTTTGTCATGGCAGACCCCATCAGCCGGAACGCCATATTATCAGGCAGCGAGATCTCACAGATAGGGTCAAAAAACCTGCCCTTTATTTTACCGAATTCCCTATCACCGTCAGGGAAAATATGCATAGCATCGTGAGTGACAATCAGCATGTAAAAAGGTGCAGAGCCGCTCAAATCGACAATTCTCTGAAATCCGGTAAGACTGCGCATATTATTGCGGAAGTATTCCGTAAACTCATCCCAGATAAACATAATTGCCTTCAGATTATTCTCCTGAATGACCGCCTCAATCCAAGCAGTCAGATGATCAACGTCCAGCTGCAGCATCTGCAAATGACGTTCTTCTGCTACCTTTGTAATCTTAGCCATAAGCTCAATCAGGCTAGCACCGGTAAAGCTATTGAGGTTTACAATAACATCATCCGCATCTGCGCCACCGAATACAGGACGATATGGTCCGGCAAGCAGGCTATTGAAGAAGTTCTTGTTCAGAGGATCGTTAATCCACTGAATAGCAGAATCCTTTAATGCCACCTCAGTTGTATCCATGCCGTTTTCTTTTAATGCGTGCTGAATACTTTCCTGAATGGCAAAGACCAGACTGTCATCGCCGTGGATCTTTGAAGAACCGTATCGGTGAACGGTCAAAATCTTCTGCTCTCCAGTTTTCAGTTGCTGGAACTGATTAAATAAATCATTGCTCAGTTGATCCGGGTATTTTTCAAAGTAAGCCTTCGTGTCCTCCGGAGAAGCCTCAAGCAGCTTCTTCAGAGTCAACACAGCATGAGATTTACCAGTACCATAGGCACCCTCAACCCAAACAGATACTTTCTGTTTTCTGGAGAGAACATTTACAGTATCCTTCAGAAGCTTTACAAAGGTTTCATGCGGATAGAACTTCTTCCATATATCGGGGTTGTTATTTATTACTTTCTCGTTGATCTGCGGAAAATACTCCGGATCAATGTCAAAATAGTCGCGATATTTATCTAGCATCCTGTCGTCCTCCTTATCAGTACAATTCAAGAACATCAGCTGATGTTTTGTCACTGCGCAGCGATATGTTGTCTAGGTCAATCGTAAACGAGCAGTTGATAAACTCCGGATAATTTACGCTCAGACCGTTAAGAATCTTCTCCATCTGATCTCTGTCAATGCCGAAAATCTCCGTCGGGCTTACGCCATCACTGTCAATATCATGATTCAGGAGACGCGTCAGTGTGAACTGATAGTAACCATCGCACGCCTCTGCAAACTTGTAAAGAGAATAGAGAATGGCACGAGGTTCCGGATACTCCCAAGGAGATCTTGTAATAGATACAACCCGATTCTTTTCTTTATATGCGTGTCCCATGCCAACTTCGTTGAAAGGCAATTCAACGAATCTTCCGAACGAACTCCAGATGTCATTTGCCCAGCTTTCTTTTGCGCCATCCTGTACAAGCAGAGAAAGTGTGTATTCTTTGCTGTAGATTTCTCCCATATTCATACGCTTAACAAACCAATTGATTTGAGGCGTATAAGATAAGTTTGTGAGCATGATACCCCATGCGGCAGGCTCGTCTAACCCAATCTTATCAATAATTTGAGCAGTTCTTGTAAATCCACCTTCGTCAAGCAACTCTGAATCTCTCAGAAAACGCCTAAAAAAGCTGTACATCTGTGAACCCAGAGAATGCTTCTGATCAAAATCGTTTTTGTACTCAAAGAACTGCCTAAACCAGTCAGCTTTTGGAGCGTGATGTGAATAGCAGTTAAGGCTTTTATTCGTAGCCATCGATAACCCTCCCTTTGGCATTTCTAAGGACTTATAAACCAAGCAACCCTTTTCAACTTTATGACATTGCGCGCAATGTACGCATTGTTCGCTAATTGTTACTTTACCATTTACCATGGAAATGCAACCATTATGACAGTCAGCTTCGCATTCTCTACACCCAATGCAACACGCCGATTTACGAAAAACATTTTTAAAGAGTTTCACAAACAATGGATTGCTTTTAGAATACTCTCTATCGAATCGAACCTCATAGCCATCCCTGATTGGATCTAGGGTAAAGGTAAATTCCTCATTGCGGAATAGCATCCTATACGGCGATTCATCATTTAAAAGTACACCAATGGTCTTTATCCATGTTTTCCAATTTACCTTGGGATTGTGAACCTCAATTACATTCTCCGCTTTCGTGGCTTTTTCTTCATACCCTATGCTAATTGAAAGATCGCGTCCATTCTTGCGAGCTTTCCATCCACCGTTTGCAATGAAATCCTCCAAAACATCATTATCCGGTAGATGTTGCTTATACAATTCTCTAATGATATTGGCATAGGTATCGAACGAATCTGGGTAGCACTCTCTACTCATATATTCATTTCTCTCAGCAGCACGTGGGCAGACTATGCATCCTGCTCTTCTGTTTCCCTTCTTATATGCTTCATTTATAATCAAGTCGTTTGCATAGATGTAGCAAAACAGTTCAGCGGAATTCCATTCAAGAATAGGGTTACAGCTGTATTGACCTTTGTGTTTTTCTCCAAGGCTAACATAATCGTATTCGCTACGAGATAAGCTTTCGCTCCCTCTAACTCCAATAAATGCCATTCCAGTGAAATTATTCTTGCCAGTATGTTCGCGAAGTGCTATCACTTGAGGGACTGTCTTGTGAACACTGCAGCACCACCTTGTGACCGTTGCCGGTGGACCATATTGTCTCCAAGTATATTCGGGCGAAAACTCTGATTTCGCGCGAATAAATTCAATGCCCAAATTTTTGCACCATTCTTCAGTTAAATCAACTGTCTTGTAAGTATCAGGAAATTCCATCCCAGTATCACCAAAGAGAACCTTGAACGCATTATGGGGAAGTGCTCTTTGTACGATATCGAGAGTTACAATACTGTCTTTTCCACCACTGAAAGCCACATAAAAAACATCAGCTTTTTTCTGATATTCTACATAAGTGTTATACACCTTTTTGATTGTTTCCTGAACAAAGGTTTCCATAAACGGAGCATTCTTACTTGCCATTGCAGGAACATCAACAAAACGTAATTGTTTATCCCGTGGCTCTGCTTCTTCTAAAATTGTTATTTCAGGCGGAGAACATAATGATCCACCTTTAGTCTGGGCCACCTTCCGTCCACGATACCAATAGGTATTTGCTTCTGCCCACATATAGGGGTAAACATCATCTTTTTCATAATTCCAATACCGATCAAAGCCCAACATATCCAATTCTTTGTAATATACTGGACGCGGCTCTTTACTGAACTTCAGCGGTGTACTGTTCAGTATATAGCCTCCAGTAGATGGGTCCCAATCATAGGAGTACATATTCTATCTTATCCTTTCTTTGACCGGACCACTTTCGCCTCGGTTACTATTCTTCCTATATCGCTGTAACGTCTTCGGACAATATATCCCTGCTGGCGCAAATACTCCAACGCAGAATCTTCATCCAGCACAATATTGCTGTTTGCCAGAATATCAACCAAAAGATAATTAAAATTCTTAAAGGAGGACGTCTGTTTTACAATAGCTCCAGCGCACACATTGGCACTGTAACCAATGTGGAGCAACATAAATTTCTGGCTGTAATTTGCGACAAAATGCTCCAGCAGGAATTCGTTCCACGGATAACCGGCATACGGAAATGTTCCAAAGTCACGAATTTCCTGAAGCGACATATATTGGCCTGCGCAAATTCGCCCGATTGCCTCATCAGTTGCTTCAATATCAAACTGCGCCATGTCCTGAGAAACAAACTCATTCTGACTTATGCGCAGAGAATTGGCATAAATCTCATCAAAATAAATCGTAGAACCAAGTTCCTGTTTCAAAACATTCAGTTCATCCAAGGTGAACCGAGAATATTTATGGCAGTACTTTGTATACACTTCAGCCATGGACAAATCCTCGCCATATTTGCTGATAATGTTACCATTGAAGGAGAATCTATCGCCCAGCTTATACCCAATGACATTTCTCATACCGACAGGCGTAATCCACTGGTACATTTCTTTAATATCAGGGAAATGTGCTTCTACCACTTCAACGAGTTCTTTGCCGGTAACAAAGTCCTGTTCTTCAATACCGTCCACGATGAATTGAGAAATCCATTCCAATTCGGAATTGCTGAAATGAACACAATCCTCATAAAAATACTCGCCTGTTGTATTCCTTATGAAATCATCGTGGATGCTAAGGGCCGACCTGATTTTTTGTTCTGGAATGTAAGAGAGCTCAGCTGCAATTTTCTCCACTTCGACAGGTCCGGCAGCTTCTTTAAGATACTCTCTGATTTCATCTTCAGGATTCATTTGCACAGTGTAGTCCTTAGCAAGGTAGCTGCACTGAAGAACATAATTTCCTTTATTGATGTATGACAGATAAGTCTTTAGCATCTCAGGTGTATAAATACGCTCACCCTGTAAAATTTCTCCAAATTCCGAAAACAATGCATCATAATAAATGGCATCACAGCCAGAGATGAATTTATCCTCTATATACTGCAACAGCATGTCTTTTTTTCCCTGCGAAAGCATCAATTCAGGGAGATAAGCTTTTCCGTCATGAAGAATTGTTATTGAGCTGATATCCTGGCAAACAAGACCGTCCTCGTCAGAAAGCTCTGTTCCATATTGGTCATGATAAAACCTGCGAAGCTTTTTCATATCTAGCGAAGATTCCATACGAAATCCCTTCTGAAAAAACTTGCCTAGCAATTCCTTGTAGCGAATAAATACAGACTCGTTCTCCATGCTTCTCATCGGATTTTTTTCAACCGCAAATTGTATCGACTGCGTGGTTTTCACACTTGATGGGCGGCCGCCAAACCTGTATTCGATAAATTTCCGAAATGCAGCACTAAATCGGTTGTGCTGCTGCTTGTTATATTCGTAAAACTCAGGAATACCAAACAACTGATCATAGATATGACTGGCTTCTTCTACGTTTGCTACATCCCAAAGGTTTGTCTCGCACAATTGATAATTCGCTACAGACTTTACGCACTGACCAAAGGAAGACATGTAGCTTGTAATCGTGGTCTTTGACATTCCGGACCTTAGCAGCCAGTCGTTAAACTTCTGTCTATCATCTTGACCCATTGATTTGATTCTTTCGGTCGCCGACATGATAACAGGCTGTCGATCCGTAGCCTCATCCCTTGTGGATTCAAAGACAATTTCGAGCTCAGCATAATCTACGTTGCATAAATCCAAAACCATACGGAGTCTTTTTGTAATATCGGTAGAATCCATATCGGTTTCCACATATAAGTTATTGATTATCTTTTTCGGTGCCCGCATCTTGTCACAATCATTCTCGGTTCCAAAATCAATTGCTCCGGCACCACTAAGATTCGTGCCAACCAGCCGCTGAATTGATTCAGGATAATTTCTATTCAAGCAACGCAGAGCCTCAACATACAGTTCTGTCCAGCCTCTAATATCCAGATGTCTTTCGTCACGATATCTGAACGCGAGCGGTTTCGTAAACGCGTATGTCGCATTATCATAGAAATTCACACGTTTTCCATCAGGTAAGGCATTAGAAGTAAAAGATGATGGACTTAATGTAGTTTCTCGATTAGAAACAACAGGCACTGTGGCCTCCGCAGTGGAGTAGTGTATTTCTATATTTTCAAAATTCACATTGCAAAGTTCAAGAATAAAGCGAATTTTTTTGACGATATCCGTTGAACTGTAATTGGTCTCTATCCAACAGCCGTTCTCTAACTGTTTTGGTGCAGTCATCGAATTTACAACATCTCCGATTCCATAATCAATTCTCCCGGTTCTTCCAAAACAAGAAAGGTTATTCACATCAAGAATATGAGGATAATCATCTGTAAGGCAGTTCATTAACCTAATATACAGTTTCGCCCAATTATCAACCGTCTCCTGATGTGATTCAAAATAAGAAAAAAATAAAGGCCTTGTATATGCCATACTATGAATGTTATTGAAATCGATGACACGATTCTCGGATGCATTTTTTTCTTCTTCAGTCAAATGTATTATTTCTTTCATTGGTGCGTTCTGTTTCATATTATTTATATTAGTCAAAGGCGGCATCGCGTGATTGCCTTTCAGGCTTATATCCTGTTTTTCTTTATCAGGCTTATAAATCTTCAGAAAATTATAGTACGCATGAATTACTGTCGACATCTTTTTCAGATAGCGCTTATACGTGAATCGAAAGACTCGGTTAGAATCAACCGTCTGAGCGACTCGGTTAATTGTGCCAAGGTCAGTTGTCTCAAAAAGTTTATTCTGAAGAATTTTTCTTTCCAAACAAAAGCTTTCAATATCTGAAAGCATCAAATACGCATCTGACAGCTGAAACGTCGGTATTTGCGTCGACAGATATGAACAGAATTCATCCTGCACAGACTTTGGTTTAACCACGTTCTCAGTCTCCTTAAGTATTTTTTCATAAAGCTCTCTCTGATTCCTGTATAGATTCACTGTTTCCACGAAGAGCTTTGTGGGTTGTTTTAGTTTTGTTTTTATTCCGGTATAGGCAACTTCCAACGCCGACATCTGGAATGTGATTCCATTCTCATTTCTGAAGATGTCATCAATCTTTATTCCTCTATTTACTGCGCGTCTGCGCAGCTTCTCAGAGACTTGGTGAATTGCCTCTTTTCTTGTAAGTTTCCCATCAAAAGATTCGAGAAGCGTATCAAGCATTAGCACAGCTTCTTCAATATCCCAAGGAATTCGCAATGCCATTAGTTCACCGCCTTCTCAAAAGTCCTCTCAGCAAGCCCAAAATAATCACAAAATATCAAATTTGATTATACACCAAGGGCAATCAAAATTCAACATAAAATGTCGTTATTCGATATAGGATTACAATACATGCGTTACAACTGAATAATAAAAACAGAACCAATACCTTTGTGTTATATTTAAGTCACCACAACAAAAAGGAGTACTCTGTTATGGCTACTATAACACAAGGAATCCCTTCGTGACCACTCCCGCAGATCTCATCACCACCCAAACCAGCATACTCCCTAAGAAATTAAGCTAATCTCGGATATGCGCAGCCGTAACCTGAATACCCACTTTGTTGTCTTTGGGGCAAAACTCATGCAGCTTGGCTATTCCCGTTCCATTCCGAGTCTATACAGATTTTTCCGTAAGCAGGGAATTATGGCAGTTTATCCACCCAATCCCAAGTATATTCCAACGCCTTACGAGCAAAATGGATTATCCGGGACAATACATACAGGTCGATGTAAAATTTATTCCTTCCGTATGTCTCAAAAAATCAAGATCATTGGCAAACCGTTCTTTCAGTATACCGCCATCGATGAGTATTCCAGATGGCGTTTTGCAGGAACATTTGAGGAACACAGCACATATTCTTCTATATTTGTTAAACAAACTGGTAAAATTGTTCAAACAGCATACCTTCGCAGGTATTGGACTGGGAGTCCCCACCGGGAAAGTGCCATTAACTGGAAATTAATTAATGAACTACCCCGGGGCAAGCCCTCAAGCATCTTTCGCGACTACGGCACATCCG
>OIZA01000247.1_pt1 | contig 31277 bp, 29 predicted proteins | sample 1588381 | NCBI WGS metagenome assembly OIZA01 (sample SAMN03283277) | human gut metagenome | biome: human-associated habitat; material: feces | host: Homo sapiens | place: Peru | collected 2012 | reverse complement strand
ATATTTATGACGCGCTGGTCACGGAGCGGCCATATAAAAAGCCGATGACCAAGCGGGATGCCGTGGAAATGATCATGGCACTGACGGATGAGATCGATCTTACTGCAATGAAAAGCTTTTTAGAGAGCGTGATCCTCTATCCGGTCGGCTGTACCGTACAGCTGAGCAATGGAGAGGCAGCGCGGGTGGTTTCCAATAATGCCGGATATATTTTAAGACCAAGCGTAGTAGGGCTTACAACCGGAAAGTTGTATGACCTTGCCGGAGATCTGGAATGTGCAAGTGTTGTGATTCAGTAAGAAAGGGGCTGGCGCACCAGCTGATGGAAATCAGTGGTGCAACAGTTCCTTTCTTTTGCATTTCACAGGGCAAAATGCACCACTTACTTTATTATTCTGCTATATAAAAAAATGTATGGTAAGATAAGGACATCATCGATGATACGAAAAAACAGGGAGGGATTTTGTGAAAGTTCAGATTGCATTGGACGAAACAATCAAAGAACCGTATGCGGTTTTGTATACACCGGAATTAAATGAGCAGATCAGTGAGATGGAAAAGCTGATCCGCGGACAGGGAAAGGAGGCATTTCTGTTGTTGGAACAGGACGAAAAATATCGTATTGTAAAGCCGGAGGACATTTATATGGCGAGGTTTGAAGAACAGCAGGTCACACTTTACGGAGAAAAAGAAAAATACCGCTCCAGACAACGGCTGTACGAAGTGGAGGAAGGACTCGGAAGTGGATTTATGCGGATATCCAAGACCACGATCATTAACTTAAAACAGATCGACAGTGTTGAGCCGTCTTTCCGCGGTACCATGATACTGAAATTAAAAAACGGGCAGAAAGACTATATTTCAAGAAAATATCTGCCGGGATTTAAACGTTATATCGGATTGTAGGAGGAAAAAAAGATGTTGAAAAAAATTATAAGAAATATATTATACGGAATTTCATGGGGATGTGTGGTCTCATGCGTCGTCGGCATGATCGGAACGATGTGTATGGGAAATGCGTGGTTCACAGAGTCGGGGCACAGCTATGCGGCACAGGTTCTTGCAGCAATGATCGTCGGCATCGGCTGGGTACTGCCGTCGATCGTATATGAAAATGACCGGCTTGCGCTTGGTATTCAGATGCTGATCCATTTTGTCATTGGATTCGGGGTATATTTTCCGACCGCCTTTTTTATGGGATGGATTCCGGGAAACATGAGTTTGGGCGGCATACTGCTTGAAATGCTTTTTATGGCAGTGATCTCACTGGTCATCTGGTTTTGCTATTATCTGTATTATTACAGAGAGGCGAAGCGGGTAAATGCAAAGCTGAAGAAGAAAAAAGAAATGGGAGAACTTTAAGGTAGTGCCAAAGAGCCCTGTATATGTTATGATGGAAACGTCATAGCAGATACAGGGCTTTCTCTGTAATGGTGACAGGAAAAATAAAAAAAGGGGAATCTGAATGGAGTATGCGTTGATCACGGGAGCAACCAGCGGAATCGGCTACGCGCTTGCAGAGTGCTTTGCAAAAGACGGCGTGGGTCTGGTACTGGTATCTTCAAATCTGGGGCATTTAAGACGGACGAAAGAAAAACTGGAAAAAAAGTACGATACTCTGATCGAGATATATGAGAAGGATCTGTCTGTGCCGGAAGCGGCGGACGAGCTGTACCAGGAGATAAAAGAAAGGCAGACACCGATTACATTTTTAGTAAATAATGCAGGCTTCGGACTGCTTGGAGCGACGGATGAGATCGATCTTGCAAAAGATGAGCGGATGCTCACACTGAATATGCTGACTCCGGTAAAGCTGACCAAACTGTTTTTGCAGGATATGGAGCGGCGCAGCAGGGGATATATCTTGAATGTGGCGTCAACCGGCGCATTTCAGCCGGGACCGTATAACAGTACATATTATGCGAGCAAGGCATTTTTATATAGTTACAGCCAGGCAATCCGTGTGGAACTGAAGGAGAAGGGAATTTCGGTAAGTACGCTCTGTCCGGGGACGACCGGAACACATTTTTTTGAACGGGCGGGCACAAAAACGCCGTTTTTTGCGATGAAGCCGGAGCGGGTGGCAGCGATTGCCTATGCGGGCATGAAAAAACAAAAGGATGTCATTGTGCCGGGATTTATGAATCAGGTGCTTCGGGCCGTTCCGCAGGGAATTAAGCTTATGGCAGTCGCAAAGATGAAGAAAAAACAGGCGGCACGAAAAGAGGGAAAGCAAAATGGAAAAAAAGATTAGAGTCACGATATTTAATGAATTCGTGCATGAACAGGAATATGAAAATATAAGAAAGGTCTATCCCGACGGAATTCATGGATGCATTGCGGCATTTTTGGGAAAAGAAGCGGATATTACGGTGCGGACAGCGACGTTTGACATGCCGGAGCATGGACTGAGTGAGGAGGTTTTGCGGGATACGGATGTGCTGATCTTCTGGAGCCATGCGAGACAGGAGGAGTTTTCAGATGAAGTCGCAGAGCGTGTACAGCAGCATGTCCTGATGGGAATGGGACTGCTTGCCCTGCATTCAGCGCATTTTTCCAAGATTTTAAAGAAACTGCTTGGCACTTCAATGACTTTAAAATGGCGGCATGGAGACAGAGAGCGTCTGTGGTGTACCAGTCCGGCACATCCGATCGCAGCGGGCGTTCCGGAGCAGTTTGAGATTCCGAAAGAAGAAATGTACGGAGAATATTTCGATATTCCAAAACCGGACGATGTGGTGTTTACGGGGTGGTTTTCAGGCGGAGAGGTATTCCGCAGCGGGTGTACATTTATCAGAGGTTATGGAAAGATCTTCTATTTTCAGCCGGGACACGAGGAGTATCCGGTTTACTATATGCCGGAGATCCAGAAGATCATAAAAAATGCGGTGCGCTACCTGGCGCCGGTCCGGCGGAAAGAACAGTGTGCGGAATGTATCCATGCAGAGCAGCCGTATGAGAATGGAGAAAAATGAAAATGAAATTATCCGTTTTTTATGATCATATTACTGAGGCATGTGCCCAGAAACAGCTTCCGGTGCAGGAGGTTTTAAAGCAGGTGCGGGAGGCAGGAATTACCGGAATCGAGATCAATCTGTCACAGTTGCTCGAGAAGAAGGAAGAAATCTTAAAGAATTTTAAGGACGCGGATCTTTGTGTCAGCAGCATATACGAATTTTATGACTGGGGAAACAACACAGATCTGAGCCACGGCAGAAAGCAGGTAGAGACTGCTTATGAGGTGGGGGCCGGAAAGATCCTTGTAGTTCCCGGATTTGTTTCGGGAAAAGAGGCAGCGCAGTTCCGGCGCAAAAACCATTCCTACAGGGAACTTACCGCGTGTATGGATCAGAATATAAAAATACGCCGGATGAAACGGAATCTTTCGGAACTGGTTTTTTATTCGATGGAACTTGCGGAGGATGAAAAGGCGGTTGCAGTGACTTTGGAGGATTTTGACGGGAAACTTGCTCCCTATGCGACCGCAAACGGACTTTTGTATTTTATGGAACATGTACCGGATCTCAAATACACGGTGGATACCGGGAATTTTGCGTTCAGTGACGAGGATGCATGGGAAGGCTATGAACGGCTAAAGCCGTATGTGGTACACGCCCACTGCAAGGATCGTGGAACGGAAAAGAAGCTGCGTTACTGGAACTGCAAGATCAATCACGGGCTCGCGACAGTTCCGGTCGGAAGTGGTTACATGCCGGTAAAACGGATCGTAGAAGATCTGCTTTCACACGGATATGACGGATATTTTGCGATCGAGCATTTTGGAGCGGAGGATCAGCTTTCCTGCATCAGGCAGTCAGCGGAATATCTGCAAAAGGAAATAAAGTGGCAATAGAAAATAAAGAATTGGGAGAAAAACATGAAATTTTATCTGGCGCCTTTAGAGGGAATCACGGGTTATATCTATCGGAATGCATTGCACGATTATTACGGTATGGGCATTAATAAATATTTTATGCCGTTTCTGGCGCCGCACACCAAACGCAGTTTTAATGCGAGGGAGAAAAATGATCTTCTGCCGGAGCACAATGCGGGGATGTATGCGGTTCCACAGATCCTTACAAACAGCGCAGAAGATTTTCTCCGGATCGAAAAAGACCTTTTGGCGTTTGGTTATCAGGAATTAAATATCAATCTGGGCTGTCCGTCCGGAACCGTAGTAGCAAAAGGGCGCGGCGCAGGATTTCTTCTGGAGCCGGGGAAGCTGGATCAGTTTTTAGAGGAGGTATTTTCAAAAACCAATGCAAAAATTTCGCTAAAGACCAGGATTGGGATGGATGAACCGGAAGAATTTTACCGGCTGCTTGAAATCTATAATAAATATCCGCTGGAGGAGCTGATCATTCATCCGCGGGTGCGTGAGGAGCTTTATCGTGGAAAGCCACATTATGAGATTTTTCGTTATGCGATGGAGCACAGCAAAAATCCGCTCAGTTATAATGGGGATATTGTGTCCATACAAAGTTATGTAAACCTGCTTGCTGACTGGAAGGAAGAATCGGATCAGGATCGGAAGAAAGTCACTTCCATCATGCTTGGGCGCGGCGTGTTAAAAGATCCGGCGCTGATCGAAAAACTGGCGGTGTTTGCGGCAGACGGAGCGTGTGAGACGGAGACAGAAGAAACAGATACAGAAGAAACAGACGGGAAAACGGATCGAAAGAAACTCCTCGCATTCCATGACCGACTGCTTTCGGATTATGAAGCGGAGCTTTCCGGAGACAAAAATGTGCTCTTTAAGATGAAAGAGCTCTGGGCATATCTGATCTTTCAGTTCCCCGGAAAAGAAAAGGAAGCAAAGGCAATCCGTAAGGCACAAAGACTTTCGGAGTATCGGGCGGCGGTGCGAAGCGTGTTTGCGGAGGACGGAGACTGCAGAGAACGTTTTTAACAGAATAAAGATCCAATGCACGCAAAATAAATATAATACATGAATCTGTTTTATAACGTGTACTTTTTCACCTCAAAGTAACCATAGCGCGTTTCCAGGATCACGAACGATTCCGGTTCGCCCCTGCCGTCGCTGACACTGCCCGGGTTCAGATAGGTGACACCCTGGCGCTCAAAAAGTGCATAATGGTGTGTATGGCCGAAGATTACGAGATCGGTGCCGTCCGGAAGTCTGGACAGCCGGTTTAAGTCGTGGATCAGGGAAATGGAGATCCCGTCGATATGAAAGGAGAGAACCTCCTGCATATCAGAGGCATAGCGGCCCCAGTCACAGTTTCCCCTTACAAGATAGGAAGGAAGATCCAACTGGAAAATAGCGCGGTAGCATGCTTCCGTTCCAATGTCCCCGGCATGGATCAGATAGTCACATTCTTTTAACGCATCCCCTACGGTATCCGGAAGAGAGCCGTGTGTATCAGATATAACCCCAATTTTCATAAAAAGACCTCCGTAAACAAATAAGTTTGAACTTACTTTTATTGTAGAGGTTTCTGTCAGAAAAATCAATGATGCGTTGGAAAAGCATTTATTGAAGGTTTTGGGAAAAAGGAATATAATAGGAAAGATGCAAAACTGACTAAAAAATATCTCAAGATAAAAGAGTAAGGGAAGATTGGATATGAATGAAACAACAAAAAATAATCCGCTCGGCACGGAGCGGGTCGGAAGTCTTATGGTAAAATTTGCAGTGCCGAGTATTATCGCAATGCTTGTTGGAGCGCTCTATAACATAGTAGATCAGCTCTTTATCGGACAGGCAGTGGGGACACTTGGAAATGCGGCGACCAATATCGCGTTCCCCCTTTCCACATCCTGTATTGCGCTGGCGCTGTTATTCGGAATTGGCGGAGCCTCCAATTTTAATCTTGCGATGGGGGAGGGAAAAAAGAAGGACGCGGCGTTTTTCGCCGGAAATGCAGTGGTACTGTTGGCTGGAAGCGGTCTTTTGCTGCTTCTTATTACGCAGCTTTTTCTCACTCCGATGCTTTTGTTTTTCGGAGCGCCGAATGATGTGCTGCCCTATGCAAAAACTTATGTGCGCATTACATCGATCGGTTTCCCGTGTCTGATCCTGACCGCAGGAGGCTGTCATCTGATCCGCGCGGACGGCAGCCCGAAAATGTCCATGATCTGTAATCTGATCGGTGCAGTGATCAATACAGTGCTGGATGCGGTCTTTGTGCTTGGCTTTGGATGGGGTATGGCAGGAGCGGCACTTGCAACGATCATCGGCCAGTTTGTATCGGCAGCAGTTGTTATTCAATATCTGATGCATTACAAAACGGTGCACCTCGGCAGAGAACAGCTGAAAGTACATGGAAAATGTGCGGTAAATATCATGGCACTCGGCACGGCAGCGTTTTTTAATCAGGTTGCAATGATGATCGTGCAGATTGTTTTAAACAAGTCACTGACGTATTATGGCGAACTTTCCGAATACGGGTCTTCAATTCCGCTTGCATGTGCGGGGATCGTTATGAAAGTCGGCCAGTTATTTTTTTCCGTTATCATTGGAATTTCACAGGGAACGCAGCCGATCGAGAGCTTTAACTACGGAGCAAGAAAATATGGAAGAGTGCGGGAGGCATATGGCCTGGCAGTCCGGGCAGGAGCAATCATTTCCGCAGTCTCTTTCGTGGCGTTTCAGGTATTTCCGCGACAGATTCTGGCTTTGTTTGGCAGTGGAAGTGATGCCTACTTTAAGTTTGGCGTGAAATTTCTGCGTGTGTACCTGTTTTTTACCTGTGTGAATTTTTTGCAGCCGATCACATCGACTTTTTTTACATCGATTGGGAAACCACAGAAAGGAACCTTTCTTTCATTGACGAGACAGATCGTATTTTTACTGCCTCTTACGTTGATACTGCCGCTTTTTGCCGGCATAGACGGGATTATGTATGCAGCACCGGTCGCAGACTGCCTTGCGGCAGTCATTGCGATCACGATGGCATTGGTAGAATTTCGTGAAATGAAAAAAATGGAATTATCAGTCTCTTAATGGATTGCCATTTCCGTCCACTTTGATCGCGCCACACAGGATCATGATGCCTTCGACCAGACCCCAGATGCCGATACCGGATACGATAAATGCGCCGATGCCGACACAGGTGAGAATGATACCAACGATACTGCATACCAGCTGGATGACAGCCTTGGTTGTATATCCAAGATAAAAATTGTGTACGCCAAATCCGCCGAGGAAAATGCCGAGCAGGCCGGCTGCCAGTTTGGATTTTGCGTTCGGATCACAGTTCGCATCCGGTGCAAGGGAAACACCACAATTTAAACATACGGTACTGGTCTGTGGAACCGGTTTGCCGCAATTTGGACAGAAGTTATTGCCCTGTCCCTTCGGGCATCCGCACTTTACACAGATGACCGCATCGTCGGTCTGATAAGGTTCCCCGCAATTTCTACAAAAATACATGTAAAATCCTCCTTAAATATAAAAAAAATTTTCATAACTGTATTTTCAATCATATCATTTTTAAGGAAAACTGTAAATATAAGAGTTATTAAAGTAAAAAATAATTAAGAAATTGTCGAGAATGAGAAAAAAAGAAAAGAGGAAGATTATGACAGATCCGATCAGAGATCATATTTTATACGAAGATGATGCCGTGATTGTCTGCAGAAAGCAGGCAGGGATTCCCGTGCAGACAGCGAGAACGGGGCAGCAGGACATGGTGAGTCTGCTAAAAAACTACCGTGCGGGGAAAAAGGAAGAACCTTATATAGGGCTGGTGCACCGTCTGGATCAGCCGGTTGAGGGGATCATACTGTTTGCAAAGACGAAGCAGGCGGCGACGGTACTTGCAAAACAGGTCAGTGAGCGTAACATCGATAAATATTATTATGCCGTTGTGTGGGGAAAGCTTGAAGAACCGGATGGAAAGCTTTTTGATTATCTGTTAAAAGACGGAAAGCCCAACTGTTCGGCAGTGGTAAGCAAAGATACTCCGGGCGCCAAGCTGGCAGAGCTTTCTTATCATACACTGGCAGAGACGGCGGAAAAAAGCCTGCTTGAAATCTGTTTAAAAACCGGGCGCCATCATCAGATCCGGGTGCAGCTTTCTCATGCGGGGCATCCGATCTTTGGAGACAGTAAGTACGGTGCAAGACCGGAGGCCGGTTATCTTCCGCTTGCGCTCTGCGCGTGCCGGCTTGGATTTACACATCCGGTCACGAAAAAAAAGATGGAGTTTGAAATACAGCCGGAGGGAAAAGCTTTTTTGGATTTTTTTCCGCAGAGTAAAAAATAGCAGGATAGGGAGCGGCAGACGCGGGCATACTGAGTGTATGAAAACGTATGAATCAAAAATGCTCTGGAAAAAAATATTAAAACTTGCAGGAATCACAACAGGGGTATATATTGGCGTACGATTTTTTTTGCCGCTTGTGATTCCTTTTTTTGTGGCGTTTGGACTGGCTGCACTGCTGCACTGCATGACAAAGAGAATCGGAAATGGGGGCGGAAAAGGAAAAAAGGCACTGCGCCTTCTGTTGTTTTTTGTATTTTTTCTGTTGTTCGCGGCGGGCGGACTGTTCCTTATTTATGAACTGATCATGCAGGTAAAGCGGCTGTGCTTAAATTATGGAAATCTGTGTGCGGTGGGAAGGAATTACTGGGGAGACTGCTGTGTGCGTCTTGAGGCGCTGAGCGGAATCCGGGCAGATCAGATCAATGAGATCGTCTGTGAGAAAGCGGCCGTATTCTGGAAAAAAGGACAGGATAAGGTCATGGCTTGTGTGTTTGACCGTTCGGTAAGCAGTATACAGTGGGTTTTGCACGCATGCTGGGTTATGCTTGTGATATCCGTGTCAACGCTTCTTATTTTTCTCGATTATGACGGACTTGTACTGCGATTTCGGGATTCCGGCATCGGCAAGACGACAGGACACATTGCAGGGAGGCTGAAGACGGCAGGAGGTTCCTATTTAAAAGCACAGCTCATCATCTGGCTTTGCATCAGTACGATCTGTGTGCTCGGATTGTTTCTGACCGGCAATTCCTATGCCCTGCTTGCAGGGATCGCGATCGGAATCTGTGATGCGCTGCCGTTTCTCGGGACAGGAACCGTATTTATTCCGTGGATGATCCTGGAGGTGCTTCAGGGAAAATACGGGCTTGCGGTATGCTACCTTGGCATTTATCTTGCATGTTCCATCACGCGTGAAATGCTGGAACCAAAGCTTGTAGGCGGAGGAATCGGTGTGCATCCGATCTGTGTCCTGATGAGTATTTACATTGGAATTAAGATATATGGCGGAGCGGGTGTGATATTCGGGCCACTTTCGGCGTTCCTGATCTGGGAGATCTACAAGATGACGACGGAGGAGCCTGGTCAGCCTGCTTAACGTTTGCAGAGACGAGATGCGTTTTATGCATCGCATAAAAATCCCCGGTCACAAAAATCGGATCGTGACCGGGGAATAAGTGTGGACTGATATTTATTTATTGCTTCTTCTCCAGATATGCATCTTTTCTGCTTCTTTGATCAGCTCATCACGGAACTGCGGATGAGCAATGGAGATCAGCGCTTCGGTACGCTGCCATGCGGAGAGACCCTTCAGGTTTACTTTACCGTATTCGGTAACTACATAGTGGGTGTTCGCACGGGTATCGGTAACGATAGAACCGTTGTCCAATGTCGGCAGGATTCTGGATTTTAACTGTCCGTCCTTGGTCGTAAAGGTGGAGGAGCAGCAGATAAAGCTCTTTCCGCCGTTGGAGAGGTAAGCGCCGAGCACGAAGTCAAGCTGTCCGCCTGCACCGCTGATCTGCTTGATTCCGGCAGATTCTGCATTGACCTGACCGAACAGGTCGATGTTTACGGCATTGTTGATGGAAATGAAGTTATCCAGTGCGGAGATCGAACGGATATCGTTCGTGTAGCTTACCGGAGCGCTCATAAGTTCCGGGTTGTCGTCCATGTAGTCATACATTTTCTTGGTACCACAGCCAAAACCGAAGGTCTGGCGGAAACGGTCAATGTTCTTCTTGGAACCGTTGATCTTTCCTGCTTTTGCGATATCAACGAATGCATCCACATACATTTCAGTATGTACACCGAGGTCTTTCAAGTCGGATTCTGCGATCAGGGAACCAACGGCATTTGGCATACCGCCGATACCGAGCTGTAAACAGGCACCGTTCGGGATTTCATCTACGATCAGCTTTGCAACTGCTTTATCCACGTCTGTTGCAGGACCGCCTGCACCCATTTCTGCGATCGGATCATTCGGGCCTTCTACGATCATGTCTACTTTGGAAATATGGATGCTGTTCTCAAAACCACCGAGGCAGCGCGGCATATTTTCATTTACTTCGACAATGATTTTCTTAGAGTTTTCACAAACAGCCATCATATGGGAAGCGTTCGGTCCGAAATTGAAATAACCGTGCTTATCCATCGGGGCTACCTGGAACATTGCAACATTATTTTTGCAGTCCAGATCATAGTAATAACGAGGAAGCTCGGAATAACGGATCGGAGCGTAGTAAGCAAAGCCTCTGCTGATGTATTTGCGTTCGATACCGGACATATGCCAGGAGTTCCAGGTGAAATGCTCACCGGCATCCTCGCGTTCAAATACGGCGAGCGGTTTTAAAAGGATACCGCCACGAAGCTTTACATCCTTTAATTCATCAGTACGCTTTGCAAGAGCCTTGTCCAGAACATTTGCCGTGCCGTTGCACCATCCATAGTCTACCCAGTCACCGGACTGAACAGCTTTTACAGCCTCGTCCGCTGAAACCAGTTTCTGTTTGTATTCCTGTGAATAATCCATGAAAAACCTCCTTAAAATTAGTTTCATAGTCTGAAAAAGTCAGATTGTTAAATTTTTACCATACTCGTATAGTATCACTTTATGGCGAAATTTACAAGCATACTGCCGGGGAAATTTCTGGAAAGTAAAAGCACCGGAAAAAATATCCCCCCCGGGTGGCTTGCGGGTTTTCTGCTTACATTAAAAAAGCCCGGCAAAACCATGATCATTGCAACGCATAATCATGAGTTTGCCAGGGTGATTGCAGACCGCATTGTTTTCATAAACCGGGATTACTGCATGGATCACATTTGCGGTGGGAAGAAGATTTATAAAATAACCTTTCGCATGTATCTTTTGTGAATGGTGTCGATCATCTTCTCATCCGGCTCGAATGACATAATGTGGATCGTGTTGTTGTCGCGATATACAATATCATAGATCTTTGCGTCCGGTCTGCCGGATACTGCCTTCAGCTTTTTGACATCGTTGTTGCGGGAATACTGATTCAGTTCTCCGGAGCCTGCCGGGGCAACTAAGATCAGCTCATCCAGATCGATCTTTGCAACCTTTTTTCTCTTTCTTTTGGCCTTGATCTTGTCAATATCCAGCTCGCCTTCAATGTAAGTATATTCATACTCCATATCGCAGGAACCGTGCATCACATAGGCAAAAACAGCAAAAAGCACGGTCGGAATAAAAAGTCCGAGCGGGGAGATGGTCAAGGTTCCGATTCCGCATAAGACCGCAAGTGCGATGAGCAGATACTGGGCGAATAACTGTCCGTAAGACGGCCGTTTTTTGATCATAACGGTATTTTCAAAAATACTCATAAAAAAATCCTGTCCTTTCATTCTGGTATAGCTTACTGAGAGCATTATATACTTTTTTTGCGTTTTATTCCAGTAAAAAAAGTATAAACAAAATGGGAAAACTGGATTTTTTGACACAATTAGTGTATATTAAGTAATAGAATCTTACAGTGGTTTTATAATTTACAGGCAGATGAAAAGAAGACAGACGAAATGGAGGAGACTATGAAGCTATATCATTTTTCAGGGGATTCTCTTGCGGTATTCAAAGAAGGGATAAGCAGGGAATGGGTGTTGACGAATGGAATCGGAGGCTATGCGGGAAGTTCCATTATTGGGGCACATACCAGAAAGCATCATGGATATCTGATCGCAAGCCTGCATCCGCCGGTGGAGCGCTATGTAATTCTGTCCAAGATCACAGAGCGTTTTTCCAGTGACGGGGAACTCTTTGATTTTGAGACATCGCAGCGGGGAGAAAATTATAAAGAAGGCGGATTTAAGAGCAGCTGCACAGAAGGGCAGAAATATCTGACTGATTTTATTTATGACGGACTGGTGCATTTCTGTTATCAGGCAGGAAAATGCAAAGTCGAGAAGACCCTGTGCTTTGAGCATGGGAAAAATACGATTGTAGTTTCTTATGAGATCGACAACCGGGGAGCGGATGCGACGTTTTACTTTACGCCGTTATTTAATTACCGTGCGCATCATGACGGCAGCCGTATTTCCGACCTGAAATTTGAGACACGCCATACCAGACATCATATGTATCTGACACCTGAAAAAAAGAAAGACTTAAGAATACGTTTTATCGCAACGGATGGAGAAGTGGTGGAACGGGAGCAGCGTTTTGATGAAAATATGCAGCTGCAGACAGAGATTAATGTGGAGGCAGACTGTATTGATAACAATTTTACTCCATATGATGTGAAGTTTACGGTCCCGGCCGGAAAGAAAAAGAAAATTGCGCTGATCTGTACGACAGAAGTGACTTATAACCACAATGTGGAGGAGACGGTGAGCAGAGAATACCGCCGCCTGAATGAAATATTAAAGACAGCAGGCTACAGCGATCAGTTTGCCAATACGCTGGTGCTTGCGGCCGATCAGTTTCTGGCTTACCGCCAGTCAACCGGTCTTACGACGGTTCTTGCAGGACTGCCGTGGTTTACGGACTGGGGCAGAGATACGATGATCGCGCTGACCGGTCTTACGCTTGCAACAAAGCGGTATAATGAGGCGCGGGATATCCTCACGACGTTTGCAATGTATGTAAAGGACGGACTTGTGCCGAATATGTTCCCGGATGAGGGTACAGAGCCGCTTTATAACACGGCAGATGCGTCCTTGTGGTACTTTTATGCAGTGCACAAGTTTTTGACCTACAGCGATACGCCGGAGAATTATGCCTATGTAAAGGAGCATATTTATCCGAAGCTAAAGGAGATCATAGCGGCCTATAAAAAAGGAACCAGATTTTCTATTTTCATGGATGAAGACGGACTGATCTCTGCGGGAAGCGGGCTGGATCAGGTGACCTGGATGGATGTGCGTGTGGGAGACTGGGTGGCAACGCCGCGCCATGGAAAGCCGGTTGAGATCAATGCACTCTGGTACAATGCATTAAAGGTCATGGAGAGTCTTGCCGTTTATTATGATGAAGATCCGGAAGAATACCGCGCGCTGGCAGAGAAAGTGCGGGAATCCTTTAACCGTGAGTTCTGGAATGAGGATAAGGAGAGCCTTTATGATGTCATTGAGCCGGATAAAAAGGATGATAAGGTGCGTCCGAATCAGATCTATGCCGTATCACTGCCGTATACGATGATGCCACAGGAACGGGAAAAAAAGATCGTGGAAAAGGTGAGGGAAGAGCTTTATGTTGGCTGCGGACTTCGCTCGCTTGCGCCGGAGGACCCGGATTATCATGGTGTTTACAGCGGCTGTCTGGCAAAGCGGGATGCGGCTTACCACCAGGGAACAGCGTGGGGCTTTCTGCTCGGTGGTTTCCTGACAGCCTATGTCAAGGTTTATGGACATTCCACGCAGACGATCGAAAGAGTGAAGGGAATGTTAGAGCCGGTAAAGAAACATCTGACCAGGGGATGTGTGGGAACGGTTGCGGAGATTTTTGATGGAAACGCACCGCATACCTCCCGCGGCTGTTACGGGCAGGCATGGAGTGTTGGAGAGATCCTGCGCGCCTACACCGAAGACATCCTGCCGTTTTTATAGCAGGCTGATAGAAAAGGCTGACAGGAAGTAAAGCGATAGTCGGTAAAAAATCACATAGAAAGAATGCTTAAAAAGCGCTGCCCGAGGTTTTCCCAGGTGGCGTTTTTTGCAGCACTGGCATAACCGGCTTCGGCGATCGAAGCAAGCTTTTTTTCATCGGACAGCAGGGAAAAGATGCGTTCCGGCAGCAGTTCCATTTTACCGGTATCATAAAAGATGATATTGCATCCGTCTGTGTAAAGAGAGGTGAGCATTTTACTTTTATCGGTAAGGACGGCACTTTTATTTAACATGGCGGCAGGTATCCGGTCGTGGGAGCCGTTTTTGAATAGTGGCATGATATTTAAGGTGAGTTTTGCATTTGCCATAAGGCGGAAAGTATCCGTATAGGGGACACTGCCGTGAAAGGTGACGGAGCTTTTGGATGGATGCGGCATTTTTTCCCAGTCACCGCCGTAGACAGACAGCGGAACGCCGGCATTTGCCAGGGTGCTGATCAGTTTTTCACGAAGGAACGCCCGTAAATAGGTGTCTGCAAGGAAATAAGCCTGCATGTGAAGTGGAAAATTTTCTGAGATCAGACTGTCCGTTTCCGGAATGAGCTGTGTCACGGCAGCCTCAAGCGTGAGAGACGGATCTTCGAGCATGCGGCCGATCAGCTTTTTTATATCTGCAGCGAGAAAAGGCGGACAGTTTTCGATGGCATTAAGGACTTCGGCAGGAGATGTATAAGTGCCAAGAAACAGTACGTCGATCGGGCGTTTTTGCATGGGAGGGCATGGTGATACGGCATCACCGGTCATGGATACCACATCCACACTTTTTATATGTGGATAATTCTTTAAAATATAGTCACGATGGTTGATATCCAGGCAGATCACATGAAAATCCGAGAGCTCCTGCTTTAACATGTCATGATGATAGAGCGGATGGTCAAGCAGCACATCATAAAACGGCGCATGGATGTGATCCAGAAAGTAAGAGCCGTCATCCATCCGGACCTTTGGGAGATCGGAATTGAATTCCAGGACGGCATCAAAAGAGGCGCCGATGTAACGTTCCAGATGCTCCGGGGGCTCTTCGGATGCCCTGAAATATGTAACCTGCCAGCCATGCTTTTTTAATTCGCTGCCAAGCCGGTCTTCAAAATAAAGATAAGAATGATAGCAGACAGATTTTAATGCGCAGATCAGGATCTTTTTCATGACAGTACCTCCCGGGTGTTTTTCCTGTGTATTTTCTAAGAAACAGCATAGCATAATGCTTTTAAATTTGCTATAATTATTATATGGAAATGTAATGTGCACAGAAAGAAGGGAAAGAAAAGTGGCAAAGCAGACAAGCTGCGATACATGCAGTAATTATGTATTTGATGAAGATGAGGACGCCTATCTGTGCGAGGTGAATTTTGATGAGGATGAAATGGCGCATTTTATGCTGCATCCGCATTTTGAATGTCCGTACTATTCCTATGATGATGAGTACCGCATTGTGCGTCATCAAATGTAAAAAAACGGCATTGCAATTTAGAATGACGGATGGTATGATATGTGCTAGCGATTGAATGAAGGACAAGGAACAGGTGCGATTAATATGGAAAACAAATTTTGTTTCTTAAAAGGGCTGGTTACATGTGAATCCGGCCGGATTCAGGACTGCAACATGAAAAGACTGAATAAATGTCCATTAGAAGAAAAAAAAGAAGAACCGAAAGCCGGCGGACAGCAGGCGTTCTGCTATCTGAAGGGGTTGGTGGATTGTGAACCGTGCGATGTACAGGACTGCAATATGAAGCGGGTCACGGAATGTCCAAGGCATAAGTAAAAAGAGGTGTAGCCGTGTAATGTACGGTTACACCTCTTTTGGCGTGGTGGATATACTTAGGATCAGTTATTATAATAAAATATTTATGCGATATATGCATATGACTCCGGGGAATTTCAGAAAAATGTTGTAAAACTATTGCTATTTGTGGGTGAAAAAAATATACTATTAATTATGTAGTATAATGCAAAACACAGGAGGAAATGTATATATGAAGGCATTTGTGGGAACCGGGCAGGGAAGCCCGGAGGATGCCGTGGGGCAGGCAACAAGGGGGCTTACTGCGCCGCAGGCAATTTTGTTTATGGCGCCGTATGATATGGTGGGAGAGGTCGCAGCACAGTTAAAAGCAGCGTTTCCGGATACACCGTCGATCGGAACCATTGGAACCAAGCTTGTAAACGGAGAGGTCAGTGACACCAACGTTGCAGTTCTCGGACTTTTTGAAGATGCAAAAGTGAGATGTGGCGTGATCGAACAGATTAACAGGTGCCCGGTTGCATACGCGGGAGAGATCGAACAGAAGATCATGCAGGTATCTCCGGGCAGAGAGGACACGGTCTGTATTGAATATTGCACCGGTTCCGAGGAGAAGCTTGTCACAACATTTACCTCCTGTCTGGAGAAGAAAGGGATACAGCTTGCCGGCGGTACAGTGTTTGGTGTGCCGGACGGTAAAAAACCGGTCGTGGCATACAATGGTAAATTGTATGAGGATGCCTGCGTCTATGCAATCATCAAAAATACGACAGGAAAAGTAAAGGTATACAAGGAAAACATATATGAAAAACAGTCTGCCCAGTCACATTTTGCAACCAGAGTGGACGTGGCAAGAAAGGCACTGATGGAGCTTGACGGAAGACCGGCAGCGGAGGTTTACAGCAAGGAGCTTGGTGTGCCGCGGGACAGGATCGTGGACAACGTGCTCATCAATCCGATGGGACGTGCGGTCGGAGATCAGGTGTTTATTTCTTCCATGATGAGTATGGAGCCGGACGGAACGCTGATCAACTACAAGCGTATCAATAAAAATGACTGTATCTATTTTTTGAGTCTCGGTGATTATAAAGAGACAGAGTCAAGAACGAGAGAGCAGATAAAGAGCGACATGCGTGGGATTTCACTGGTGCTGTCGGTAGACTGTATTTACCGTTATCTGCTGTACGATAAGGAAGGTTATTTTCATACATACGCAAAAGACATGGCATCCCTGGGAAAACATATGGGCGTTGTCGGAGGCGGAGAACAGTACAATAACCAGCATGTGAACCAGACGATGGTTTGTGCAGTATTTGAATAGGAGGAGCGTTATGTTCGGAAGAAAAAAGAATGAGATACCACAGATGACAGTGCAGCAGCAACAGGGGAATGGTAAGGGAAACATTAAGGAATATCTGAATTCCATGTCATATCTGAGCCGTTTTGTCATTGAAAAGAAGGAAGCACTGGTCGAGGAAGAAAAGAAAGCGATGCGCGAGATCGACAAGGTAAAGGATTCTTATACCGAGGTCATCGAAAACAATGCGGCAGTCAGCGATGCAGTGGATGATTTTCAGAACGAGTTTGCAAAGATCGGAGAAATATCCGGTCAGTTCAATGATGTGATCCAGGGAGTTACGGAGGTTTCCGGCGGAGCACTGGAGGATATCCGGGAATTAAAGGAAAGCTCAGCAAAGGTCGAGGAACAGTTTTCTGAAATCGGAAAGATCTATGATGAGTTTCAGGCGCGTTTTGATGAGATCCGTGCCACGATGCAGAATATTGTGGGCATTGCAAATCAGACAAACCTGCTGGCTTTAAATGCTTCAATTGAGGCTGCCAGAGCGGGTGAACACGGAAAGGGATTTGCGGTTGTCGCAGATGAAGTTACAAAGCTTTCCATCGGTATCAAGGAACTGGTAGGCGATGTTAACAAGAGTATGGAGGGACTGGAGGCAAGTTCCGAAAATCTGACAAAATCATTGGGCGGTGTGCGTGAGGCACTTGATGAATCCCGCAACCAGATGGAAAATACCGAGGAAGTATTTCATAAGATCAACCATTCGGTTTCCGGTGTGGAAGATGTGCATCAGGGTATCAATGAGGTTGTAGACCATTGCACCGGAAAGGTTGAGCAGATCCAGAACAGTATGGGCGCACATGAAAAACAGTATGAGCAGGTCAGAACGAACATTGAGGACTTAAAGAGTCTTATGACACAGAAGGGATTTATTTACGAGGATATCTCAAATATGATGGAACAGGCGGAGCCGTTGATCCAGAATATCTCCGCAGAACTGGAATAATAATACATGCGTTTTTTTCATTTATCCGATCTTCATATCGGAAAACAGCTTCACCGCTATTCCATGCGGGTCGAGCAGGAAGACATTTTAAATAAGATCGTTTGGGCAGCCGGAAAGGAACAGCCGGATGCAGTTGTGATCGCCGGGGACATCTACGATAAGTCGGTGCCGTCGGCGGAGGCAGTTGCACTTTTTGATCATTTTCTGACGGCAATGAAGGAACAGGTACCACAGATTCCGCTTCTTATCATTGCGGGCAATCATGATTCGGCGGAACGGCTGGACTATGCAAGGGAACTTCTGACCGCAAATCAGGTCTATATTTCTGGCATGCCGCCGCGTACAGACGATGCATATTTAAGAAAAGTCACACTGCACGATACGTATGGGGCGGTGAATTTTTATCTTATGCCGTTTGTAAAACCATTTTTAGTGCGCGGACTGTTAAAAGAGAGCGACACGCTGACCTATGATGCGGCGGTGCGCGGGGTGCTTGCAAGAGAAAAGATAGACAGTACAAAGCGAAATGTCATTGTTTCCCATCAGTTTTATGTGGCAGGAAGTAATAAGCCACAGACCAGTGACTCGGAGATTGCTGTCCTGGGAGGAATCGATGAGGTGGATGTTTCAGTATTAAAACCGTTTGACTATGCGGCACTCGGACACATTCACCGTGCGCAGAAGATCGGAGAGAGGCGGTTTTGCTACTGCGGCACACCGCTTAAGTATTCTGTCAGTGAAGAACACCAGCAAAAATCCATCACCTGTGTGGAGTTAAATAAAAAAGGCACGGAGCCGGTCATTACGGAGATTCCGTTAGAACCGCTCCGGGAGCTGCGGAGCCTGCGTGGAACGCTTGAGGAAGTGCTCTCGCTTGCCACGGAAGAAAATAAAAACGATTTCCTTAGCATTACGCTGACCGATGAGATCGACCCTTATCAGCCGAGAGAACGTCTGATGGAGGTCTACTCGCATATTCTGGAAATACGTGTGGATAATGCAAGGACCAGGCGTATCATGGAAGAAGAAACCTTTGAACTGAAACTGGAAGACCCGTCTGCAGTTTTTGCGCAGTTTTTTGAAACGATGCAGGGGCGCTCCATGTGTGAAGCGGAGACGAAGGTTATGGCGGAGATCTTTGAAAAGGCAGCAGAAGGCGAGGTGATCAGATGAGACCGGTACGGCTTCTTATGTCTGCGTTTGGCTCTTATGCCGCGAAGACCGAGATTGATTTCAGACATACCGCGCAGGGCATATTTCTGATCACAGGTGATACGGGCTCCGGAAAGACAACGATCTTTGATGCGATCACGTATGCACTCTATGGAGAGACGAGCGGCGGAATGCGAAGCGGCAGTATGATGCGCAGCCAGTATGCGTCAGCGGACGAAAAAACGTATGTGGAGTTTGCCTTTGAGCACCTTGGGGATATTTATCTTGTCCGGCGGGGACCGGAGTATAAGGTCAAAAAGCAGTTAAAAAACGGGAAAGTGCGGGAGCAGAAGGTGGCGGCGGTTGTAGAACTTACACTTCCGGATGGCATGGTATTTCCCGGCAAAAGAAAAGAGACGGATGCAAAGCTTGCCGAACTTATCGGGCTTGACGTGAAGCAGTTTACGCAGATCGCGATGATCGCACAGGGAGATTTTCTGAAGCTGTTGTATACAAAGACCGAGGAGCGCAAACTCATATTTTCCAGAATTTTTCAGACAACACTCTATTACCGGGTGCAGGAGGAATTAAAAAAGCGCTTTTTTGCGCTGGATGAAAAGCTGGGGTACAACAGACAGGCAATTTTACAGGAAACGGCAAGACTCCGCTGTGAGGACGAGGATTTAAAAGAACAGCTTCAGGCACTTGGAATGCGCACACTGCTTCCGGCGGCCGAATACTGTGCAGTGACGGAAGAAATCTGCAGACGGGGCAAAGCGGCTTTGGCGGAGGAGAGAAAACGGCAGCAGGCGGCGCAGGGTGAAGTGCAAAAGCTTACGGCAGCGCTCACGAAGGCACAGGAGCAAAAGAAGCTTGAGAACCAGCTTTCCGGGGCGAGGGAACAGCTTTGCATTTTAAAACCGCAGGGAAAATCGCTGGAAGCGGAGCAGATAAAGGCAGCAGCAGACCGGAGAGAGAAAGAACCTTCTCTTCTGGAAAAACGTGTTGCTGCAAAACAGGCACTGGCACGTTTTGATGCACTTGAAGAAAAGAAGCAGGCAGAGCAGAAGGCAAAGGCAGAGCTTGATGCGGCAAAAACGGCGCTTGCGGCGTTGAAACAGAAATTGTATGAATTGCAGAAAAAACAGGAATTTTCCGAACAAAAGCTACAGCAATGTCAGGATGCCGAAAGCAGGCTGTCCAGGGCAAAAGAGCAGGAGAAGATCTGTGAACAGAGCAGGCAGGAGCTGTTTCGCTTAAAGGAACTGGACCGGCAGTGCCTGGATGAGCATGAAAAACAAAAGGAGTGCCAGAGTGTGCTGCTTTTGGCAGAGGAAGAAGCCAAACGTCTGATCCTGCGTTATGAGTCGGATTATGAACAGTTCCTTTTTGCGCAGGCGGGAATCCTTGCGGAGCACTTAAAGGACGGGGAACCGTGTCCGGTCTGCGGTTCCGTGGCACATCCGCATCCCGCAAAGCTCAGTGAGAACGCACCATCCGAGGAATGCATCCGCCGGGAAAAAGAAAAGAGCGAACAGGCAAAAGAAAAAAGAGAGAAATGTCATCTCGCGTTTGTGGCACAAAGTGCTAAAGTGCAGGCAGCCGGACAGCAAAGAGATGAGCAGTGGGAGCGGTGCCTTGCAGGGCTTGCGGAAATGCAAAGAGCTGGTGTGGCGCAGATTGCGGAAACAGAACAGATTGCGGAAACAGAACAGATCAAGGAACTTTTTGAAACTGCCGTGGAGCTGGAAAAGCAGGCGCACGCGGATGCAGAAGCAGCTAAGAAAGCGGAAGACGAACGGATCGCACTTCTTGAAGAAACTGACGGACAGAAGAAACAGATGGCAGAGCTTACAGAAGAGTGCGAAGAAAAAGGTGCGGTATGTACGTCCCTAGAGCTTGTCTGGACGGAAAAGCAAAAAGAGCTGCTTGTCTGGAGAGAGACGCTTGCATATGCAGATAAGCGTGCGGCGGAGGAAGCACTGGCCCTGGTTGAAAAAGAACTGACCGGGCTTGCTGAGAATGAGACACGTGCACAGCAGGCATATCATGAATGGGAAAATGCATGCAGCCTGCTGAAAGGTACGATCGCGGCGGGCGAGAAGGCGCTTGGCAAAGAAAAAACAAAAGAGCCGGAACTGTTAGAGGAGGCGCTTGTACAGAAAACGGAACTGCAGAAAGCGTCGGAAAAACAGCTTGCCACACTGCACAGTGAAAATGCATCGAATGAGGCAGTTCTGACGGAACTCAAAAAATATGCCGCACAGCGGGGAGATATGGAAGAAGAAGCGGCGGTGCTTGAAAATTTAAGTAAAACGGCAAATGGCAGGCTCGGAGGAATGGCAAAGCTTGATCTCGAAACCTATGTGCAGCGGCAGTATTTCCGGCAGATCATCGCACAGGCGAACCGGAGACTTGTCGTCATGTCGCAGGGACAGTTCATTTTAAAGTTAAAGGACAGTGAAAGTGCGGGCAGAAGCAGAAATGAAGGGCTTGATCTTTCGGTATACAGTCTGGTGACGGATACGGTCCGCGATGTAAAAACCCTCTCCGGCGGTGAGGCGTTCATGGCAGCGCTCTCCATGGCACTGGGGCTTTCCGACATCGTACAGCGCACAGCAGGTGCCGTACATCTGGATATGATGTTCATTGACGAGGGCTTTGGCTCTCTGGATGACAGTGCACGTGAGCAGGCGATCGGTGTGCTTCGTGATCTCGCAGGGGAAAGCGGTGTGGTCGGAATCATTTCGCATGTCGCAGAGCTTAAGGACAGCATTGAAAAAAAGCTGATCGTAAAAAAGACAGAGCGCGGCAGCACGGCGTCCTGGGGCTAGGCAAATGCCCCGAAACGTGCTACAATAAATATTCAGTAATATATCATTGTACATGATAAAAGATATATCTACGATATCCGGTAAATATGAAAACAGGGGCAGGCGGCAGATGACCGCCTGTTTTTAAGGATAAGTGAGGGAGAACTATGGAAATATCACAGGCACCGGTTGGCGTCTTTGATTCGGGCGTTGGCGGGATCAGCGTTTTGCGTGAACTGGTAAAGCTGCTGCCGAATGAAAATTATATTTATTACGGAGATTCAAAAAATGCACCTTATGGTCCGAAGACGCTCGAAGAGGTGCGCAGGCTGACGATCTCCCATATTGATTTTCTGGTGGGGCGCGGTGTGAAAGCGATCGTGGTGGCGTGTAATACAGCGACGAGTGCGGCGATTCATCTGCTTCGGGAAAGATACCCGGATATGCCGGTCATCGGCATTGAGCCGGCGTTGAAACCGGCAGCATTGTCGAAAAAAGATGCCAGGGTGCTGGTTATGGGAACGCCGATGACGATACGTGAGGAAAAATTTCACCATCTGATGCATGATTATGAGTCGAAGGCGACGATCTATCCGCTGGCGTGTCCGGGCTTGCCGGAGTTTGTGGAGGCGGGCGATCTGGACGGAGAGGATCTGAAAGCCTATCTGCGTGAAAAGCTTGCGCCGTATCTTGGAAATGTGGATGCAGTCGTGCTTGGCTGTACGCACTACCCGTTTGTGCGTCCGGTGATCCAGGAACTGTTTGGAAACGGAGTTGCCGTATTTGACGGAGGTGCAGGGACTGCACGTGAACTGCGCCGCAGAATGAAAGAGAGCGGCATTTTAAATCCATCCAAAGAGAAGGGAAAGATTGAGATCTTAAACAGCAAAGAGACAACAGATGAGATCGTACTCTGTGAAAAACTGCTGTCCTTAGATGAAAAATAGCAGACCGAAACCGGTCTGCGGAAGATTTGTTTGACAGAGTTATTGTGAATCCGTCGTGGTCAGTTTTCTGCCACGGCGGATTGTTCTTTTGCAAGCGGGAGCGTAAAGATAAATTCGGTGCCGACACCTTCGGTGCTGATGACATTGATATTTTCTCCGTGTGCCTGAATGATCTCCTTTACGATCGCAAGTCCGAGACCGGTTCCTTTTTTGTCCTTGCCGCGGGATAGATCTGTTTTGTAAAAACGTTCCCAGATCTTATTTAAGCTGTCCTTTGGAATGCCGATGCCGGTGTCTTTCACAGAGACGAAGACTTTGCCGTTTTTCTCAGTGGTCTCAATCGTGATCGTGGAATCATTGTGGCTGAATTTGATGGCATTGTCGATCAGATTGTAGACGACCTGCTCGATCTTGCTCATATCGGCACGGACAAAAAGCGTCTGACCGGTTAAGATCAGTTCAAAGGACAGGTGCTTTTCCTTGCAGCGCCCCTCGAAAGTCATAGCTGTCATCTTGATTACATGATTGATGTCAAAATTGCTGGTGTCTAAGATGGTTCTGCCGTGGGAGCCGTATTTATTCAGTTCGAGAATACTGTTTGTAAGCTTGTTTAAACGCTCTGTCTCAAACAGGATGATATTTAAATACTTGTCCTGCAGCTCCGGCGGGATCGTGCCATCCAGCATGGCTTCCACATAGCCCTTGATCGAGGTGAGCGGAGAGCGGAAATCATGTGAGACATTGGAAACAAACTTCCGCTGATCTTCCTCAAGCGTATTCATTTCATTGGCCATATAGTCGATCGAGGCAGCGAGATATCCGATCTCGTCGTTGGTGTGCACATCGATCTTTTTTGAGAAATCGCCGTCTGCATAGCGTGCAACTGTCTTTGCAATCTTATGGATCGGATGGATCACAAAAAATACCAGCAGAAAGATGAGAAGCAGTGCGCAGACCGAGAGCAGGCCAAGTGTCAGGTAAGACAGATTCAGCAGCCGGTTGTTAAAAGAAGTGATCACGGACAGAGGTTTGTGGATGACGATATAACCCTTCACCTTATAATCGACCGTGATCGGTGCAAAGACACTTAAGTAGTCCTGGGAAAAATAATTGTAAAAATGTCCGATCTGATAGTAGGTGCTGCCAAAATCAGTTGCGTTAAAGCTGGTGATGCGCTCGGGATTGTTCATATCCACCGGCGTTCTTGAGTTGACCAGAATCGTCCCGTCCGTATTGATCAGCCAGATCTGGGAAGAGAGATAGGTATCAAGTGCACCGAACTGATTCTGGAGATCTTCCAGGGTCATGGTGTTTTTATAGTATTCGGCGGCATACTGGTTTGCCACGAGCGTTGCCTCGCGGTAGAGATCGGAAGCCGTATGTTTTTTCAGGCAGCGAAGCTGAACCTCGGCAGTCACGGTGGAGACCAGGATAAATCCCAGGATACCGAAAAGCAGATAGCCGAGCAGCAGCTTCAGATACAGTGTCTTTTTCATGTTATGTAAACCTCTTGCTATGTAAAAATAATACGTCAGTCTTTCACTTCAAATTTGTATCCAATGCCCCAGACGGTGGCAAGACTCCAGGAATCATTATCCTTGATCTTTTCGCGGAGGCGCTTGACATGGACATCCACGGTGCGGGTATCGCCGATGTATTCATACCCCCAGATGTGGTCAAGAAGCTGTTCTCTTGTAAATACCTGATTCGGAGATGAGGCAAGAAAATATAAGAGCTCCAGTTCCTTTGGCGGCATGTCGATCGGCTGTCCCTGATAGAGCACGGAATAGTTGGAGAGGTTGATGACCAGATCCGGGTATTCCACGCATTTGATGTCTGCGGCGGGCGCATCCGGCTTTGCCGGCTGGAAGCGGCGCAGAACTGCCTTCACGCGGGCAACCAGTTCCTTGGAATCGAACGGTTTCATGATATAGTCATCTGCACCGAGCTCCAGGCCAAGCACCTTGTCAAAGATCTCGCCCTTTGCGGAGAGCATAATGATCGGAACGTTGGATTTGCTGCGGATCTCCCGGCAGACCTGATAGCCGTCAATGCCCGGAAGCATCAGATCAAGCAGGATCAGGTTCGGATTGTAGGTCTCAAATGCTTTTAAGGCATCTTCGCCGTCATTTACGATTTCGGTATCATAACACTCTTTGGTCAGATAAAGAGAGATCAGTTCTGCGATATTGTTGTCATCATCTACGATTAAAATTTTCTGTTTTGCTGCCATAAAATACCTCCGTTAAAAATTCTTTGTCTATTCAAATTCTGCGATCGTCACACCGGCGTCTCCTTCCCCAAATTCGCCGAGGTGATAGGATTTTACATATTTTAAACGTTTTAGGTGCTTGTGCACAGCGGCGCGCAGTGCGCCGGTTCCCTTGCCGTGGACGATGCGCACGGATGGCAGATGTGCGATATAGGCATCATCTAAATATTTGTCCAAAACAGCGATCGCCTCGTCGGTTGTCATGCCGATCAGATTGATCTCCGTGGAGACCGATGCGGATTTGGACATGCGGATCTTGCCGGAGCCGGATTTGCCGGTCGCTTTTTTTGCTGTGGCAGGTGTGGTGTCATCAGCAAGGAGCACCAGGTCTCTTATATTGACCAGAGAGCGTAAAATACCCATCTGCACGTAAAGGTCGCCCCTTGCGTTCGGCAGGGTGTGGACGGTTCCGGTCAGATTCATGCTGAGGACTTTGACCCGGTCGCCGATACGCAGATTCTTTGGCGCATTTCCGGCAGTCTGCTGCTTTTTCTTTGTATCTGCCATATTTTTCTCTGCAGCGGACATTTTATCACGGATTTTGGAACGCTGTCTTTCCATCTCGCTGACCGGCGCATGGGTGGAGCCGTATTTGTTGAAATTGCGGATGGAAGTATCAGCAACATCCTTTGCTTCTTTTAAGATCGCGTAAGCCTGTTCATTTGCCTCACGTAAGATCTTGTCACGGCTCTCATCCAGCCGTTCCTGCTTTGCCTCAAGCTTCTTCTTTAAGGAGGCAACCTCTGCCTTGTACTGTTCGATCTCAAGCCGTTCTTTTTCAATGGTAACGCGGCTCGATTCGAGGTCTGCGATCAGATCCTCAAAATTCTGTTCACTTGTTGTGATCGTTGTCTTTGCATCTTCGATAATGTCAGAAGGAAGACCGAGTTTACCGGAGATCGCGAATGCATTGCTCTTTCCCGGAATACCGATGAGCAGACGGTAGGTCGGACTTAATGTCTCTACGCTGAATTCGCAGCAGGCATTTTCCACGCCCGGAGTGGAAAGGGCAAAGACCTTGATCTCACTGTAATGCGTGGTCGCCATGGTGCGTATGCCCCGTGCATGCAGCTTTGAGAGGATCGAGATCGCAAGGGCAGCGCCTTCGGTCGGGTCGGTTCCGGCGCAGAGCTCATCAAAAAGTACCAGAGAGCGTTCATCCACATGGTCTAAGATCGAGATGATATTTGTCATATGCGAGGAGAACGTACTGAGACTCTGCTCAATGCTCTGTTCATCTCCGATATCTGCAAAGACTTCATGGAATACAGAAAGCTCCGAGCGGTCATTTGCCGGAATATGCAGTCCCGCCTGTCCCATCAGTGTAAAAAGTCCGACGGTTTTTAAAGAAACGGTCTTTCCGCCGGTATTTGGTCCGGTGATGATAAGAAGGTCAAACGCGTCGCCCAAAGTGACGTCGATCGGAACGACCTTATGTCTGTTTAAGAGCGGATGACGTCCCCTGCGGATATGGATATAGCCGTTTTCATTGAAAACCGGCGCGGTTCCGTTGTAGATCTTCGCGAGCGATGCCTTTGCAAAAATAAAATCAAGCTCGGTCAGAATCCGGTAATCATCACGGATATATGGAATATATTCAGACGTGATGTTGCTTAAATTTGCGAGAATGACCGAGATCTCTTCCTGTTCTTTTAAGTAAAGCTCTTTTAATTCATTATTCAGATTGACGACTGCCATCGGCTCGATAAACAGCGTGGAGCCGGTCGAGGACTGGTCGTGCACCATGCCAGGCACCTGATTTTTGTATTCGGCCTTGACCGGCAGACAGTAGCGGCCGTTTCGCATGGTGATGACACCGTCCTGCAGGCTGTTTCGGATGTTCGTGTTATTTAACATCGCGGTCATCTGTGAGTGGACGCGGTCGTTCATGCTGCGGATGTTTCTTCGGATATTTTTTAAAGTCGTGCTGGCATCATCTGCGATCTCATCTTCGGAAATGATGCAGCGGCGGATCTCATCTAAAAGCGGTGTCAGCGGTTCAATGCCGTCAAAGAGATCATCGAGCGAGTCTCTGGAGGCATCCTCTGATTTCCCGCGGGAAAAAGCCTTCACCCGTTTTGCAGCTTCAAGCAGGGAGCAGAGGGATAAAAATTCTTCAATGCCCATAGTTCCACCGATCTCAAGGCGTTTTAGAGAGGCTTCCATATCATGGATGCCCGAAAAAGAAACGCTGCCCTTCTGAAAAAGGCGCGTGAGTGCGTCTGCGGTCTGTTTCTGTGCGGCTTCGATCTGGCCTTTGTCCGTCATGGGCTTTAGGGAGCGGCAGAGCTCCTTTGCCTTCGGGGAGGCGGCCTGTTCGGTCAGAAGCTCGATAATTTTATTATATTCTAACGTTTTTAATACCTTTTCGTTCATGTCAATTCTCCAATTTGTGTTACTGATCTTTTGCAGAAATTTTATGATAAATTCTACTATAAATAAGTATAACCCAACCGTGTGGAAATCGCAAAAAGTATTTTGCAGATCCCGAAATTCATTTAAACAGTTGCAACCGCCGTAAATTCAACGTATAATGGGAGCAGACCTGAAGAAATGGGGATTTTACTATGCCAGAGAAAAAGGAAGACGAATTCGCGTTTATTAAGGAAAAAATTAAGGACAAGCCGGTGAACAAGAGAAGGCTTTTGCGCCGCGTGGCGGTTCTTGCGGCATCGGCAGTTGTATTCGGGCTGATCGCATGCTTTGTCATCACACTGGTTCAGCCCTATATGGAAAAATGGCTGTATCCGGAAGAAAAACCGACTGTGACGATTCCGAAAGATGAGCTTGAGCCGGAGACCGAACGGGAAACGGAAAGGGATTCCGATACAGAGAACACAGCTCCGGTTTACATAACTGAGACACAGGAGCTGGAGACCACAGATTATCAGAAACTGCAGAATAAGATCTATGCCATCGGTGAGGAGCAGAACAAGTCCATCGTTACGGTAACCGGCGTAAAGAGTGACATGGACTGGTTTAATACGCCTTATGAGAGCTCCGGACAGGCAAGCGGCATCATTATTGCAAACAACGGGCAGGAGCTGCTGATCCTGACAGAGAAAAAAGTGATCACAGATGCGCAGTCGATCCGTGTGACGTTTGTGGACGGAACGATCGTGAACGCTGTGTTAAAACAATACGATGGAAATACCGGGGTAGCGGTTCTTAGCGTGGCGCTGTCCGATATTTCGGATGAAACCTTAAGCACGGTCAAGACAGCGGTACTCGGCAATTCCTATGCGGTACAGCCTGGTACGGTGGTCATTGCGCTCGGCAGTCCGCTCGGGGCCAACTTTTCGATCCTGACCGGAGATATTACGGCGACCGGAAACAGCGTATCCACGCTTGATGCGACCTATCATGTCCTGAATACGGATATTGTGGGAAACAGCAGCGGCAGCGGTGTTCTGATCAATTTAAACGGAGAGGTTGTCGGACTGATCATGCAGGGCTACAGCAGCAGCGGAGACACGAATACGCTGACAGCGGTATCTATCTCAGAATTGAAGGAAGTGATCGAAAAGCTTTCCAACAATCAGAGCATTCCGTATCTCGGAGCAAAGTTAAGCACAGTGACAGATGAAATTTCGGCATCCTATGATCTGCCGAAGGGCGTATATGTGAAGTCTGTGGAAATGGACTCTCCTGCGATGAATGCCGGACTTCAGAGCGGTGATGTCATCGTGGAATTAAACGGCGCGGAGATCGCGGATGTATCGGACTATACGGAAAAACTGCTTTCCCTCTCACCGAATACGAACGTGAGTATAGCAGTAAAAAGACAGGGAACAGACGGCTACACCAAGATCACCTGTACGGCAGTCGTCGGAGTTTTGGAATAAATTTTGGAGGATTGGACATGAGATATATTGAAACATTACGTGAGGGAGAGAGAGTCAATGAGGTTTTTCTCTGTAAACATAAACAGGCGGCGGTCACAAAGAACGGCAAACCGTATGAATCACTGATGCTGCAGGATAAGACGGGGCTTTTAGACGCGAAGATATGGGACCCGGGTTCACAGGGCATCGACGACTTTGACAGCCTGGATTACATCAATGTGGTCGGAGATCTGACCAGCTTTCAGGGTGCGCTTCAGTTAAATGTCAAACGAGTACGCAAGGTACAGCCGGGCGAGTATGATCCGAAGGATTATCTGCCGGTCAGCGACCGTGACATCGATGAAATGTATGAAGAGCTCACCGGATACATTGCAAAAATGAAAAATCCGCATTTAAAACAGCTTGCGAGCAGTTTCTTTTTGGAGGATGCGGACTTTGAAAAACGCTTTAAATTTCATTCCGCGGCAAAGAGCGTGCATCATGGATTTGTCGGCGGACTTTTAGAGCATACACTTGGCGTGACAAAGCTCTGCAATTATTTTGCAGACAGCTATCCGATCTTAAACCGCGATCTGCTTGTTACGGCGGCAATGTTTCATGACATCGGAAAACTTTCCGAGCTCTCAACATTTCCGGAGAATGATTATACGGATGAGGGACAGCTCCTTGGCCATATCATGATCGGCGCGGAGGTTGTGGGAGACCGTATCCGCGAGATCCCGGATTTTCCGGTGAAGCTCGGAAATGAGTTAAAGCACTGTATCTTAGCGCATCACGGGGAACTGGAATTTGGTTCACCGAAAAAACCGGCACTTGTGGAAGCAGTTGCACTTACATTTGCCGATAATCTGGATGCGAAGATGGAGACGATGAAAGAAGCATTTGCAAAAGTGCTGGACGGCAATACCGAGTGGCTCGGTTTTAACCGTCTGTTTGATTCGAATATCAGAAAGACCAGTATTTAAAGGATGAACGATTTTGAAAAAAGATGATGTAATCGAAGTAAAGATTGAGGACATGGGTGTGGACGGCGAAGGCATCGGAAAAGCAGACGGCATTACGCTGTTTATCAAAGATGCCGTGATCGGTGATGTCGTGCAGGCAAAGGTCATGAAGATGAAAAAAAGCTATGGCTATGCGAGACTGCTTGAAGTGCTGACACCGTCGCCTTACCGCGTAGAGCCGAAATGTCCGGTCAACCGCCCGTGCGGTGGCTGCCAGCTTCAGGCGCTTTCCTATGAAAAACAGCTTGAATTCAAGGAGAACAAGGTGCGCAACAATTTAAAGCGCATCGGTGGATTTACGGATATTCCAATGGAACCGATCGCCGGGATGGAGGAGCCTTATCACTACCGCAATAAGGCACAGTTTCCAATCGGCAGGGATAAAAGCGGAAAACTTACCGCCGGCTTTTACGCGGCGCGCACGCACAGTCTGATCCCGGTGGAAGAATGTTATCTGGGGGCAGGGATCAACGAGCCAGTCTTAGAAAGAATCCTGCAGATCATGGAACAGGAGCATATCGAACCATATGATGAAAAGACGCACACAGGGCTGGTGCGTCATATTTTGATCCGTTTCGGATTTACGACCAAAGAGGTCATGGTCTGTTTTATCTTAAATGGCAAAAAGCTGCCAAAGCAGGAGAAATTCATTGCCGCACTGACTGAGATCCCCGGTATGACAAGCATTTCCGTAAACCGTAACGAAAAGGATACCAATGTGATCATGGGCGAAAAGACAATCACGATCTGGGGAGCGGACTACATTACAGATTATATCGGTGACATCAGATATCAGATCTCGCCGCAGTCCTTCTATCAGGTCAATCCGGCGCAGACCAAAGTCTTATATGAGAAGGCTTTGGAGTACGCAGGGCTCACCGGGACTGAGACTGTGTGGGATCTCTACTGTGGCATCGGAACGATTTCCTTATTTCTGGCGCAGAAAGCGAAAAAAGTCTTTGGCGTGGAGATTGTGCCGCAGGCAATCGCGGATGCAAAAAAGAATGCTGCGTTAAACGCCATCACGAACGTCGATTTCTTCGTCGGCAAGGCGGAAGAAGTCTATCCGTCTTATGTCAGGGAGCATAAAGAGGAGGCCAGAGCCGAGGTCATCGTGGTCGATCCGCCGCGCAAGGGCTGTGAAGAAAGCCTGCTCTCCACGATCGTGTCCATGACGCCGGAGCGCATCGTGTATGTGAGCTGTGATTCCGCGACACTCGCGCGGGATTTAAAGTATCTGTGCGGACAGGGGTATGAGTTAAAGCGCGTGCAGGCGGTGGATCAGTTTTGCCAGACGGGACATGTGGAGACAGTAGTACTGCTTTCCCACAAAAAGCCAGACGGA
>OIZA01000244.1_pt1 | contig 31418 bp, 25 predicted proteins | sample 1588381 | NCBI WGS metagenome assembly OIZA01 (sample SAMN03283277) | human gut metagenome | biome: human-associated habitat; material: feces | host: Homo sapiens | place: Peru | collected 2012 | reverse complement strand
CAGGCGGGCGGCTCTTCGGAACCGGCCACCAAGCCGACGCTGACGATCACGCCCACAAAAACGGATGTCACGGCGGGAGATCCCGCCACGTTCACCGTGACCTATACCGGCGAAGATACGCTGAAGGCCTATATCCAGAATAACGGACTTGACACGAACTTTACCGTGACCCAGACAAAGAATGGAGACGGCACATATACGGTCACCGTCGAGACAAGCAGGGAAACACCCGGCGGCGAATACGCGCTGTATGTTCACGAGGTGAATAACACATTCGTGCAGGCAAAGGCCTCTATCAGCGTCACCGGATTCTATCAGGCGGAGCTGATCGGCAAAGGGAAGTACGAATATTTCTCTCGGGCGCTGGACGCGGCGAAAGACGGCGACACCGTCAAGCTGCTGAAGGACATAGATGGAACCTTCAACATCATGAAGTCGGTTACGCTTGATCTGAACGGGTATAGCTGGAACGGCGCTGCAACGCTTTACCAGGGCAGCACGCTGACGCTGACGGGCAGCGGGACGGTGGCCGAGGTGACGCTCGGCGGAAAGCTTGACATACAGAACGACGGGGTAAAGGTAAATGCCCTGAACGTCACATCGGCTCCCTCGCCCGCTATGAGCCTGAAACACGGCACATTCGGCACGATCACGATCACTGCCAATATCACCGCATCTGACCTGCTGGCTGACGGCTATGCGTTCTATTATCGTGACATTGATCGCGACATTGTGGAGAACGGCAAGGTTGCAAAGCTGACCAAGGTGACGGTCAAAACGCACGAACACCATATAGTAGACGGTACATGCCAGTGTGGGGCTACCTGCCTGCACACCAAGTGGAAAAACGGCGTGTGCATGGACTGCGACAGGACCTGCGCGCATGAGGATATAGATACTTCAAACTATACCTGCAAGACCTGCGGCGCGGAGCTCACGGCCAGCCTGACGGCGGGCGGCAGCACCACCTATTACATTGGCCTTGCCGACGCGCTGAACGCAACAGGGAACACGGGGAACGGAAAGAGCACCGTGACGCTGCTGCGGGACGCTGGCCTGATACAAATAGACAGCAAGGGCGAAGAGAGCACCGGAGATGCGGTGATCACCACGGGGCAAAGCGGCTCCGTTGTGCTTGACCTGAACGGCCACAGCATCACAGGCGGCGGCAGAATCGATGCCGGTAATTACGGTGAAGAGGGATACCTGACGGTCACGGGCAGCGGTACGGTCGATACGGAGATCGTCGTAAATGATGGCAGCCTCACGCTGAATGCCTTCACCGGCACGATCAGCACCGTGACAATTGACTCTGGATCGATATCCAGTGACGCGGGCACTAACTGGCGGATCGGCACTCTGAATATGGATAATGAGAGAAGCCGGGGCTCCCTTTGCAGCGGCACAATCGGTACGGTCACGGCCAACAACCCCAATATCACCGCGGCTGACCTGCTGGCACCGGGCTATGTCTTCAAAAACGCGGACGGCTATGTAGACAAGGCGACATTGGCAAACGGCCTGACCGAGGTGACCGCCGTCAAGTGTGACCACGATGGCTATACGTCCGGCGCCTGCCGCTACTGCGGCGAGGTGATGGAGGCGAAGCTCACGCTTGGCGCGAACACGGTGTTCTATACCTCGCTCAAGGATGCCGTCACCGTCGCGCAGACGGAGGAAAACACCGGCTGCACTGTGACGCTCCTGAAGGACATGTCCGGCTCCAATATGCTTATCAACGCCGGACGCTTCACGCTCGATCTCGGCGGCAGGCGGCTGTACGGAGATTATGGCACGCTGTTGATGCTCAGTCTCGGAAGCGATGTGACCGTCACCAACGGCACGCTCGACGCGGCCAACGCCTATGCGGTCTCGGTCGTCGGCAGCGCCTCGCTGAGACTTACCGGCACGGTGAAGGTAAGCGGCGTCAGCTGGGAGAGCACCGGCACGCTCAAAATTGAGCCCGGCGCGGTCTTCCAGATCCAGCGGTCCGACGGAAACCAGCACAAAGTGCGTCTGTCGGCGGAACGCGCCGATCTCGGTGTGTTCTATACGGAGGGCATCGCCTTTAAGGAATATAAGGCCGACGGCACGACCGGAGACTTCGTTGTTCTCGACCGGACGGCGCAGTACTATAGCGCGGGCGATCTTGTCGCCGTCGAGCATTGGAGCCACACCTATCGGGACGGCGTGTGCCTCGATTGCGGCAAGCCCTGCCCCGGACACGATAACTTCGATTCGAGCGGCTTCTGCAGCACCTGCGCACAGTATGCGCGCGTGGCGCGCATCGATCGGGAATATTACAAAACTCTCCCGGAGGCCATTGCCGCTGCGCAGAAGCAGGACGGCTGCACCATAACGTTCCTCTGCAGCATTTCTCTCCCGGACGGAGAGGGGCTCACGATCGACCGGGGGACATTCACCCTTGATCTCAACGGGAAATTTATCATAAAGGAAGACGTCCACACGGCGCTGACCTTTACCGGCGATGCGGCTGTAACGCTCAAAAACGGTACGCTGATGACGGACAACAGCAGCAGGGTGGACATCCTGCTGAGCGATGGGGCAAACCTCACGATCGAGGACATGACCGTCGTTGGGTGGATCGTCCTCGGCAGCGAGATGAACGACAACGCCAAGCTGACGCTTGTGAGCGGCTCGATCACGGTGATCGACAACCAGAAGGGTGTCGCGTGGAAGGATATCCTCGCGCCAGATAAGCGGCTGCGCCATCCGCACAGCACGGAGCCGATCACCCTGTCGGTCATCAGCGCCGACAAGCAGCTGCACAGCGTGGACATTGAGCGCTGTGATCCGCACGGAGAGTATATTGTTGATACGGCCAATGCACGCGCCACCTGCGAATACTGCGGCACGGCATGTCCCCATATCAATACAGATCTGGACGGCAAATGCGAAAAGTGCGGCCTGAAAATGGCGTGGATCATCTCCTTTACGGACATCTACGGAAACATCAACGTGTGTTACCGGGCGACGGACGCAGAAATGCTCGCGAGCGTGGCCGAGTTCACCGCCGAGGGCGATACGAACATCCTCGCCATGATGGAGGACAGCAAGCGCCTGAATGCTCCGTTGACGATCCGCGACGGAACATTCACGCTCGATCTCAGCGGAAAGAGCATTGTAGGAGGGATGGACGCCCTGCTACTGACCGGCAGCGCGAACGTTACGCTCACCAACGGCAGTCTGAGCGCCCTGACCAGCGGAGCCTTCGGCATCCGCGTTCAGGACGGCGCTTCGCTCACCGTTGCCGACAGCGTCACCATGGACGGTGCGCTCGTTGTGAAGGAGACCGCCGGGACTGTCCTGCTGCGCGGCGGAAAATTCCAGCAGATCCAGACGGAAAACCGTCCCGGCAATCTGGCCGGTCTGCTCGCGCCGGGCTACCGTTATGAACTCGCCACAGAGGACGGTACCGCGACGCCGCAGAGCTATACTGCCATGCAGGGGGCCGCTGATGTGGAAGCGAACGGCTACATCGCTGCGGTGGCGTGCGATCCCCACAAATTCGACACGAATCTCGTCTGCGAGTACTGCAACATCGGCTGCCGCGGAGACCACACCTACGACGACAGCGGAAAATGCACGATCTGCGGCTATACCTGCCCGCACGACGCCGTGACCGAGACCGGAAACACCGCCGTCTGCGGCACCTGCAAGGCCAATATGGCCGTGAAGGTGACGAACGGCGAGACCGTTGTCTACCTTGCCAAAACGATGGAAGTACGCTATACGTCGCTCGGATACCGGCAGGAAAACGATGTGACGATGCGCGAGGCCTTTAACGGCACGGCAGACAACGGCATCGTTACGCTGCTGGCGGATGATCTTGACGCGTGGGCCGATGTCTCCGGAAAAACGGTCACGCTGGATTTCAACGGCCATTGGCTGAGCGAAAACGGCATCGACTTCGGCAGCACGGGTCCAACAACGGTGATCCTCACCGGCAGCGGCGGCACGATCACCCCCGAGGGGGTCGGCCCCTCCATTGGGGCCTTCTGGCTGAGAGACGGAGCTCTGATGAAAACCGACGGCTTCGCCGGTACGATAGGCCGCCTGACGGTGTCGGGGGCGTCAGCCAGAGCCGAGCTCAGCAGCGGCACCTATGGAACCATCCGATACACCAGCGGCAGCACGGGGGAAGTGAAAACCTCCACCGTCGGCGTCTGGCTGGCCGAGGGCTATGCGTTCCGGTATGTTGAGAGCGGGGAGTATGTGCCTTACGACACAACGCTCACCTCGGCTGAGGTGCCGGATGCAGCAATGTACAGCCTCGACAACGTCACCGTTGTGAAGTGCGACCACGGCGGCGCGGCCGGTTTGGACATTGACTCCCTCAAATGCCCCTACTGCGGCGCGCCCGCGGTGGCGTACACGCAATTGAACTTACCGGAAAGCGCGGGCAACTCTTGGCGGAAATTTGCCGACCTGCAGACCGCTCTTGACTCGGATAGAGTCGGTGGCTCAGTCGTCCGGCTGCTGGCCGATGTCTCTGGCGAGTATACCATCGACGGCACAACGTGCACGGGCCTCGATCTGAGCGGATATTCCATCAACGGTACGGTGTACGTCACCGCCGGCGGTGAGGACACGACCTTCAGTAACTCCAAGAGCACGGGCACCGTCGGAACGGTCGTCGCCTCCGCGGGTGCAAAGCTCGCCGGATCAGGCGCACCTGCCATTATCGGTACGCTGACGCTGGCGGACGGCGCGACATGGGCGAACATCCTGTATGTGCCTGCGCAGTATGGATACAGGGTGTATACGAACTACCCCGACATGAGAGCCTACAAGTGGTATGGCGCGAACGAGAACATAGGTACGGAGCTTCACAACGTCACCATTGAGAGACTGCCGATCACGTCCAATACGCTGACTCTGAAGGCCAATGGGAAAAACTATACTAGTTCGTCAGTGGACCGCGGCACGACCGTTCAGCTCTGCGCCTACTGCAACACATCGGGGGCAGATGTGGCCTTCTACGTTGGAGAACGTGAGGGCAATGGATACAAATATGCCCAGCTGTCGGGCGGCAAAGTAGAATATAAGAAGATCGGCACCACTTGGTACTACGTCGCGGAGTACACCTTCTCCGAGCGCGGAGAGTACGACATTTACTTTACCGCTGCCAAGGACGGCTACTCGGTGTCGAGCGGACATAAGACGCTGACCGTCACCAAAGCCAGCATCCCGGCCGACGCGATCACCGCGCCGACGGAAAAGACCGATCTTGTCTACAACGGCCAGCCGCAGGAGCTCGTCACGCCGGGCGTGTTGGATGCAAAATACGGCACGGTGGTGTACAGTCTGTCTCGCAGCGCCGGCAGCTTCAGCACCGAGATCCCCACAAAGACCGACGCGGGCAGATACAAGGTCTATTATAAGGTCCTGGGAAATGACGACTATAAGGACGGCAATAAAACGTATACTCTGACCGTGACCATCGGACCGAAGACGCTGTATCTCGTGAATGCGGCGCTCGCGGAAAAGATCTATGACGGGACGGCGGATGCGGTTATCACGGAAGCGATATTTGCCGGGCTTGTGGACGGCGACACGCTGACCCTCGGCACGGATTACACCGCAACCGGCGAGTTTGCGGACGCGAACGCCGGGGACGGCAAGACGGCCTCTGTCACGGTCAGGCTTACCGGGAATATGAAGAACTACGTGCTCCGAAGCGGTGACAGCAGCACTCTGGTGATGTCCAGATGTAGCATCCAAAAGGCCGCCGCGCCCGCGGCAACGCCTGGGAAGCTATACGTCTATAACGATCTGGCAAAGACCTACGAGGTGGATCTGCCTGCGCTGCCTGCGCTCGAAAGCCCCAAAACCTACGGCGTTAATATTTCCTATAATTCGCCGAGCAGTGACCTGAGTACCAGTTACAACTACGGCGGGATAAAATTCGAGGGCAAAAAGCTGAGCCTGCCCATTCTGAAAAACCCGACAAATGTGGAAGGCCATATCGGTACCGTGTCCGTGACGGTCGCTACGGACAACTATGAGGACTTCAAGCTGGAAGTTAATGTCTTCGCAAAGAATCGGATCACGCCGGGCATCAATGCACCGAGCGCAAGTGGCATTACCTACGGGCAGACGCTGAGCGAAAGCACGCTCAGCTTCGCGCTCAACGGCGCGTACGACCCCACTACCGGAGAGCCTGTTGAAGGCACGCTGCGCTGGAAGGACGGCTCCATCGTGCCGGGCATCAATGCCGACGATAACTGGTACGACTGGGAATTTGTCCCTACGGACAGATATGACGGCAAGTACGCGATCGCGACCGGCCAGACGTCCGTCAAAGTGAACCCGGCAGCGCTGGCGGATGTTTCCGTGGAGCAGACAGGTACGCTGACCTACAACGGGACGGCGCAGACCGCGAAAGTAAACGCGGCGGCGACTGCCGTGAACGGCCAGCAGGTCGAGTTCACATACAGCGCAGCGGAGAACGGCACGTATAGCGCCGCCGTCCCGGCGTTCACGGACGCGGGAACCTACACTGTATACTATAAGGCGAACAGCACGGGACACGCCGAGGCCACCGGCAGCTTTACCGTGACCATCGACCCGCTGCCGATCAGCCTTCTCTCCATCAGCAAGATTTCCAAGACCTACGACGGCAGCGCCTCCGCCGAGCTTCTCCCGAGCATGTTGACGTTCATCAGCAAGGCGGCGAAGCGCTCGGACATTACGCTTCCCGATACGGCGCTCACCATCTCGGATGCCCGCTTCACCATGCTGCAGGCAGGCGAGAGCTACGCGGATTCTCCGGAGGCCGGAGATGGAAAGTCTCTTTCCTTCACCATGACGCTCACGAGCGGCAACTACGTGTTTGAACGCAAGCCGGAAAGCAGGACGGACGAGTGCGATATCGCGACCGATGCTAAAGACAAGTTCACCATCACCAAGGCCGCTGCGCCCGCGGCGGAGAATGGTGCGCAGACCATCACCAATGGTCTGCATAAGACCTATTCCTTCGACCTCTCGACGCTGCTGCCGAGTCTGACGGCTCCCGGCGAGTACGGTGCGATCAGCTATGGCAAGCCGGTTACCGATCTGGGTGTTGGCTCTTTTGTCACCCTTGTAAACGGCAGGACCGGTGCGCTGACGCTGGAAGTCGTGGACAGGAGCAGCACGGACGAAGGACAATTCGGCACGATCACCGTTGCAGTTACCACGGCAAACTATGCGGATATCACTCTGACCATCAATGTCAGCGCGGTGAACAAAACTGTCCCTGTACCCGACGGCGAAGTGAGCGCAAGCAGCATCACCTACGGTCAGACGCTGAATGACAGCACCATCACGGGCAAGATGAAGGATCCTGCCACCGGCGCGGAGGTCACGGGTACATTCGCGTGGAAGAACGGCGCGGTCAAGCCCATCGCAGGCGTCTATAAAGCCGAATGGACATTCACGCCGGATGCACCGGAATACGCAGCAGCGACCGGCATCGCGTCTGTCAAGGTCAATCGCAAGAATATCACGGGTGCAACGGTCACCCTGAAGAGCGACAGCGTCGTGTACGACGGAACAGAGAAATGCCCCGAGCTGGAAAGTGTTGTTCTGGACGGCGTAACGCTGGTAAATGGCCAGGATTACGATTACGTCTATGTCTATGCGCACGGGACAGACGTCGGCCAATACGGTCTTACCGTCGTCGGCTATAATAACTACGAAGGTGAAGCAACGGTCTATTTCTCGATCACGCCGAGAACCGTGACCGCCCCGACCGTTACGGTCAGCGGCGCGCCGTTTGTCTACACCGGCAGCGCCATCGCACCGGATGTCACCGTCACGGATGATCTCGGCCATGTCATCGACCCGAAGGAGTACAGCGTTTCCTATAAGGACAACACCAACGCCGGTACCGCGACGATCACCGTCACGGATAACGACGGCGGCAACTACACAGTCAGCGGCGGCACGACCTTCGAGATCGACAAGGCCATGCAGACTGTCGCGGCGGGGAACGTCTCCGGTGTGTACGGCGAGACGGATAAGGCCGTTGCCGTCACCGCCGCCATCGGCGATGTGACGTTTGTCTCCTCGGATGAGAGCATCGTCACGGTAGACGCTGCGGGCGCGCTCGCGTTCCACAAGTCCGGCACGGCGGAGATCACCGTCCGCGCCGCGGGCGATGCGAACCACTACGGCGCACAGACGAAGGTCACCGTCACCGTGGCGAAAGCGCCGGTCACGATCAAGGCGCACGACAAGGCCATTTATCGCGGCCTCGCCGCGCCGAGTCTCGCCGACCCGAAGGCCGGTATGGACTACACCGTCACCGGACTGCTCGGCAGCGACACGCTCTCCGGCATCACGGTGCGTCTCGCGTATGCCCAGACGCCGAACACGGCGCGCGTCGGTACGACCGAGATCGTCCTGACCGTTACGGGCGAGGACGCGCGCTACGCCGTCACAGCCGAAAACGGTACGCTCACCGTTTCCAACCGGTCCTTTGATACGATTGTGGAGCCGTCGGAGAACGGCGACATCACCTCCGACGCCGGCAAGAGCACCGCGGAAGGCGGCGACCAGACATGGCGCATCACGCCTAAGCCGGGCTATGCCACGGCGGACGTGATCGTTGACGGGAAGCACGTCGGCCCCGTGAACGAATGGACATTCAAAAATGTCCGTGAAAAGCACACGATCGAAGCGGTGTTTATGCCGATCGCGGGCAACCCCCAAAACGGCGTGAACGTCGGCAACTGAGCGGAAGCGCAAAGGAGGACAATGCCATGAAAAACAAAACGATGAAGCGCATTCTCCCGGCGCTGTTGCTCGCGGCGCTGGTGCTGGGCATGACGGGCTGCGGTCAGACGCAAAGCGAGCCGGACGTCCCCGCTATGGCGGAGACGACGGCTGCCCCGACGTCCGACCCTGTCACGCTCCTCGAGCCGGTGGACCGGCAGGCGGAGCTCAAGGCCGCGGCGGGGAAGAACGAGGACGCCAAGGCGTGGCTGTGTATCCCCGGCGCGGAGGTGGACGACGCCGTTATGCAGACGGAGAACAACGCATACTATCTCTATCTCGATGAGACGGAGACGTATTCCCCCTGGGGCTGCTACTACGCCGACTGCCGCGACACACTCGAGAGCCGCGAAAAGCTCGCGGAAAATACCGTCGTCTACGGCCATGCCGCGAGCGACTGCGACAAGGACGGCCCCAAGTTCACCAAGCTCTTCCGGTATATGGACGCCGGATATGTGCAGGAAAATCCGTATATCTACCTCTCCGTGGACGGCGAGAACATGATCTTCCAGATCACGGCGGTGTTCGTGACAGATACGGAGTTTGACTACATCCGCCCCGAATTCGAGACGGAAAAGGAGCGGACGGAGTATCTCGAAACGGTGGCGCGGAAGAATCTCTTCGCCATCGACGGCGCGGCCATCGAGGACGGGGATAAGCTTCTGACGCTCTCGACGTGCTGCACGCTGTACGACAAGGACGGCACCGGCGATCAGCGCCTCGTGGTCGCAGCCAAGCTCCTGCCCACCGCGGCGGAAGAAGCCCCCTACGCCGTGCAGGACGCAAAATCCCCGGAGCTGCCGGAGAATAAATAACGGAAAAGAGCCAACGGAAAATTCCCGTTGGCTCTTTTGCAGCCTGCCAAAAGCACCCGTTCAGTAAATCCGCTGGACAGGTGCTTTTTCTTGTCCTGCGCATGTCGTGCTGAACCTACGATTTTATTAAAGTTGTTTCTCTGCTTTTCCCTTTGTCCGAAACATGATTACAATATGTGCAGACCAAAAAGAAAAGTAGGCGAAATTACCAATGGAACAAAAAAGAATTACCGAAGAAGCGATACAGGCCTTTCGCCAATATCTGATCCGGGACGAAAAGAGCGCGGTCACCGTGGAGAAATACCTCCGGGATGTCCGTGCTTTTCAAGCCTTTATCGGAGAAACGCCAGTAGAGAAGGAGCTGGTTATCCATTACAAAAACCATCTGCTGGAAGAAAGCTATGCGGTGCGGTCCATCAATTCCATGCTGGCCAGCGTGAACAGCTTCCTGATTTTCATGGATTGGCCGGACTGCAAGGTGAAATCCCTCAAAGTGCAGCGGCAGGTTTATTGCGCGGAGGAAAAGGAACTGACAAAGGCAGAATACGAGAGGCTCTTAAAAGCGGCAGAGAAAAAGGAACAGCTTCGGCTGGTGATGGAGGCCATCTGCTCCACCGGCATCCGCGTGTCCGAACTGAAATTTTTTACGGCGGAAGCGGTGAGGCGCGGGGAGGTTATTGTGCGCTGCAAGGCCAAGACCCGGACGATCCTGCTTCCCGGCAAGCTGAGACGGCTGCTGCTGGACTATGCCAGAAAACAAAAAATCCGCCTCGGCGTGATTTTTCTCACAGGGCGCGGAAAACCTCTGGATCGGAAAGCCATATGGGCGCAGATGAAAGGGCTGTGCAAAGCTGCCGGGGTAAAGCCGGGCAAGGTCTTTCCTCATAACCTGCGGAAACTCTTTGCCAGAACCTTTTACGGCATCGAAAAGGACATTGCAAAGCTGGCGGATATTTTAGGGCACAGCAGCGTAGATACGACCCGCATCTATATCATGACCTCAGGCACGGAGCACCGTCAGAAGATCGAACGGCTGGGGCTGGTCGTATAGAAAAAAGCCCGACATAATTCGCATTATGTCCAAAGGAGCAGCAGCGGCGGGCGTTCGACCCGAAAACGATGTTCCATTTTGGGCGCGCAAAAGCACACCCTCTTCCACGTTTTTTTGAAATAAAGCCACAGAGGGTGTTGTTGCGTTGCTCGTTTTCGACAATATGTACGGCGGTTAGATTTTTTCGCTTTTTTTTGAACTTTTTCTGCATTGAAACTTGAATTTTCAAGCGGCAAGTGCTATAAAAATATCAAGGATTAATGCAAACTTTGTATATATATGTTGTTTGCTCCCGACATAATGCGAATTATGTCTAAATAAGTGGAAGCATTAAGGAATCAGGAAGAAGCTATATGAGCAAATCTCTCAAAAAGGTGTGGAATGTGGTCAGCAGCATTCTGGTTGCGCTGGTGGTGATTCTGGCGCTTCTGCTGGTGGGCGCAAGAGTCGCCGGGTTGCAGGTGTTCACCGTGCTGTCCGGCTCCATGGAGCCAACATATCATACAGGCTCGCTGATCTATGTGAAAAAGGTAGACCCTTACGCCATTCAGGAGGGGCAGCCCATCACGTTTATGCTGGACGAAAACACCGTGGCCACGCACCGCGTTGTGGGCATTGTCCCCGACGAGGAAGACCCCACCGTGATCCGCTTCCGCACCAAGGGCGACGCAAACGAAGCAGAAGACGCTCGGCTTGTTCATTATAAAAACGTCATTGGTACGCCGGTTTTCTCCATCCCATATCTGGGCTATGCGACAAATTACATCCAGCACCCGCCCGGAATGTACGTTGCGATTTCCGCAGGCGCGATACTTCTGCTGCTGATGTTCCTCCCCGACATGTTTCCGGATGACCGGGACGAGGAAATAAAGCTCTCCCGGCCCGGCAAAGGCAGACATACGGCAGAATACAAAGCCGCTGCCTCCAAAGCAGCATCGGAGAAAACGATCGGCGAAAACCGGACGGATTAAACTTACCGCAAAAAGAATTGCGGCAGGCAGACGATCCCAATGAAAACGTTTTGCCTGTTGAAATAAAACCAATCGCAAATAACCGAGGGAAGGAGGAAAAAGAAAAATGAAACACCGTGCAAACCGCCGCCGCATGAGCAACAAAAAATTCATTGCGATACTGTCCGTTTTCGTAATGCTGGCATTGACGATGGTAGTCGGCTGTGCTGTAGACGGAACGGTCGCCTGGCTCGTCAGCGAGTCGGAGTCTTCTGTCAGTACATTCACCCTCGGAGACATCAATATCAATTTGACCGGGGAATCGGAGAGTCAGCCGCTCAAAATTATCCCCGGCGTTAAAATCGAGAGATCCCTGAAGGTGACGGTCGAGCGCAACTCCGAAGCCTGCTGGCTGTTTGTGAAGGTTGAGGAAACGAACTGGCCGGCCTTCCGGGACACGAACGGTACGGCGAAGGTTTCCTACTCTGTCAACGTCCCAAACGACTGGAAAGCTCTTGAAGGCAATCCCGGCGTTTACTATCACGAAGTCAGCGCGAAGAATGCCAAAGATGGTGTGGAGTACGATGTGAACTGTAATGTCACGGTCAGCCAGATGCTGACCAAGGCAGAAGTTAACAGCATTGCTTCTGGAACCCAGCCCCAGCTGTCGTTCACGGCCTACGCTGTCCAATACGACGGTATTGGCGATGCAGCTACCGCGTGGGCAGCGGCTAATAACTCCTGAGCATTTCCTTACATGCAGCGCAAAAAATAAAAATAAAAGAAGGAGTAAAGCACATGAAAAAGAAAATCACCGCACTGTGCCTCTGCGTCGCCCTACTGGCGGTCGCCGTGGTAGGCGCATCCCTCGCTTATTTCACCGACACGAAGTCTGCCACCAATACGTTTACCGTGGGAAACGTCAAGATCAACCTGATCGAGTCCAGATACCACCGTCAGGGCTCCGGCAGCTCCGGCGATACCTCTATCCCCGCCCCCACCCAGACCGCGAACGGCATGAAGTATGTCTCCGACGGCGCTACGATTTTCACTGATGAAGAGATCAAGGCGGATGCTGCGAATTACTCCGCCTACATCGGTGAGCGCGGTAAAAACATGGTTCCCGGCAAGAACATTGCCAAGTCCCCTTATGTCATCAACACCGGCGCGAATGACGCTTACATCCGCATCCGTGTGATGATCCCCTCCGATGCGAACCGTGATTACTGGCAGGCTCGCAGCGGCGGCGTGATCGAAAGCCAGTTCTGCACAACTGCCATCACAAGCGGCGAGTTTATGCACGGTAAAAGAACTGACTATCCGATTATTGATGCTAGCGGCAGAGGCTATGTGGATGGGAATGGCGTAAAGTACGATGTTTACACCTTCATCCGCACCGAGCCCCTGAAGCCCGGCGAAATGACCGAATGGAACGTCTGGAATTACATCGGTATTGCGGATGAAGCTACCAGCGCAAACATCCAGAAGGCTGTCGACAAGGGAGCTATCCTTGTATCGGAGGACGGCACGATGACCGTCAACGTTCTGGTGCAGGCCGACGCTATCCAGGCCGAGGGCTTTGCGGATGCCAAGGCGGCATTCGCCGCATTCGACGCGCAGGCGTAATAGTCCTGTAGGTCACGCGCTCTTTCCAAAGAGCTGCGTCAATGAGTACCCCCCTGCGCACGGGCGCAAGAATAATACATAAAAGGAGAAGCAAACACATGAAAAAGAAAATCACCGCATTGTGCCTCTGCGTCGCCCTTTTGGCGGTCGCCGTCGTGGGCGCATCTCTTGCTTACTTCACCGACACCAAGTCTGCCACCAATACGTTTACTGTGGGAAATGTCAGCATCAAACTGATCGAGTCCAAACTCCACCGCCAAGGCTCCGGTGGAACCGGGGATACCTCTATTCCGACACCTAGCCAGACCGCCAGCGGAATGAAGTATATTTCTGACGGCACAAAGGCTTTCACCGATGCGGAGATCCAGACTGATGCTGAGACCTATGCGACCGACTATCTGGCCGTGAAGGGCGAGAACATGGTTCCCGGCCGCCGTGTTGCCAAGAGCCCCTATGTGATCAACACCGGTGCCAACGATGCCTACATCCGTATCCGTGTGATGATCCCCTCCGCAGCCAACAATGACTATGTTAACGTGCATGACGGCGGCGTGATCACCAATGTGTGGTGCAGCACCTCCATGCTTAGCGGCGAGTTCGTCAACACCAAGAGCGGCGGCCAAAGCAATGAGCCTTACATCGAAAAGGCGGCGGTTACCAGGGACGGCGTAACCTACGATGTGTATACCTTTGTCCGCGTTGAGCCTCTGGCTGCCGGAAAGATGACCGAGTGGAACGTCTGGAACAACATCGGCATCAACAAGGATGCTACCAGCGCCGATATCCAGAAGGCTATTGACGCCGGTGCTATTACTGCAAGCGGCGATACCATGACCCTGAACGTTCTGGTCGAGGCCGATGCCATCCAGGCCGAGGGCTTTGCCAATGCCGCCGCTGCGTGGGCTGCCTTTAAATAATTCCTCCTTTGCGCGGCTTCTTCGATGAGCTGCGCTAATCTCCCTACCTCTGTGGTCTGTACCCCTCGGGGTACAGACCATATGAGAGCACCCGGGAAACGCGGGTGTTCTCATATGGTCTGACTCGGCCATGCGGTTATGTTTTCGATCCGGGGAAGGTCTTCCCAATTATAGCTTGATAGGAGAAGAACTGTGAAGCGAAAATTTTTGATTCTGTCGGTGCTGGCCCTCTGTTTCTCCCTGTTTGCCGCCGAAACCATTGCGTACTTCACCGCGGACAGCAAGGCGCACAACGTTATCACAACCGGCGGCGTGCAGATTGCGGTGCAGGAATGGGCGGACGAGGAGAGAACAAAGCCCTTTGAAGATGTGACCGGCGTGATGCCCGAAACCACCGTTACCAAAATCGTGGAGATCAAAAACACCGGCGTATCCGACGCGTGGGTGCGGGTGATGGTGGATAAGAAAATCGTTCTTCCGACCGAGAGCATCACACCGGATGCTTCTCTGGTGGAGCTGGCGTGCAACACTGCCGACTGGACGGAGAAGGACGGCTACTATTATTACAACAAAGTCTTAAAGCCCGGAGAGGTCACAGCGCCGGTTTGCACTGCCGTGAGCTTTCATGCCGATATGAGCAACGCGTATCAGAATGCAACGGCAACGATTGATATTTTCGCACAGGCCACGCAGAGCGCCAACAACGGGAATACTGCCATGGACGCGCAGGGCTGGCCGAAAGTGTAAGGGGGGAGCTATATGACGCGCAAAAAAGGAATCGCACTAATCATTTGTCTGACCCTGATTATCAGCATGGCACTTCCCGGCACGCTGGCGTTTTCCGGCGATCCGTCTGCCGCGAATGAAAATTTGACACTCGCGGAAGATACCCCGGTCCCCACGCCGGAGAACTCTGTGGAAGAAAAGGGCTGCACCTGCGACCCAAAGCCCGCCGAGGGCGAGCCGCACGGGGAGGGCTGTCCTTTCTATACGTCGGTTATGGGAACTGCTGCGGCGGCTGAGGGAACCGACAGCCCTGTCACAGAGCCTGCGGCGGGACATATCCGCATTAAAATCAACGTCTTTTGCGTAGACGATAGCAATGAAGCAATACCGCAGCCGGGTGTGACTGTTGAGGTGCGGCGCGAGCTTTATGGTGACTATTACGGCAACGGTGAAGAATTGACCGATTGGAAAGACGGGCTGTCTATGTTCAGCGGAACATCGGACACGAGCGGCGTCGTGTATATTGACGTGCCGTACACTGTTGTAAAGGATCCAGATAATGCTGCAAATGATACTGCGTATCTGGGGAACGGCGAAACAAATGATAATGACCATGTTGTTTATCAACGCAGAGCTGACACCGATGCATTCTGTATTCGGTTTGCCATCGAGCCTGTCAACGGTAGTGGATACGCTCTGAACGGAGCAGACCAGAAAATCCGAAACTGGAAAAATGGTCAAAACGGAATAAACGTACATTCAAGCGATGGGGATGGTTATTCCTACGATGACTTTGTCTTTCAGAGTGGGCTTGTGGACATCGATAGTCAAACAGGTACCGCCGGCGGTGCATTTGTTGAGTTTGATTTGTATGTGAAAAAGACCACGCCGGCGGAAGAACCGACTACGGAAGAACCGACTGAAGAGACAGTGAATATCAACTATGTGTCTGTCGGCCCTGCGGGTGCGAGCTTCGGCTCCGTTGACTCGGCGAGCGAAACCGTGATGGTAAAGAGCGGCACAGCGGTCGGCTCCACTCCCACCGCCAATCCTGGCTTCAAGTTCGTCGGCTGGTACAAAAATGAAGCCTGCACTGAAGCCGTGAATGCAGGCTGGGTCACTGGCAATATGCTGAAACCGGACAAGACCAAGAATTACGGCACGGCAGAATCCCCCGTCATGGGCTATGAAGCCGCGACGTACTACGCCAAGTTTGACTACGCCGTGGCCGATCTCACCATCAAGCAGGTCGACGGGATTGCGGATGAGAATCAGACATTCATCTATGTTGTTACCGGCGGAGACTTGCCGGAAAGCGGGATAAAAGTAGCGGTTAACGGAAACAGCTCTGTGACAATAAAGAATTTAAAAATCGGCTACTATACTGTCACAGAAGAAACCAATTGGAACTGGCGGTGCGGCACGACCGGCGGCTCTAAGAGTATAACCTTGCAGGGTGCGCAGACCAATGAGGTCAGCTTTACAAAAAACAACGTCAGCAATTTCAAATGGCTGAGCGGCAATGCGTACAGCGTGCTCTGAAAATCGAGAAAGGAGACGGCGATTATGTATCCGGGAGCACATAGCAGAAAAGACAGCAAGCTCCGATTCCCCACGAACAGAGCAGCAGTTTTGCTCTTATCCATGATTCTTTTGATCGGCATAGCAGTTGGTACGACCGTTGCCTTTCTGGTCGCCCGTACGGAGCCGATGAAAAGCACGTTCGAGTACGCCAAGGTTTCCTGCGAGGTAACAGGCTCGAAGGAAAATGTGCAGATCAAAAACACCGGTGATATTCCCGTCTACGTTCGCGCCACTTACATCATAACGTGGCGCGATGCGGACGGAAACATTGTTCCTGCTCCGGACGGCTACAGCTATGACCTGACGGGTGTTACGGAAACAACCAAGTGGGTGCCGGGAAAGAACGGGTACTACTATTATACGGAACCCGTCGCACCCAATGGCGGACAGACGGAAGGCAGCCTCCTCACTTGTACGACGAAGCAGCCCGCGGACGGGAAGTATTCCCTGCATGTTGAGGTCATTGCGGAATCCATCCAGAGCGAGCCGATAGATGCCATTCAGGAAGCCTGGGGCATTACGCCTCCCACCTGGAACTAAGGAGGGGAGAACGATATGAAAAAATCGATGAAGAAGCTCCTCTCTCTCGTGATGGTCATCGCCGCGCTTGCGGCGCTGACCGTCCCGGCTCTTGCCGCAGACGCGGTCGTCCGGCGCGACGGTACCAGCGGACTCGTGATCGAGACCACCGGCAGCGGCTACACGGACACAGACCTCTTTAATAATTTTAAAGACGTCATGCCCGGCGACGAGCGCACCGAGACCATCACAATCAAAAACAGTGTCAACGGCTTTGACTATGTGAAGCTCTACATCCGCGCCGTGCCGCACGATGAGCAGGGCAACCCGCTCACCTATGACGAGGCGCATGAGAACACAGACGGCAAGGATCGGCAGAACATAGACGGTGAGCGCGACGAGACCGTCGCCACCATGGCGGACTTTCTCTCCAAGCTCTCGATGGAAATTTATCTCGTGAATGCGGACGGCACGAAGCAGAGCATTTTCTCCGCTTCGCCCGATAAGAGCGCGCAGCTCACCGATAGTGTCCTTCTCGGCACCTTCGCCAAGGGCAAGAGCGCGAAGCTTGAAGCGGTGCTTCATGTTCCCGCGGAGCTCGGCAACGAGTACGCCTACCGTGTTGGTGAAGTGGACTGGCTCTTTACGGTCGAGGGCTTCAACAACAAGGATCCTTTGATTTCTACTGGCCAACTCAACTGGCCGGTCGCCGTTTTCGGCACGTTGGGAGCGGCGTTGATTGTTTGCGGTCTCGTAGTCATTTCCAAGAAAAAGAAGAATGAAAAGGCTTGACAAAACAGGGCTCTTCTTATTGACAGCGGGAGTAGTGCTCGTGTTTGCCGCACTACTCCTTTTTTTTCATAACCGTATAGAAGATAAAAAGGCTGGGGAAAACGCGGAAAAGACGCTTCAACAGCTGGAAGACGCCATAACTGAGCGCGAAGCAAAGGATGAGACCGATACGACTCGCGCACCTGACGTCTCGTCGTCTCCCGGAATGCCGTCCCCCGCCGGAACGGGGAGCGGCTCGAACGGCCTGCCCGCGCCTCCGGCGCTCGATATGCCGACGGTGCACTCCGGCGCCTACGACTACATCGGCTATCTCGATTTTCCGGGCTACGGTCTCACGATGCCCGTCGCGGCAACGTGGAGCTTTCCTGCCTTGGAGATCTCCCCCTGTCGCCACACCGGCAGCGTGTACAATGACAATCTTGTTGTGGCGGGGCATAACTACAATACGCATTTTGGCGTTCTGTTCGAGCTTCAACTGGGCGACATCGTAACATTTACGGATGTGGACGGGAACGCATTTACCTATACCGTGCGGGAACTGACAAGCGTTTCCCCGGACAATTCGGACGCCGTGATGAACAGAGGTTACGCACTTACGCTCTACACCTGCAACTGGGACACGACGGAGCGCGTCACCGTCTTCTGTGAGCGCGCCAACGGGGAGGTGTGAATACTTGGTATGAAGAAAATAGAGTACGGATTTAATCCCGGACAGCGTTTCGGACGCTGGACCATTCTGGACAGATATGTTTTTTCAGCGCGGGGCGAAAAGAAATATCTTTGCCGCTGCGACTGCGGTACGGAAAGGTATGTACTGGAGCGTTCATTGAAATATGGCGGCTCCCAGAGCTGCGGCTGTCTGCGCAAAGAACGGGCTTACCAGGCAACGGCTTACAATTTACTTGGGCAGACCTTCGGCGAATTGCGTGTGATCGGCCGCAGCAGAAAGCGTACCGAGATGGGGGCGTACTGGACGTGCCTGTGCAGCTGCGGCTACACCTGCGAGGCCACGGCAGCGGAGCTCGTGTCCGGGCGCAAGACCCATTGCGGCTGCAAAAGTGTGAGGAGCTATGCTACTTCCAATATTACCGGGCGGCGCTTTGGCCGGCTGACCGCGATGTACCCAACGAAAAAGCGTGACGCAAAAGGCTTCGTGATCTGGCATTGCCGCTGTGATTGCGGCAACGAGCCGGATGTTTCCTACAACAACCTGATGTATTGCGGCCAGCAGAGCTGCGGCTGCCGGAAGAAGGAGCACGATCAGGAGCTTGGTACTCTTCTGACCCATGTAGGCGGGACAAGCCTGGAGATGATCCAAAGTCAAAAGCTCCCCCGCGACAACACCACCGGCTATAAAGGCGTTTATCTGGTACGGGGCAAGTATCTGGCGAAGATCGTATTTCAGAAAAAGCAGTATTTTCTCGGCACATACGACAGCATTGAGGAAGCTGCGGCAGCCAGAAAGAGCGCGGAGGCGCTGCTTTTCGGAGAAACGGCGGCGTTTATCCAAAAGTGGAAGGAAAGCGCTGCGAAGAATCCGGAATGGGCCGGAAATAATCCGGTGGAGATTCATGTGTCCCGGGATAGGGACGGACGGCTGGCCGTCTCCTACTCTCCCCAGATCCTGTGATGCGAAAAACCAATTTACGTAACCAACGAAAAAGAATTAACCCACGTGCGAGAATTATTCTATGACCGCTGCGTCCATACGGGAAATACAGAGCTGCTGGGACAATGGGATGAACGGAATGCGCCGCTGACCCCGAAAACCGTAAGCTACGGCAGCAAAAAGAAACTCTGGTGGCACTGCAGGAAGGGACATTCCTGGCAGGCCGCGGTATATAACCGCTCCGCGGGATCAGGGTGCCCCTATTGCGCTGGGAAAGCGGTCGAGTCCGGCGGCAACGACCTTGCCTCCGTTTATCCGGAATTGGCAAAGCAATGGGATGCCGTAAAAAACGCACCGTTAACGCCCGCAGACGTCACACCGCATACCCATAGAAAGGTCTGGTGGAAATGCCCGCAGGGCCACGAGTGGCAGGCGTCCGTCCATAGCCGAGCGCAGGGAACCGGCTGCCCGATCTGTACAAACCATATTCCGGTCGTCGGAGAAAACACTCTGGCAGACCGGTTTCCGCAGATTGCGCAGGAATGGGATTATGAAAAGAACGCGCCGCTGACACCGGAGCAGGTGCTGCCGGGAACCTCGCGCCGCGTCTGGTGGATATGTCCAAACGGACACAGCTGCAGAACCAATATCTCTTCCCGGACAAGCGGCGGCAACGGCTGCCCGATTTGCGCCGGAAAGGCCGTTCTGACGGGCGAAAACGACCTGCAGACAAAGTTTCCGGAAATTGCGGCAAATGGGATTGGGAGAAAAATACCGACTGCACGCCGGATTCGGTAGCGGCCTCGTCCAACCGCCGCGTATGGTGGCGCTGCGAACAGGGACATTCCTTCTGTACGTCCATTGCGCACAGAGTCCGTTACAAGTCGGAATGCCCGTATTGTACAAACAAGAAAGTGCTTCCCGGCTTTAACGATCTTGCGACTGTCAAGCCACGCCTTGCCGCACAATGGGATCCGGAGCTGAACGGGACGCTGACGCCGCAGATGGTGACAGCAGGCAGCCATCAGAAGGTCTGGTGGAAATGCCCGGCCGGCCACCGTTGGAAAGCGGCGGTTTACTCCCGCGCCGGTGCGCAGGAGAACGGCTGCCCGGTCTGCGCCGGAAGAACACAGGGGCGCAATATAAAATGGTGACGATATTGGAAATGCCGGTGCGACTGCGGCAAAGAAACCATTGTAGGGTAACCCCTGCCACAAACCGGAAAGACAAAAAGCTACGGCTGTCTGCAGGCGGCCAGCATCGTCAATAATCTGAAACTGTGTGACGGTACGTCGGTGACAATGCTGGAAGCTTCCAAACGCCACGCCATTTCCTCCAACACAAGCGGATATACCGGCGTGTATCGGTCTGCGAGAAGCGGGAAATGGCAGGCGCAGATCACATTCAAACGAAAAACCTATTATCTCGGTTCCTTTGACAAACTGGAAGATGCTGTGAAAGCCAGAAAGCGCGGAGAGGAAATGCACGACGTCTTTCTAGAATGGTATTACACAGAGCATAAAAATTCCCCCAGCGTATCAAATTAAAGAGCAAAGGATCGCGACATATGAGTACAAATCAGCTGATTTCTCTTCTGGATTTCCTTGCCTATAAGGGCGGATGTATGTATTTAAGCGACCTGCGCAGCATCAACAGCACGGAGTGCCGCATGCTGAAGCGATGCATTGAGGAAATATCGGCAGATCGATTTGTCGCCAGAGAATGGCAGGATGCCCTGGAATATCTTGCAGACACCAAAACGGAGGAAACCGATCCCAATATTCTGAAATTGCAGCTTACCGAATCGCCATGGAATTGCCGTTAGGAGGTATATTGACCCAAAATCAATAAAACATAGCATTCTGTACTTCCCCTTAAGGAAAGCACGCCAGTTTTTTTAAAACAGCATAATAGTAGGCAATAGGCCGCCCGTCTGTTTCAAAAGAATAGATGCAGAATACGAAGCGCCTGAACTCGCATAGACGAGCAAAAAGCACTCTTTCAGCGAATCCGCTGAAAGGGTGCTTTTTGTTTATCTCGCGCTGGCAATGCTGGATCGCCGCATACCCGTAGCCCCCGATTGTTTCCCCACCAAAAACAATCGGAGGTACATACAATGCACAACAGGAAAAGCCTGTATTCACGGAATAAGCGGAACAGCCGCGCCATCCTCTGCCCGGACGCTTTTGAGCAGGATCATCCGCTCACGCCCGAGCAGTTTTCGTCCGAGGAGGAGTTTCTGCGCTGAAAAATGTGGTCGGACGAAGATTACCACAACTGGGAACTGGCAGATCATATTTACTCAGACCACACATCGCCGCTTACCGAGTACTCCGCCGCGGAGCCGTCGCCGGAGGAAATGATTCTCGCCCGCCTTGACCGACGGGAGAGCGTAGCGTTCGCGCAAAGCTCCCTGCAGAAGATCCGCGGGATCGTCACGGAAAAGCAGTATCGCCGCATCCGGATGTGCTGTGAGGGCATGACGTACCGGGAGATCGCGGAGGCGGAAGGTGTGTCTGCCAAGAACATTTTCAAGTCCGTCATGGCTGGAAAAAAGAAAATTTTAAAAAATTTGGAAAAAGGGGGTAACAAATGAGCGAAAAATCCGCGTTGGGTGAGAGGGTGATGTTTCCCTCACCGTACCTTGACAAGTTCATAGCCATTCACCAGACACATTCCCATGTGCCGCGAGAGCGAAGCCCGCTGGGTGACACGCCATGACCCTTTTCGGAGAGCAATACCGTCAGCCCGGAACTGCCGCACAGCCGCCGGCACGGCCATGACCGCGCATGGGGACAATGATACTTCCGCCCAGCCACAGTTCACACAATGGGGGCGGCTCGGAGAGATCCTCGGAGGAGTGCAATTCTCATGGAGCAGCACGGCACGCTGCCGTCTGGTGACTTCCCTGTCCGGGGGTGTCGAGGACAAATACGGGCCTACATAAAAAGAGGAAGGAGGAATACCCATGTTCCCGATCTGGTTTTTCCACGGAGTGCCGCCGGACGGATACGCGAGCACACCCCACACTACGGCAAGGAGGAAAATACCCCTTTGAAAACACGATACAAAATTCTGGCTCTCATCCTTGCGCTTCTTTGCCTTCTGAGTTTCCCCTGTCCCGCGGTTTTGGCGGCGGAGCCGGAGAATGGTGGACTCCCGGAAGCGGCGGAAGCCAGCGAAGAAGCGCAGGAGGAAGAGCCTGCCAAAGAGCCGGAGCAAACGATTCCTCTGTCCAAGGCTCCCATGCTGAAAGCCGCCGCAGCCACGGCGCTCATCACCTTCGACTATGTCTACGACTCTGCCGGGCAGTACGTTTACTACCAGCACCCCTTTTATTATAACGGCGGCCCGACCGGCGGCTATGGGGATATGCGCCTCAACGACTTTGCCAACGGGCAGGAGGCCTACTGCATTGAGCCCGGCATCATGCTTGCGCACGGCGATGTTCTCCGCTCGGACGTCATCGACGTCTGGAACAGCTTTTCGTATGAGCAGCAAAACGCCATCAAGCTGGCGCTCCTCTGCGGCCGCGCCGGCAACAGCAGCCATCTCCCCGGCACACCCAGCTGCCAGCAGACCGCCACGCAGATGCTGATCTGGGAATTCGTCACCGGTGCCCGGCAGCCGTCCCCGCCGTACACTCGAGGCAACGACGAGATATATACCTGTCTCGTCTCCAATGGCCAGAATGCGGAGATCGGGCAGATCTATGATACGATTCTCTCCTACATGCTGAGCTATATGACGCTGCCGAGCTTCATGACTGCCGTGAGTACTACCGCGCCGCAGGAAGAGCTGCCCTATGATGGAAGCACATATTCCCTTACGCTGACCGATACGAATAACGTCATCGGGAACTACTCGTTCTCCGCTTCGGACACCGCCGTTTCCGTCGAAGTATCTGGGAATCAGCTCATTCTCCGCTCCGTATCACCGTTATCCGCCCCGGTCACCGTAGTAGCTATCCGCAACTCCGCCTATACGGCGGCCTCCACTTTTACGCCCTACGGCTCAACAACGCGGCAGGATATCGTCGTCGGCGTGGAGGCCGTCGGCGGCATGACAGGGTATCTCACCTTGAAAGCCAACCGCAAGGAGTTTCGTGTTGCCGTGACCAAAGAGGACGGCATTACCGGAACCGCGCAGGGCGACGGGACGCTTACCGGAGCGGTCTACGGCCTCTATCACGGGGATACCTTGATTGAGACCTGCACCACGGATGCCAACGGCCAGTTTACCACCGGCTACTACGAGACCGGGGACGGCTGGACCATTCGGGAGATCGCGCCATCTCCCGGATATCTTCTGGATACGACGGTATATCCCATCCCCGCTGCGGCGGATCAGCTGCCCGCCATTAAGAATGACTTGACGCTAACCGTAAAGGAAACCCCGATCCTCGGGCGGCTCTCGATTTCCAAGCTGGCCGTGAACAGCACCGTGGGAACGGAAGTGCCCGAAGCCGGGGCGAGCTTTGAAGTGTTTCTGAAATCCGCAGGCCGCTATGATGCGGCTGCGGAATCTGAACGGGATATCCTCACCTGCGGAGAGAATGGAACGGTACAGTCAAAACTGCTGCCCTATGGCGTTTACCTTGTCCGTCAGCTGTCCGGCTGGGAGGGCTATGTCCTTGATACCACCCTGCACGAAATGAATATCACTTCCGACGGGGAAACAGTTTCCATCCAGCTCCGAAACGAGATATTCAAAGGCTCGCTGACCATCCGGAAGGTGGACAAGGACACCGAACAAGCTCTTCCCGGCGCACGGTTCCGGCTTCTGGACAGCACCGGGAATCCGTTTGCCGAAGGAACGACGGACGAAAACGGCATTCTGGTTTTTGAGAACATCCCCTTCGGCGACTACTATCTTGAAGAGCTGGAGGCTTCGGACGGCTACAAGGCGGATACGACGCCCTATGTTTTCTCCGTGACTACGGACGGCCAGAGAATCGAAGTTCGACGGGAGAACACCCGCATCCCCGGCTCCGTGACCGTCGCCAAAACCGACAGCAGCGGAAACCCGATCCCCGGTGCCGCGTTCCGGCTGGAATACTCCGAGGACGGAGAGACATGGACGCCGGTATTCCATGCCGATGTTCCGGCAAAGGAGATCGGCGGCTGTACCTCGGAAGGCCTCAGCGACGGTATGCTCATTACGGGAGCTGATGGAATTGCCGTCTTTGGCGGCCTCCGGGCGGATAAAAACGTCCATTATCGTATTACGGAAAATGCGACGGTCAACGGCTATGTGCTCCTGACAGAGCCGGTAGAACTCGGAACGCTGCCCCGGGAAAATGAGGATAACCCAATCTACGATGTTTCCGTAACCGTTAACAACTCCCCAACGTATCTTCTCCCCATGACCGGAGGAACCGGTCTGTGGCCGATACTCTCCGCTGGCTTTGCCGCGGCGTGTATGGGCCTTTTTCTTATCGTCATCTCCAAATCTAAAACAAGGGACTGCATGCAATGAAGAAAACCGGCAAGAAGCTCTTTTCCGTTATCATGGCGGCGCTGGTCGTGCTGACAACGACCGTATCCGCCTTTGCCTTGACGGTGAATGTATCCACGATCAACACCGACTGGACCGGCTCTTTTGACATTTACAAGTACGATATTACGAACGCCGAGAAAGACGGTGTGTGGGATTCCAGCTACGTCTCCACCGGCGTACGCGATCCCGGCGTGGAGGACTTTCTCGGCAGCGACGCGCGAAAAAGCTCGCTGAACGCAAACGGAGAGGTTAACGGATATGCCATTAAAGGCGTTGAGTTCACCTATCTGAAAGTCGCCGATATCCGCACCTATACCGAGGAGGAGAACGGCGTATCACATGTGGAAGTGCTCTACGGAATCGCGCAGAACGACGCCAACGATGCGTTTTTGTCCGCCATCGGTGTGAGCGCCGGAGACCGGTATGTACCGGCGGATTCCGAGGACGGCACCATGTATTTCTACCGTTCCGATACCCTTATCAACGGCTTGAAATCCGCGCTGGCAAGCAACGCTATTACCGTAAAGAACGCTCTGGAGCGTTTTGTGCGCGAAAATGGCGGCACAGCGCTGCCGCTGACCGACAGCTACGGCCACACCTCCGCGAGCGACCTTCCTCTCGGGCTGTATCTCCTCGTTGAGACAAAAGTGCCCGAAATGGTCGCGGAAACCACCGCACCGTTTTTCCTTTCCCTTCCTATGACGTCCGTGAACGGCAGCAACGCCAATGACGGCGGCGAACGCTGGATATACGATGTCACCGTATACCCCAAGAACCTCACCGGCATCCCGACGCTGGAGAAGACCGTGCGCGAAGCTCTTGCCGACACCGGCAAGAATGACAGTTTCGCCCATACTGCCACGGCATCTGCCAATGACACGATAGAATACCAGATCCTCTCGACGCTGCCGAGCATCACCTCCGAAGCCACTTACCTGACGGACTATTCCTTTGTGGACACGCTGGATCCCGGCCTCTCGTACTGCAAAAACGATGTGAAAATCGAATTCTTCCGCAGCAGCTCTTGCACCGAGGACGACCGAATCACCGCCTGGAACGAAGGTGACGGCAAGTTCTCCGTATCCTATAATGACACGCCCGGCATGACCATCTCCATGACAGCAGACGGCCTTGCGGAGATCAACGGAAGCTTTGCTGTGTACACCAAGTCTGACATGATAAATTCCGGCTATTCCGACTGCACCGTGCGCATCACCTATTCGGCGAGGCTCAACCCCGATAAAAGCCTTGTCTGCGGCGACGAAGGGAACAGCAACAATGTCGTGCTGGTATGGAAACGAACCAACAGCAGCTTCCACGATACGCTCGTGGACGACTGCCATGTGTACAGCTTCGGCCTTGATCTTACCAAGGAATTCAGCGACGGGCAGGGTGACTTCTCCAAGGTGGAGTTCCTTCTTTACAACGACAGCGACGGATACTTCGTTACGGCGGAACTAGATGAGAGCGAAGGTATCTACTATGTGACCGGTCACATACCCGGAAGAAACGATGCCACCCGATTCACTCCTACGGCAGACGGCTCCATCCTCGTGAAAGGGCTGGAGGATGACACATACATCGCCACCGAGATTCAGACGGCCAACGGCTACACGCTGCTCCGCGACGATATCCAGATCGTGATCGAGGCGGCAGAGAGCGATGCGCTCTGCGATATCTACGGCACCGATGCGCTGGGCGTTCTGCAGAACGATCCCCGGTATGCCGACGTCCCGGAAGGGCTTTATAAGAACATGCCGCAGAAGCATCTGGAACACTATCTTCTGACTGCTTCCGCCAAGGTGGACAGCAACACTGTGACGATGGATGCCGACGGCGAATCGGCCAATGCCATCGTGCCGCTGACTGTTGTCAACACCCGCGGCTTCAACCTGCCGCAGACCGGCGGGCATGGTACCTGGATGTACGGCGTTGCCGGTACTGTTCTGATGGCCGCCGCCGCGATCATCTTGGTAAGCGCCCGCAGAAAGAAGCTAGGGAAATAACCCTGACACATGGGAGAGGCGGAAAAACAGGCAAGTCTCTCCCATACATATTAGTTATTCGTTTTAAAGAAAAAGTTATTCGCTTTAAGGAACCTTAAAGCGAATAACTTGAGGAGATATGAAAAAGGAGCATCCGATGAAATACAAAAGAACGATTTGTCTTGTTTCCGGCGCGGCGTGCCTGTTGCTCGCTGCCGGATTGATTCTGTACCCGATTCTGGGAAATGCGCTGGCGGAGAAGAACAAAAGCCTCGTGATGACGGAGTATTCCCGAGCTGTGGAAAAGATGACAGACACCCGTGTGGCGGAAATGCTCGCCGCGGCAGAGGTGTACAATGCCGCACTATCTCCAATATCCGTTTCGGGAGATGGAACGTATTCTCTGAGCGGCCTGACCGCGGCGCAGGAGCAATACGACGAAATTCTCGCCGTCAACGAGAGCGGCATTATGGGACAGTTGGAGATTCCCGAGCTGGATATTCGCCTGCCGATTTACCACGGCACGGACGGCAGCACGTTGGAGAAGGGCGTAGGCCATCTGCTGGGCTCATCTTTTCCTGTTGGTGGGAAAGGAACGCATACCGTTCTGACCGGTCATTCCGGCCTCTCCAGAGAAAAGATGCTGACGGATCTGGAAAAGATGAAGGTCGGAGACCGGTTCTTCCTGCATGTGCTGGATCGGACGCTGGCGTATGAAGTGCAGGATATTTTTACTGTCCTCCCGGATGATACGTCGCATCTCAGCATCCAGCAGGATGAAGACATGTGCACGCTCATCACCTGCACGCCCTATGGCGTCAACACGCACCGCCTGCTGGTGCAGGGGTATCGTGTCCCCTACGAGTCGGAAACCGTTTCAACGAAGATTACAGAAACAGCTGAAGAGAATAGCAGAGTTTCCAGCTGGCAGCAGCAGTACTTCGACGGCATATATTACGGCGTTATTCTGGCGGACACCATAGTCCTTATATGGGTCGTTGTACGGGAGACGCGCCGGGATCACCGGAGGAAGGAGAAAACGAACCGTTGAAAGCAAAATCACTTATGGCAGCGGTTGCCCTTTTCCTTTTGGGACTTCTGATTGCCTTGGTGCCGTGTTTCTCCGGACACAGGCTGGAAGCTCAGGTGGAACAGACCGCGGAAAGATTTAATGAAATCGTCTTGGAAAACAAGAACGAAGAATCCCCGTCTTTCACGGAATCGAAAGACGGGGATTTGCCATATCCGGAGCTTTTCCGGGCAGCACAAGAATATAACGAGGAACTGTATCGTAACCGGCAGGCGGGCTTTATCAGCATTTCGGCGTATCAGGAGCCATCCCTATGTCTTTCGGATTACGGCATTGATGACGGGGTCTTCGGGACGGTATGCATCCCCAAGCTTGGCGTAACGCTGCCCATTTATCTCGGCGCTTCGGAGGAGAATATGGCGAAGGGCGCGGCGCATCTTTCGCAGACGAGCCTGCCCATTGGCGGCGAAAATACAAACTGCGTTCTTGCCGGGCATTGCGGATTTAACGGCGCGGATTATTTCCGCTATCTGTCCACGCTGACCGAGGACGATGAGGTGATCCTGACGACGCTCTGGGGTGAGGATCATTACCGCGTGTCGGGCGTCGCCGTCATTGCGCCGGATGATATTGCCTCCGTCAAGATCCAGCCGGGGAGAGAATTGCTGACACTTCTCACCTGTCACCCCTATGCGTCCGGAGGAAAGTACCGCTTTTTAGCGATCTGCGAAAAAGAGATTGCGGAGGTCGTCCCATGAAAAACGAAGGATTCCGCCGGGGCGATGTGTTCATGGCAGAGCTTCGGGCCGAGCCGGGCTCGGTGGAGCACGGCCGCCGTCCGGTCGTTATTTTGCAAAATAACATTGGGAATCTCTACGCCCCCACGCTGATCGTTGCGCCGATCACGTCCCGGCCAAGGAAACACGGCTGTCAGGCGACGCAGTATCCCGTGCCGCCGTCGGTGTTCCTGCGGGCCGGGAGCATTGTCCTTTTGGAGCAGATCACGACGATAGATAAGTGCCAATGCCGGCAGTATCTCGGATCGTTTGATACCCGGCAGATGGATGCCATCCACCGCTGCATCGAGATCAGCATCGGGCAGGATATCCCAGAAAGGGTGAAGCCACCTTAGAACTACGAAAGGGAAACAGAAACGGACTAAGATAAACCAAGGGGCCATGATTGAACCTGCGGCTGGTGAGAGCGGATTATGTAAGAGGAGACCATCTCGATAAATTGCGAAGCAGAGGGCTCGGTTTTTAATGGATAACCGGCTATCTGGCAGAGAAGATCGGGATTGACAGACCATGCACGGGAAACGGCGGTTCGGATGTTTCGCTCGACAGATGTCCAGCTGCATTCAAAGTGATCCGCCGTCTCCATATAGATTTCTTTTGTGATCGCCTCCAGACGGGACTCATCCTGAATGGCCAGACAGATGGCGTACTCGGTATGTTTAAAGCCTTTGTAGCATCTTGTAATGCCAAGAGCGCGCAGGATATCTTGCACGGCTGTCATTGGTATATCCTCCCAAATCCAGAGACTTAAGAAGATGATAGGACCAATGACAGAGAAAACGGTTTTTGTCGCCGTTCTTCGGCATTTTTCGACACATTTCTGTTTATGGAGGCGTCAACTGCCAAGGCTTATCTCCGCTGCCGCTTCTGGAGCGGCAAACGCTATGCTTCAAGGAAAAACCTGTGTTTTTTATATGCTCCTTTAATTTTTATCTTCTATTTTCTCATCTGACGGATGAAACGAAACAACAAAATCTTTTCCGGTTTCCCGGTTCATCTAAATTATAATCTATTATACATGAATGAGGAGAAAAATGGGCTTTAGCGATGTTTATCGAAGCGTTCTCAAAGACTACCCGGATGTGCTGACCGTGGAGGAAATGAGCCGGGCGCTGGGAATCAGCACAAAGACCGGCTACAGGCTGATCCGGGAAAACAAGATTGAGAGCCTGAAAGTTGGACGCTCTTATCGAATCCCCAAAGCACACCTTCTTTCGTACATGCGTTTGGTTATGAAATCCTCGCCGATTTCGTAATCGCACATTGGACTTCTGCTGTCGAATCCGATAAAATGGTATCTGCCAACAGCAGAAGTCCAATCGACCTACATAAAGGAGGAATATTTTTATGGTAGCAGGACATCTGCAAGAAAAGAACGGCATCTATTACATGGTGCTGTCTTACCCCAGCGCGAGCGGAAAACGCAAAAGCAAATGGATTTCAACCAAGCTTCCAGCAAAGGGAAATAAGAAAAAAGCCGAGAAAATGCTGGCGGAGGTTCGCCAGACATTTGAGCCGGAAGAAAAGCCCCTCGATTCGAAAATCAAGTTCTCGGATTATCTGTCTCAATGGATGGAGATCATAAAGCCCACATTAGCCTTGACGACTTACGCATCATATTCCAACATGGTCCGACGCGCGATTATACCCTACTTCAAGGCGCGCGGTATTCCGCTTGTTGATCTGAAAGCAACAGATATCCAATTTTTCTATTTGGACCAACTAAAGCGAGTTTCTGCAAGCACAGTAATTCATTACCATGCCGTGATCCATAAGGCGCTGAAATATGCAGTGAAAATTGACTTGATCTCGTCAAATCCGGCAGACAAGGTAGAACGTCCCAAGAAAGCCCCCTTTATTGGCAGCTTCTATGACAGCCATGAGATGGAAAAACTTTTTGCTGCCGCAAAAGGCACGCATTTGGAAATTCCAATCTTTCTCGGCGCGTTTTATGGTCTTAGAAGAAGCGAAGCGGTCGGACTTCGGTGGAGCGCGATTGATTTTGAAAGCAACACCCTGACAATTCGCCACACCGTAACATCCTGCAATCTAAGCGGAAAACGGGTTCAGATTGTACGTGATACCACGAAAACCAAGTCAAGCATGCGCACGCTGCCTCTGATACCGGCTTTCAAGGATCTGTTGTTAGAGAAAAGAGAAAAACAGGAGGAATACAGGCGCGTATGCGGGCGGAGCTATGATAAGCGGTATCTGGACTATATCTGCGTGGACGAAATGGGAACACTTATTTCTCCGGATTATCTTACAGCCTCGTTTCCGAAGCTCCTCAAGAAAAATAATCTGCGTCATATTCGGTATCACGACCTTCGGCACCCGTATGTCAAGTACACGACAAAAATTTTTAGCTTGCGCTTGATGGATTTTCAAGCGCAGGCTTATCCTGATGCTCGGCGAAAAACTCGCGGAGCTTGTCAGCTTCATCGGGGAGGACAAAGCCAAAGCCCTGTCCGTCCACTCTGCAATAGAAAGCGATTTTCATGTCTGCCACCTCAATAGAAAATGTCTTGGATTTTATATGCGATCTCAATTCGCTTATCGGGGTACACCAGCACCCGGTCAATCAGCAGCTCGGCCAGCTCGGTGGTCAGCGTGTCCGCATCAAAAATTGCCTTGGACGCTTCCTTGCGGCTGTCCTGCCGTGCCTGTTCGTCCTTCTTCTGTTTCGCCTGTGCCAATACTGCGGCATAGGCGTTTTTTGTTTTCAAAAGCAGCTCGT
>OIZA01000243.1_pt1 | contig 31423 bp, 30 predicted proteins | sample 1588381 | NCBI WGS metagenome assembly OIZA01 (sample SAMN03283277) | human gut metagenome | biome: human-associated habitat; material: feces | host: Homo sapiens | place: Peru | collected 2012 | reverse complement strand
GAGATGAGTTTCCTGTTCGTACTGTTTCCCTTTATTCTCCTTCTTGGCTATGGCGTGGTGAGATCGCGGGTGCTCGCGGTGGTTCTGGTACAGGCGCTGTGGTTTGCGGCGGCGTGCGGGCTGGATCAGTTTCCGGCGGATGGTGTCGTCGGTCTGTGTATTGTCAGTCTGGCGGCGGCAGTGATCAAGAGTGCATACAGGGATGATGAGAGAGCCGCACGATGGGCGGTGTTGACCGGTACAGCGGTGATGCTGTTGCTCGTCTTCTGGATGGAGCGCTTCATTCTGCCGGTGTTCGATGAAAAATATGAGGAGATAAGGGAGTTCAGGGTTAATTTATATTACAGGGTAAATGACGAATGGATTCCGCAGATCCGGTCTGAGATTCATAATTTTGGCAAAGGGAGCGCTGATGTAAACGGCAGGCTGAAAAGGGACAGGATACCGGAGTACACGGGGGAACCTGTGTACCGCGTGACAACGGACAAAGCGCCGCAGGCTGCCGTTTATCTCAGGGGCTTTGTCGGAAAGGATTATGCCGGTGATGAATGGAAAGCTGCCGGTGATGCGGGCTTTAAGCGTTTCTACAGGGAGCAGGGGATGGAACTGCCGAAGAGCGGCAGGGAGCTTGTCAATCTGATGTATGAGGCATTCGGACAGAGAGGGGAGGGCTTTATACGGATTGAGGAGCTCGCCGGAAAGGGCAGTTACAGCCTGTACCCTTATGGGGCGGAAGTGACACAAAAGGATCGTGTGCGCTGGGACGGAAGCGTCAGGCGCCGCGGCAGCAGCTATGAGTTCCCCTACCATGCGCCGGACAGCAGCTTTGCCGCAACCGGAATTACCGGAGAATCGGTGGAGCTGGAGAGGAATTACCGCAGCTATGTCTATGAGAACTTTCTGGAATATCCGGCAGGGCAGCTCCCGGAGCTGACTACGTTTCTGGAGGAGTCGGGTTTCAGGCAGGGAGACTTATATGACAGTGTCTATGATGTCCTGACCTATTTACAGAAAACGGCAACCTATAATCTCAAGGTGGAGAGTACGCCCCGCGGGCAGGATTTCGTGGAGTATTTTCTCTTTGAGAGCCACGAGGGCTATTGTGCTCACTTCGCTTCGGCTGCAGTATTGATGCTGCGGTATCTCGGTGTGCCCGCGAGATATGCGACAGGCTATTCCGTGTCGGCATCGGAATTTTCCGGCATGGCGGGCGGAGAATATATGGCGGTTGTCAGGGACCGGCAGGCACATGCATGGGCGGAGGTCTATCTCGACGGTGTCGGCTGGATTCCGGTGGAGGTAACGCCGGGGGCGGAGGCTTTTCCGGATGATAACACCATGGAGCAGCTGGAGCTTACCGGGCAGCTCACCGACACCTTTGAGTCCATGCCGGAGCCTCCTGAGGTGACGGAGGAGCCCACGCAGGAGCAGACAGGGCCGGACGAGATACCCGATGACACTGTTGGAGAGGAAACGCAGCCGTCTGTGGAGAATCCGGGCGGGGAGATGCCGCAGGACGGCGCGGACGACGGAACCGGTGCGGCAGGGAACGGAAACGGCGGAAGCGGTGCGGCAGGGAACGGAAATGGTGGAACTGGCGCAGCTGGGAAAGGAACCGGCGCGACTGGAAATGCGGGCGGCGAAGCCGGTGTGCAGAAGCCGCATTGGGAGCTGAGTCCGCAGGCGAAAGCGGCTCTGAAAAAAGTATTTGGTACGATAGGCACGCTGCTCTTATGCAGTGCGACGCTATGGCTGCTGCGGAAAGGCTGCTACCAGAGAATGTGCCGTGCGGCGGACAGGAAGAAGGTATTCCTGTTCCACCGGAATCTGAAGGTATTGCTATGGTTCTCCGGACACCGGGACAGGCTGACAGGGGAGAGCGTGGAAGCGCAGAGATACCGCGCGTGGATTGAAAAGAGCGGTTTCGGAGAGCACGGGCTTTCGGAGCAGGAGTTCAGGGATATGGTGAAGTTCTGCAGAGGACTGGCTAAGGAGGAGTATGGGACGCTTCCTCTATATAAAAAGCCGCTGTATCGGTTTTTCAATATTTATAGGTAATGTCGAAGTCGTGTGTTCGTAAGTGAGGAAAGGTTGAGGATGAAATTATGCTGGTTTTGGAATTGAACAGGGAGAATATAGAGTATGACGTTTATTCACTGGTAAAGGCTTTTTACCCGGAGGAGCAGGTCGCGGTGCTGATGCCGGAGAGCAGGCAGAAGAACCGGGAGGAGCTTGCGGATAAGGTCAATATCCGGGTGGAACTGCAGGAGAATCAGGCGAAGCTGTGGATGGAAGGCAGGGATTATTACTGGACTGCGGAGGCGTATGGAATCCTGCGGCAGAACTTTCCGGCGGGAGAGGACGGCGACGCAGAGTATACAAGGCAGGTGAAGCTGGGCTTTAAGTGCTTTTTATATGACGTACTCTGTCAGGAGACGGGAAAGACACTGCCGTGGGGAAATCTGATCGGCATCCGTCCGACGAAGATTGCTTATGGGATGCTCGAGGAGGGGAAGAGCAGACAGGAGATACTGGACTTTTACAGAGAGAAGCATCAGGTCAGCACGGAGAAGGCGGAGCTTGCGTTCGACATTGCAGAGCGCGAGAGGCAGCTTTTATCTGGCATACATTACGAGAAGGGCTATAGTCTCTATATCGGCATCCCATTCTGCCCGACGACTTGCCTTTACTGCTCGTTTACCTCTTATCCGATCGGCGGCTATCGGAAGCAGGTCGACAGCTATCTGGACTGCCTGATCAGGGAATTGGAGGCGGTCAGTGAGCTTTGTCAGGGCAGAATCCTCGATAGCGTTTATATCGGAGGCGGTACGCCGACAACGCTGGAACCCGGGCAGCTGGACAGACTGCTTACGAGACTGAAGGAGCTGTTTGATTTCGGAACCGTGAAGGAATTCACCGTGGAGGCGGGACGTGCGGACAGCATAACGGAGGAAAAGCTGCGCGTGCTTTACCGGCACGGCGTCACCCGGATATCCGTCAATCCCCAGACCATGAAGCAGGAGACGTTGGACATTATCGGAAGAAGGGCTTCTGTGGCACAGGTGGAGGAGGCTTATGCGCTTGCCAGAAAGGTCGGCTTTGACAATATCAATATGGATCTGATTCTGGGACTCCCGGGTGAGCTGGAGGAGGATGTGCAGCGGACAGTGGAGCGGGTCGTGGAACTAGCGCCGGACAGCCTTACCGTGCATTCACTGGCAATCAAGCGTGCGTCCAGACTGAACCAGTGGATTCAGGAGAACGGTGTCGCCATGCTGCACAACACGGACGAGACAATGGAGATCGCCGCAGAGGGCGCAAAGCGTCTCGGACTTGTTCCCTATTACCTTTACCGCCAGAAAAATATGTCCGGCAACTTTGAGAATGTCGGCTATGCGAGGGAGGGCAGACTCGGGCTGTACAATATTCTGATCATGGAGGAGAAACAGACCATCGTGGCGTGCGGAGCGGGTTCGATCACGAAACGCGTATTCCCGGATGGGCGGATTGAACGGTGCGAGAATGTCAAGGATGTGAAGCTGTATATTGAGAAGATTGAGGAAATGATAGAGAGGAAAAGGAATCTTTTGGCAGAAGACTAAAAAGGATTCGATGTATTTTGGAATTTCTTCCCCGGAGCCAAGTAGGTAAATTTTCATAATTATGGTAATTGTAAAATTGACTATAGGCAGGCAAAATGAAAATTCGGATAAAATTATGATAAAGCTATGATAAGGATGAGCCTATGATACAGATTAGACCTGTTTCGGATTTAAGAAATAAGTTTTCGGATATAGGGAAAGCAGTTGGGGAGGAGATCCGGTGCATTTAACAAAGCGTGGCTGTGGAACTATGGTCTTGTTAAGTCTGGAAGCCTGCTCGAGATTGACGGATGGGATGGAAAGTGCACTCGATGAAGCCGAAAAGGCTGCTATGGAGGATGACAGAAGATATACGCATGAGGAAGTGTTCTCAAACCTTCGAAGGAGGGTAAATGGCTGATATAAATATCTAAGTGACAATATTGTTGTCGGAGTAAAGGACAAGGACTGTCGTTCCTATGGTATTTTTGCAGGAATTGCATTGTTCATGATGATGGCCGGCGCATTTGGCATGAATATTGTTCCGAAGGAATACTTTGGCGTTGTTGAGAGATTCAGTGTCTTTGCCGCAACAGGGTATAATGCAGTACTTGGAGTAGAGCTATATCGAACAAAATTCTAGTAATATCCCGCATTTTAGCGGATGTTACGAATCGTGTCACATATGTGCCAGAGCGTTTCTTTCTATTTTTCAGAGCTTGTGTTACCTTCCAGTCAGCCGTCAGGCAATAAGACAAAGGAAGGTGAAACGAAATGAAGAAAAATGGAAAGAAACAATTGATTTCAGGGGGTGTACTGCTTGTAGGATTTGCCATCTGGACATGGCTCATACAAAGGGTGGATGTGCAGCCAGCGGGACAGGGAGAGACAGATATTGGATTTGCTTCCTTTAACGGCTGGTTCCACAGCGTAACAGGAGTGCATATGTCAATCTATACCATTACAGACTGGGCAGGTCTTGTTCCGATATTTGTATGCATGGTATTCGGTGGAATTGGTTTATGCCAGCTGATGAAAAGAAGAAGCCTTTTTAAAGTGGACAGGGATCTCATTTTGCTTGGAATTTATTATGTGGCTGTAATTTTCGGTTATTTGATTTTTGAAATGATTCCGATCAATTACAGACCAATCTTGATTGAAGGAATACTGGAAGCATCTTATCCATCGTCCACAACGCTGCTTGTATTAGGCGTTATGCCGACATTGATTTTTCAGGTAAACCGCAGAGTTACAAATCTGACAGTAAAAAGAATAGTATGTGCCTTGGCGATTGCCTTTTCGGCATTTATGGTGATTGGAAGACTGATTGCCGGAGTACACTGGTTTACGGATATTGTAGGCGCCGTTATTTTGAGTGCAGGCCTGTTCTGTCTGTATAAAGCAAGCGTACTGATGCTATGTGATGGCAAATAACAGGGAGTGGGAACGGACGGAGGTTCTGTCATGGAATTTTATGAAAAACTTCAGGAATTAAGAAAGAGCAGAGGATTAACACAGGAAGAGCTGGCAGAGGCGCTGTTTGTTTCGAGAACAGCTATCTCAAAATGGGAATCCGGCAGAGGGTATCCAAGTATAGATTCCCTAAAGGAGATAGCAGGATTTTTCTCTGTAACAATAGATGAGCTGTTATCAGGAGAAAAATTGCTTTCAATAGCAGAAAAAGAGAATCAATCCAATATGCAGAATTTGTGCAGGATGCTGGCAGGAGCGATTGATCTCTTTTATTTTCTGCTGATTGTTCTGCCGCTGTACCCGAAATCAATGGATGGATTTATTTCGTCCGTGAATCTGATTGCCTATACAGAAACAACGGCGTTCAATCGGATGATTTACTGGGGAATGTTTCTTGCATTAATTGTGATTGGAATGCTAGAGATTGCACTTGTACAGTTAAAGATTACAAAAGCACACAAAATACAACTGGCAGTTTCGATGTTGCTTAGTATTTTGGCAGTACTGTTTCTGGCATTGACAGGAGAAACATATGCTACAGCACTGGCATTTCTGCTCTTTATTTTGAAAGTCTTTTTATCTATAAAAGGAAAATAGAAAGGCATTACTGATAATAGATATTCAAAAATCATATATGACAAAATATAAAAGTCAGGACGTATGAATTGAATTTGGCGAGGTAGATTGACATGAGATATAAAACAGAGAGGTATAAAAACTGTGAACGATTCAACGACCAGTATCCTTATGTTCAAGGACGAAAATGACGTTATCGTAGGTTTGACTACTTATGACACAGACTACGATGACCGAGTATACTTCATTCACACGAGTTCTTATAAATTACTGCTTGAGAGTATGGTTGATACTGTAATCAAAGAGGAGGGCAGCAAAGCAGTTTTGAAAGTAAATGCCAAAGATACTGTTCTTTGCCAGGTACTACGAGAAAAAGGCTTTGAAAAGAAGAATAGATGCGCTTGTATTTTGTCTTTGAATTTGTCAAAGCCTCTGGAATATGACATGCCTAATGCATATAGGATGAGCCCGCAGGGATTTGCTGCGGATTCGTGGCAATACCAATTGGTAATTCATAAGGGGTTTGACAATGAGGGTATTCCCGAAAAATGGGATGATGAACTTCTAAAACGTATCCCCAATGTAAATGAAAACTTAAAAACTTTTGTGATTGCCAATAACGTATATTGTGCACACTGTGGGTTATGGTACTCAACAGGTGATACAGCCTATGTTGAACCTGTTGCAACTGTTCCTGAACACAGAAAGCAAGGCTTGGCAAAAGCAGTTATTTACGAAGCATGTGCTCGTGCAAAAGCACTTGGTGCCAAACGTGCTATTGTTGTGTCTGAACAAGAATTTTATTTTCGAATTGGATTCACACTTTCTTCGGAAGTGTATGATTGGTCGAGAAGTAAATAAACAAAAGAAAAACAGCCGCAATATCTCTGCCATTCAGTCGGGAGATATTACCGCTTTGGAGCATGTGGAATAAACGAACTGCAAAAGCTATGTGTATATGATTATCATTCCGCCGGAATATAAAAAGCAAATAATTAAAGTCATGTCTGAACAGTTGTCAGACAGAGCGTTTTGTTTAAGGCATGAAAAACTTGATGTATGGCAGTGGTCAGAAAAGGTATATTCCTTTGTGCATGAGCTGGCAAAAAAATAAATATTGACAAGTTACCTATCGGTCACTATAATACAAGTAACCGATGGGTAACCACACGAAGATGATATATGCAAAGCACAAAATTCGGTATTTTAACAGTTCTGTTTCTGGCATTGACAGGGGAAACTTATCCTACAGTGCTGGAATTTTTACTGTTCATTTTGAAAGGATTTTTATACAAGCATTGCATGGATTAAGGAAGTTGGAGAATGAAAATAGATATTGGTAAACATGAATTCTCAGAAGTATGGGATGGTGTTTTTTATAAGGCGTTATCTGATTATCCGGCGGTAAGCGATAACGAGATGAAGGATATTATTGACTTTGTGAATTATGAGAAAGCCAACGGAAGGGATTGTGAGATAACAGCAGACCGGCAGGATATTTTAGATTATGTCCGGGAGGAAATACGAAGTCCGGACAAATACAGAGATGTCCGCAGACCTGAAATCATCAGGGAATGCACTGCATGCACAGCCCGTGGAGGGTGTATGACAGATCTGGTATGTCATACCGCGCCTTTGGAAAATGCAATTTCCATCATAAAATGTGGGGCATTGCTTTCTGCGGTAAATGCGAGGAAACTTCAGGATACCGTATTGCAGAAAGAAAAAAGAAATGCTGCGAATGATCCGCTGGACTTTTTTTACTATGTCATGTTTTCGTGGGGAAACTGTCAGGCGGGGGACAGGCTGGTAATGGAGAGAAAGCTGGGAAGAGGTCCAAGTGTAGAAGAAATGGGAGCCGGCTTTACACCGGGAGTGCGCTTTTATTTTAAGTATGATGAGCTGGAAAAGCATCCGCAGGCGGTACACGATGGATTTTTGCCGATAAAGGTGAAGGATGAAGTAAAGCTGGCTGATTATGTGTTTGCAATTGTAATTCCGTCAGAGTATAAAGAACAAATCATGGCAAACATGCCTGAAAATCTGATGGAAAGGGCTTATTGCCTGGAGCAAGAAAATCTGGATGTCTGGCAATGGTCAGAAAAAGTTTATTCCTTTGTGCATGGGCTAAAGGAGCAAATTAACAAATAGTAAATTGGAGATTATCAAAACTTATTTAAGAGATGGAGGATGAAATTATGAAAAAATTAACGGTTTTAGCTTTAGTAACAATGACGGTAACCTTATGTGCCTGCGGAGATGGAAATGCATTGAAGGAAGAGAGTTCGACGTTACAGACAGAACAGACTTCTGAAGAAATTGAGACAAGTATGGAAACAGGAGAGCCGGTGACGGATTTAGAATCGGAGAAGCCCTCGGCGGATTTAGGAACAGAAGAGTCTTCAACAGAAGTAAAAGAACAAGCTCCCGGGATATCGGAGAGTGAAGCAGCAGATGCTTACGGCGAGATTATTTCCAGCTATTCAACAGCTTTGTCGGAGCAATGGGCCGGTCAAAATCTGTGGGATCATAATCTGAATTACATGATTGCAGACTGCTATGGAGAGGATCCGTTTGAAAACATCGGGTATGCGATTAAGGATATTGATGGGAATGGCACGGCAGAGCTGTTGATTGGTACAACCGCGAAGGTTACAGACGAATTCTATGGAAAGATGGTATTCGACCTGTACGGTCTGGATGGAAACGGAGGCACGGTGCAGATATTCACCAGCGGAGAGCGTGACAGATATTATTATGCGGGTTCCAGTTTATTTGCGAATCAAGGTTCCAGCGGAGCAGCTGACAGCATTGATACCACACTGAGCCTGAGTAATGGAACTCTGACAGATCTCGGATATGCAACGGAGGCATCCTCTTATCAGCAGTTAGAATTGCTGCCGTTTGAGCGGAAGCAGGCGACCGGAGACAGTGGAAATGATTCTTCCATACAACTGCCGATTCTTGATGAAATCAATCAAAACACATCAGTGGGAACCGCAGGCGCCTATATGACAGCAGTGCAGTCAGCCGTAAAATTGTTGGACTGGGGAACGACAACAGGCCTTGATCCGCAGGAGATTAAGGATGCCACGGTTGCATGGCTGTCGGATAAGGGAAATGATGAGCAGGTTGCCTTCTCGGAGAAATTGACGGTCGTGGATGAGGCATATCAGAAGTTGATTGGAGAGAAGGCTGATGCAATGGAGCTTCTGGAATCCGCAGGGTGTGGCGATGCCGCATATCCTTGGAGCGATGCTCCCGTGGAGAGCATTGAGGCAATTATGGAAACGGTCGGCCTGAGATAACACCTCAATCAAGGAGGATTCAGATGGAAAGCAGAGAGAAGAACACAAAGGCAAGAATCTTGGAAGAAGCGCTAAAACTCTTTTCCCAGAGCGGTTATATGGGAACTTCCATGAATGATATTGCAGCAAGGCTTGGAGTTACCAAGGCTGCATTGTACAAACATTATCAGAGCAAACAGGAGATTCTGGACAGCATCGTAGATCAGATGAATGAGATGGACAGGGAAAGAGTAAAGCAATATGAGATGCCTGAAGGAAAAATGGAGGATGTGATCGCCGGGTACAAAGGCGCTGCGTTCGACAAGATCAGGCAGTTTACCAAAATACAGTTTCTCCATTGGACGGAGGAAGAATTTCCATGCTGTTTCCGAAAGATGCTGACATTGGAACAGTACAGAGATCCGCAGCTGACAGCACTTTATCAGAAATATCTTGCAGCTGGCCCGTTGTCTTACATAGAGACGTTGTTTGCAGGACTTTTGGAAGATGCCGGAGAAGCCAGACAGCTGGCGCTGGATTTTTACGGCCCGATCTTTTTGCTCTATAGCATTTATGATGGCACAGATGACAAGCAAAAGGTGCTTGAGCTTCTTGAACACCATGTGGAGCATTTTGCTGAGATACATAAGAGATTGTCTTAGGAGGACAAATGGAATGAAAGCGATTGTTTATACATCGAATACCGGTAGTACTGCCCAGTATGCAAAATTGTTGGGACATGAGTTAGGAATATCTGTTTACAGAGTCGATGAAGCAAAGAGGATCGTCCCTGCAGGGGCGGAGATCCTTTATCTTGGATGGGTCATGGCAAGCAGTATTAAAGGATATGCCGACATTGTAAAGAGATATAAGGTTCTTGCTGTGTGTGCTGTCGGTATGGGACAGACCGGAACACAGGTGAAGGAAATCCGGGCAAAGAATGCGATTCCGAACCAGATTCCGCTGTTCACATTACAGGGAAACTTTGATGTGGCGAAGCTTCATGGCGCATATAAGCTTATGATGGGGCTGATGGTAAAAACGGCAGGAAAAGCATTGGCGGATAAGGCGGATCGTACTCCGGAGGAAGACGATATGCTGGATATGATGATGAATGGTGGACAACGTGTCCGGTTTGAAAATCTGAAAGCGGTTATTGACTGGGCGCGGGATAGAGAGCAGCAGGGAGGCAGATAAGGATGAAACTTTATTTTGGAAATACAGTAACGACAATAACAACAGTTATGATTTTATCTCTGGTCGGGTTTCTCGGTTATTCCATCTGGAACCGGGGAAGCATAAATTTCTGGGGACGCAGGAGCCTGTTTGTGCTGGTATATGGTCTTGTCATATGCTGTATGGCAGCAGCAAGGGACGGACTGGATAAAACGATTCAGTCGGCAATCGACGGAAGTTGTGCACCGGGCATCTTTCCGCTTGTAAGTATTCCTAATCTGATTGGATGTATCGGAGCTGCCATTATTATCATTGCGGCGATTGCGACACCCATTGCAAAATCACAGCATGCGCGGGAGGTCTGGTTTTATATTATGTCCGGCGGTGTGATGCTGAAAATTATCGTCATGGAATTTGCAAGGATTTTCATGTAATTATAGGAAAGCGACTGAACAGAAGGGAGTTTGCCTGAAAAAAGATGAGTCAAAGACCAAATCTGAATAAGGAATTAGATGCAGCAACTTTCCGAAGCTTTTATTATCTGAGGCAGGAATTAGTTGATTTTTGCCGCGAAAACGGCTTACCGGCTTCGGGCGGTAAGATAGAACTCACAGCCAGAATTGCATACTTTCTTGATACCGGGAAAGTGCTTGCGGCCCCGGCAAGGAATAGATCAACGGTAAACGTTGGCATGATTACCGAGGACACGAAGATAGAGCAGAATATTGTATGCTCTGAAAAGCACAGAGCTTTTTTCCGCGAAAAGATCGCAAAAGGGTTTTCATTTAATGTACAATTCCAGAAATGGCTGAAGGCAAACGCCGGAGAGACTTACGGAGATGCAATAAAAGTATATTATCGGATTTTAGAGGAAAAGAAGCAAGGACAGACGACGATCGACAGACAGTTTGAGTATAACACCTATATCCGTGACTTCTTTGAAGGTAATCAGGGTAGAAGTCTGGAAGAAGCGATTGCATGCTGGAAATACAAAAAGAGCTTGCCGGGACATAATCGATATGAACAGTCTGATCTCATTGTATTAGACTGATATGATCTGGAAGATAGAACCTAATTTGTGGAGGAACAAATGGAACCGACAGTAATAGATCCGAAGACGACAATGCGTGCCGAGGCGTTTGAATTGTGGATGAATGCGCCTAATCCAATGGTAACTTTTTTTAAGACATTGGATGTTACACGGCTGGTGAAGATGAGCGGCAGGCATCATTTGAAATTTAATATGCTTTTATGCTGGTGTATCGGCAGAGCGGCATGCGAGGTGAAGGAATTTTATATGCTTCCGGTACAGGGGAAATTATTTCGCTACGATACGTTGGCGGTAAACACTATCGTTAAAGACAGAAAGGGTGAGGTCAGCTCCTGTGACGTGCCGTTTGATGCTGATCTGGCACAGTTCAATCGCGACTATTTAAGCCTGACGCAGGAGGTTGCGCAAAAGTGTGAAAATCACGACCTGACAGACAGTATGGTTATCGGCACCTCTGCCATTGTAGATACGGAAATTGATGGAGCTGTGGGAATGAACAGTGGGATATTTAATAACCCATTTCTCATCTGGGGCAGGTATCGGCGCGGCTTTCTGAAGACAACGCTGACAATATCCTTCCAGTTTCATCATACGCAGATGGACGGCGCACATGCGGGGCATTTTCTGGCATTGGTGCAGGAAAATATCAATCATATACAGCAAAATTGGAAAAAAGAATAAAACGCAAAATGGTAACATGTTGACAAGCAGTCATGTGAATGGTATTATTAGAAAGCGTTCTGCAAGCGCTTGCATAAACAGAAAACCGCTGACAGATCGCATTTATTCCTGGAGAGGGATTCATAAATACTACTAACTGATAATACGAGGAATGCATGAGTACAACACTGGCGGATATTGCAAAGAGGGCAAATGTATCGGCATCGACTGTTTCGAGAGTGATCTCCAATCATCCGGACATCAGCGAGGATACCAGAAATAATGTCCTGAAGATAATGGAAGAAATGAAATATCAACCCAATATAATAGCGCGGTCACTGGCAAGAAACTCATCTAAGACAATTGGAGTTGTATTAGCCAGCAGGACGGAGGGGGCTTTGTATAAAACCTTCAAACATCCGCTGTCAATGGACATTATCGGAGGATTGAGCGTTACCGCATATCGAAGAGGGTATAATCTCCTGATCTCAAGCCTTGGCAATATGGAAGAGGATGAGAAGAAAATCAGAGAGCTTTCCGTCGGCGGGGTCACGGATGGCATTGTATATTATTTTTCAAGAGTAAATGATCCTGTTATTGAGAATCTGAAGAAATATAAGACCCCGTTCGTGGTACTGGGAAAGCCTTCCTCTGATTCCGATGGGATCAACTGGGTTGATAATGACAATTTTAAATGTGCATACCAGATAACAGAGCTTCTGATAAAAGCAGGCAGAAAGAAGATTGTTTTTGCGGGAGCATCTCCCAATTTTGGAATCTCGATTGATAAAGTCGAGGGATATAAAAAAGCACTTACGGATTATGGGCATCCGGTCAACGAAGAATATATTATTGCGGGCAAGTTCATCACAGAAAACGGATATAACATGATGCAGAAAATTATTGAAAGCGGCATAGAGCCCGATGCTATTGTTGCGCAGGATGATATGCTGGCATTCGGTATGATGACCAAGATGCAGGAGTTGGGCTATAAAATACCGGAGGACATTGCGATTGCAAGCTTCGACAATGTTCAGACATCCGAATATTTCAGACCCGGACTGACTACCGTTGATATGAACGCATTTGATTTGGGGGTAAAGGCATGTGAACTTTTACTGTCCTGTATAGAAAATAAGAAGGCGGGTTATTCCAATATTATTGTTCCATCGAAAATAATTGAAAGAGAATCCATATAGAAAATCAAGCGGGAAATCCGCTTTTTTCTATCATTATGCAAGCGCTTGCATAAACAATGTGGAGGGCGAAATGGGTCAGGGTTCAAGAATTGATATTATTAATAATTACTATAGCGAGAAGCTCAAAAATTCCAGAGATCTGTTTATTTATGTTCCGGATGGATATGATGCCGAGCCCGACAGAAGGTATCCGGTTGTGTACATGCATGATGGACAGAGTATTTTTGATAGCGCATCAGATACTTTGTCAGGCGCTTCCTGGCATGTGGACAGGGTTGTCGATGAGCTGATAAGAACGCGAAGAATTTGTAAGCTCATTATTGTTGGAATCGGTAATTCGAGGTCGAGAGCAAGCGAATATATTCATAGGCCAAGTGTTGACAGGGTTGTTGAAAACAGCACATTTGGCGAATATAAGCTGAATGCGGAGGCAAGGGGCTATGAGTATGAGGAGTTTTTGATTCATCAGCTGATGCCATTCATAAATAGGAATTACAGAACGTTGACCGATCCGCAAAATACGGCGATGATAGGATCTTCGATGGGAGGACTTGTCACTTACAACATAGGAATGCGCAATCAGGACATCTTTGGAAAGATCGGTGTGATGTCCCCGGCTTTCTTTTGGGATGATCTGGAATACTTAATTCCCGAAGAAAAGAAAGCGTTGAAGATATGGATGGATGTCGGGACGGGGGAACAGGATTACATCGATAGAACAGAGAATGTTGTCAGAGAATTATACAAGGCAGGTTATCTCTTTGAAGAAGATTTTCTGTATTACAAGGTGCCGATGGGAATCCATACAGAGGAGGCATGGGGAGCGCGAGTGTTCATGCCCTTGACGTTTTTTTTCGGAGAAATTGAGACTCCGGTTTCCATGAAACTGGGCGGTATAGAAAAGCTGCCGCCGAAATGCAGTATCGGAAGCATAAATTGTCTGATTACCTATAGCAGTGGAGTGACTGTGAGTAATCCGGATGTGCATTATCTGGTTGAAAATAATGAAATATTGTGTATTTCTCCGGACGGAAGGATTGAGACAAAGATCAATGGGGAGACGGAAATTTGTTGTACCTATAAAAAGCTGGTGGCGCGCAAGCGGATTTTTGTCTCTGATTTATACAGCGAGAGAGTAAGTATTACCATTTATGTAAAGGTTCCTGAAAAAACCCCTGAGGACAGTGATGTGTATTTTGGAAGTTTTTCAATGATGCCTTTAAAACTTGATCATATAGACAGAAGAACTTACAAGGGCAGATTTGAGGTCACGAGGGGAGAGGTGATTACGTTCCGCCTACGGCGTACAGAGTGTGGATTTGGCAGGGAAGATCGCACGACAGAGGTGGGAGCAGACAGAGAAGAAATCGGTGTGAGGCAGATTCTGGCGGATGACGAGAAGGAATTATTTGTTGAAGTAAAGAACTGGAGGGATATCGAGTGAAAAGTGATGAAAAGGGGAAAATCATCGTAAGGCAATTATTTTCCGAAGAATTGCAGAATACCAGAAATATCAGGATATTTCTTCCTCCGTCTTATCGTGAAACGGAAACAAAGCGCTATCCGGTTTTGTATATGCATGACGGACAGAATATATTTTCGGGATCGGAAGGCTTATTCGGAGGATCATGGGAGGTTGATCTGACGGCTGAAAGGCTGATTCATGCCGGCGTAATTGAGGAAATCATCATTGTCGGCATTGACAATAATTCGGAGCGAAGCGATGAATATTGTCACGTTGCACCGGACAGATTCAGTGCGGGAAGAATGGGGCTGACGGATTATGAAAGAAAAAAGAATCCCAAGGGAATCCGGTATGAAAATTTTCTGATTCATACGGTCAAGCCATATCTTGATGCCCATTTCAGAACACTTCCTGACAGGGAGAATACAGCTCTTATGGGGTCATCCTTGGGCGGGCTGGTGACATATTTTATCGGGCTGCGTCATCCGGAAGTATTTGGCAAAATGGGCATTATTTCTCCGGCTTTCCACTGGCTTGATTTTAATCGGCTGCTGCCGCTTTCCGGGCGGCCGCTTAAAATATGGATGGATGCCGGCGAGGGAGAAGGCCATTATGTTGAAAATTCCAGAAGAGTAGTCGGAAATCTTCTCGCGCAGGGGATGAAAGCGGGAGTGAATATTGCATATTATCAGGTTCCGGGGGCGATACATAATGAAGCCGACTGGAGGGCGAGAGTCCATATGCCACTCATCTTTTTGTTTGGCAGTATTGGCAGCCCGGTTTCCTGCAAACTGTTAGGACGTAAAGTGTTTGGGATAAGGGGAATGCAATACCGCCAGATCAACCCTGAAATCTGCTTTCCCAATAATCTTAGAATGACAGCGCTGGACGGTGAATATAGCGTCGAAGATGAAAGCATTCTTAAGGTTGATTCCTTTGGAACGGTTTTACCTGTAAAACAGGGATGCACAAAAGTCAGGTTCAGCTATGAAGGGTGCATTGCAGTGGAGGAGTACCGCATCATCGAGGAGCTTTCCGATTTGGTTGATATTCATTTGAAAGTGATTGCTCCGGCAACAGAGGAAAAAATATATGTTACGGGATGCGGTGGAATGCATGTGCTGCACAGGGAGAACGACGGCAGTTACGGCTGTACATTTACGGTTCCGAGAGACTGGGGATTTCCGGTTACGGTAATGAAAGGTGAAAAACATATTGCAGAGGCAGATGTACATTCAGGCAGGTTTAAGAGCAGGACAATATTTGCAAAAGAAAGCATGGACATTACTTTTCAAATTGGAGCATGGATGGAGCAGTAAAAGAAAGGAAGTCAAGGTGCAGTGTCAAGGATAGTTACGATAAGCAGTTTCCACGCGTCGAAGCTTGGAAATGACAGAGACATTTATGTTTACCTGCCGGAGGGTTATGAAGAGAACCGGCAGGTAAGGTATCCGGTGCTTTATTTGCAGGACGGACAAAATGTATTTGACAATGGGAAGTCCGTTTCGGGCAGGTCTTGGAGGATAAACAGGGTTGCCGACAGGCTCATTGAGGAAAAACAAATCAGAAAAATAATTATGGTGGCGATTCCCTCCATGAACAGGTCTATAGAATACGGTTATTATACATGGAAGAATAAGAGGGTCAGATGGGCTAACGGAGCCGGCTTCGACTTTTCCATAGAGGGACGTGGCGAAGAATATGCTGATTTTGTAATAAATCAGCTCAAGCCGTTTATTGATGAACATTACAGAACTTTACCGGATTGTACAAACACAGCGCTTATGGGGGCATCTGACGGTGGCTTTATAACCTTCAATATAGGTATAAGGCACCCGGATGTGTTTGGCAGAATCGCTGTCATGTCGCCTGCTTTTTTTGCTATGGATATGGAGTATTTCGAGAAAGCGGAAGTGAAAAATGAGATGATCTGGCTTGACACGGGGGAAAAGGAACTGTGCCTTAACAGTGATGCAAGGGATATGGCGAAAAGGCTGATGGATAAGGGGTATGTGGATGGCGAAAATCTGTTTTTCTATTATGTACCGGATGGGGAACATACAGAATATGATTGGGGAATGCGCGTTTGCAGCCCACTGATCTTGTTTTTCGGTAATGCAGGAGAGCCGGTGGGAGTGCAGCTTGAGGCAGAGAGCAGGGTGAGCTTAAGCGACAATACAGCCTTTATAAATCCGGTAATTACATATGTTTCCGGTGTAAGGCGAAGTGATCTGAACGGAAATTATGTGGTGGACGGCGGCGACATCCTTGGAATCCAGAAGGATGGAAGACTCGTACCCAAAGCACCGGGAACAGCAACGGTTCGCTATCAATTAAATCATCTGGTTGAGGAAAAAGAGATTACAATTGATGCGGAACTGCCGGATACCGTGGATGTGAGTTTTTCTGTACAGGTTCCTGAAGATACACCTGAAGATGCAAGAGTAGGTATTGATACCTGTTCCCCGCTGAATGTTGAACTGCATAAAGAGAGGAAAGGAATGTATTCAGGCAGAATTTCATTGAAAAGGGGAACAAAGATCACATACAGGGTAAGAATGTTTTGGAATTTCCGGTTACTTACCGAGCAGAGCGAAAACAATGAAATTCCCTGCCGTAAGCTGCACGCGATGGATAACGAAGAAGTGAAATGCAGGGTCGTGAAGTGGGGGAATTAGCCGGAAGGATACTAAGATGAGAAAGAAAAATGTGTACAGAGAGATATTGAGGTTGGCAATACCAATTATACTCGAACAAATGGCGACGATACTTCTTGGAGTTGTGAACACTATAATGGTGGGACAATTAGGGAAGGAGGCAGTGGCTGCGGTAGGAAATGTGGACACCCTGAGTCGATGCATATTTCCTATATTTGCAGGTATTGGAGTTGGTGCGACCATTCTGATAGCACAGGCGATCGGCAAGGAGCATGAGGATGAAGCCTGTGATATTACAAAACAGGCTTTATATGCGGGATTTCTTCTTGCCATATTGATTACATTGATACTGATTATCACACGCAAAGCGGTACTTGGTCTACTGCTCGGACATACGGAAGAGATGGTAATAGGACTGGCCGGGATATATTACAGAATCACTATCCTATCTTATCCGTTTATGTTCATTTACTACGTAATAAATGGGGTCATGCGCGGAAGCGGGAATACCAGAACTCCGTTGGTGGTTACGGTAATTATGAATATCATCAATGCCGTTATGAGCTATTTCCTGATCTATGGCATAAGCCTGAATCGTTTTGGAATCAATAGAAAAATAGCTGGTCTTGGAGTTACCGGGGCAGCAATCGCAATAACGATCGCCAGAGTGTTTGGAGCAGCCATGAACCTCTACATCCTTGTCCGAGGGAAAAACGTCATACGCCTGAAGCATTGGAATCAGTGGAAAATGAATACAGGTATCTTTGCAGAGATACTAAAAACCGGAATACCGTATGGACTGGAACAGTTTGCGCTGCAGACCGGAAAGCTCGTTCTTCAGGTAGTCATTAATGGGATGGGGACAGTTGCCATTGCAGCAAACACAATCGGCATGTCCATAATGTCTGTCTGCATTAATTTTGGATATGGTTTTAATCTCGCGGCTGTTACGCTGGTGGGACAGGCGATAGGAGCGGGAAAGCCGGAAAAGGCGCATACATACACCAAAGGAATTTTGAAAATGAACATACTGGCAATGTCGGCAATCAGCGCGATGATCATAGCTTTTGCGTCAAAGATTTTCGCACTGTATACAGATGACAGCAACGTAATAGCCTGTGGTGTGGACATAATTAGAATATATGCCTTCTCACAACCTTTTCTGGCAATCGATCATGTGCTGGGAGGCTCTTTGAGAGGGGCAGGGGATACAAAATATCCGATGATTACGACATTTATCGGCGTGTGGCTGTTGCGGCTCGTTTTCGGATATATTCTGGGCGTGGCGTTTAATATGGGTATCAGAGGTGTCTGGATAGCGATGACGATAGATCTGGCGATCCGGTCAGTGCTGTATTTTGCCAGATACAGAAAAGGGAACTGGAGAAATGTAAATAATGGAGGTGTCTGAACTTGCTGACAGAGGCAATTTATCATCAACCGATGAGTAATTATTGTTACGCATATGATGAAGATAACGTCCATATACGGATCCGCACCGCCATAAAGGATTTTACAGAGATCAAAGTATTTTATAAGGATAAATTTGACTGGACGCAGCATGGCTGTGTGACGATGCAGCAGGAACTCTCAGATGGGGAATTCGACTACTACATTGCAAGGGTGCCAATGATAAAACGGCTTACCTATTATTTCCTTCTCAGAGCAAACGATGCAGAGAGCTATTTTACCCAGTACGGCGTGAAAGAGCAGGTAGATGACAAGCTTTCCTTTCAGTTTTGTTTTCAATACCCTTATATCTATGCCAGTGACATACACAGGCCGCCGGCGTGGGTGAAAGACATGGTTTTCTATGAGATATTTGTAGACAGGTTTTTTGCCGCGCCTACGCCAATCCGGAAAAATGTGGAAGTATGGGGGAAGAAGCCGGCTTATGACAATCATTTCGGGGGGAATCTGGAAGGAATATGCAGCAGACTTGACTATTTAAAGGGTCTGGGAATTACAGGAATATACCTTACCCCTATATTTAGATCAGATTCAAACCATAAGTACGACACAATAGATTTCCGTGAAATAGATCCTGACTTTGGCGATCTTGAAACGTTGAAACGGCTTGTGTGCAGCTGCCACGACAGAGGCATAAAGGTAATTTTGGATGGTGTCTTCAACCATTGCAGCTATAGGCTGAAACAGTTTCAGGATGTGCTGGAAAAGGGGGAGAGGTCAGAGTACTTTGCATGGTTCTGTTATAAGAACAACGGGCTATGCTTTGAAAAAAGAGGATATGAAACCTATTCCATGACAGAGGACATGCCGAAGCTCGACACATCGAATGCGGAGGTACAGGAGTATCTTCTTTCTATTGCGGAGTACTGGACGCGGAATGCAGATATCGACGGTTGGAGGCTGGATGTTGGGGACGAGCTTTGTCAGGAATTTATCAGGAAGCTAAGAAAAAGGCTGAAAGGTCTGAAGCCTGATCTCTATATTCTGGGGGAATGCTGGTACAACGGCTATCCATGGCTCAAGGGGGATCAGTTCGACGGCATAATGAATTATCAGCTGACGGCGGCTTGCGATGGGTTCTTCGCCGAAGGCACGCAAAGCATCCGTCAGTTTAAAAATACAGTCAGCAGAATTCGCATTCAATATACCTGTCAGGTCAATCAGGTCAATCTGAATTTACTGGACAGTCATGACACAAGGAGATTTTTGACAAAATGTGGGGAGGATGAAGGGAAGCTGCTGCTTGCATTAACTTTTTTGCTGACATATGACGGCGTTCCATGCATTTATTACGGAACAGAAACAGGAATGAAAGGAGGAGAAGACCCTGATTGCAGAAGATGTTTCGATTGGAACATGGAACAACGTGATATGAAGATATACCAGAAAATAAAAAAATTAATAGAGATAAGGAATCAGTATGATTGCCTGAGAAAGGGGGAATTCAGATGGGGTGAAAGTAAACAGATTCTTTGCTACGAAAGAAGGTATGGGGAGGAGAAGGTAGTGGTTGTTATTAACAACAGTGCCGGGGAAATTGTACTAAGACCTGAAAAAGAATGGAAGGGATATGTCGATCTGCTTACAGGTAAGAATTTGTGTGAGACCACGATCATTCCCGAAATGTCTTCGATGATTATCATTAACAAACCTAAGGAGGATAAATACATATGAAAAAGCTTTCTTTGTTATTAGTATTGACACTGGCAGCCGGATTGACGGGCTGCGGCAAGAGTTACTCCAATATTGCACCGGAAGCAGGCACAGATACAATAGAGGTAGAAGGGGAAATTGTGCCGGAGGAAGGCGCAAGTCTTGTTATCTGGGAGGACAGTGATTCCAGAATCGAATACATGGAGTATGTAGCGGAGAAGTTTAAAGAAACCTACAACATTGATGTTACGGTAGAGAAGGTTGCAGATTTTTCTACCAAGCTGATTCAGGACGGACCGGCGGGCCTGGGACCGGATCTGGTGGAGGCGCCGCATGACCAGGCAGGTACAATGCTGACTGCCGGACTGGTGCAGCCCAATGATACTACGGTAAATGAGGTTAAGACGGATTTCCCCGCCGCGGTTTCGGAAAGTCTGACATACGAGAATCAACTGTATGGGTATCCATTGACGGTGAACACATATGTGATGATATACAATAAGGATCTTGTTGATAAGGCGCCTGAAACATTTCAGGAGATAATTGATTTTGCGCAAACCTTTAATGATCCCGCAGATAACAAATATGCATTAATGTGGCAGGTATCAAACTCGTATTTTTCGCATGCGTTCATTGCCGGCTACGGTGGTTACATATTTGGCAATAATGGTGTTGACGTAAATGATATAGGTCTCAATTCGGATGGTGCGGTGGAGGGAATGACATACCTTAAATCACTGAAGTCCATCCTTGATGTAAATTCTTCAGATATAGATTTACAGATTATTGACGGATTGTTCACGAGTGGAAAGGTTGCTTATACCATTAGCGGACAATGGTCTGTTTCACAGTATCAGAATGCAGGGATTAACGTAGGAGTATGCGTTTTTCCCAAAATGGAAAACGGAGAGTACCCGCTGCCGTATTTGGGAGTGCAGACATTGTATGTAAGCTCCTATACGAACTATCCGAATGCGGCTAAGCTCTTTGCAGAGATGGCAAGTTCAGAGGAGATGCTGGAGAAGAGATATGAGATAACGGCAGAAATCCCGGCAAGAATAAGCCTGATGGAAAGTGATGAAATCAAGAACAATGAGGTCACGACTGTATTTATGCAGCAGTCTCAAAATTCAGTACCGATGCCGTCAATAGCGCAGATGAATTCAACATGGACACCATATCAGAATGCTATCAAGGCTGTATGGGATAATGATGTCGATCCGCGTGAAGCTTTGAATATGTGCGTAGATACAATTTATTCATTATTGGAATAAGATGTCGAACCTTTTGGAGGAAAAAATGAATAAATCAAAAAAAGCAGCAATTCTGTCGGCTCTCTTTATGGGAGCCGGCCAGCTCTATAATAAAAACATTGTAAAGAGTATCCTGCTGGCGCTGTTAGAAATACTGGCAATTGTTTTCGGAATCCCCTATTTTCAATACTCATTATGGGGATTGGTTACGCTTGGGGAGACACCGCAGTATTTTGTGGGAGGACACGCTTACGGAGATCACTCCATCCGATTGCTGATGAATGGAATCCTGGCTGTCATAGTGACGATAATGTTTTTTGTGATATATGCTTACAATATTGCGGATGCCTATAAGACAGCGAAAAAGGCAGAGGAGGGAAGGTATGTGAAAGCCTCCGGAAAGCTGATTGACCGGCTGGACAGAATGTTTCCGTTTCTTGTGCTGCTGCCGGCGATTATTGCATGTCTTTCTCTTGTAGTATTTCCGGTTGTGAGTTCGTTTGCCATTGCCTTCACGAATTATTCCAGTCCCTATCATATACCGCCCAAAAATCTTGTTGACTGGGTGGGATTTGATAACTTTAAGAAGCTTTTTACAATGGAAATATGGAGCAAAACGTTCTCCAAGGTGTTAGGCTGGACGATTATATGGGGATTCTGCTGCACAGTATTAACCTATTGTCTGGGTATGCTTCTTGCCTTAATAACAAATTCGAGCCTGATCCGGTTTAAGAAATTCTGGAGAAGCATACTTGTGCTTCCGATGGCAACTCCGGGGTTTATCTCATTGCTGATATTCAGACTTATGTTTAATGGCATGGGGCCGATCAACCAGATGCTGAATAAGCTGGGATTTGAATCGGTCAGATGGCTGACTGATCCCACCATTGCCAGATTTGTCCTCATTGGCGTCAATACATGGCTTTCTACTGCGGGCACAATGGTATACATATCGGGAATACTAACGAGCATTTCACCGGATTTATATGAAGCGGCTTCTGTTGACGGCGCCACCGGATTACAAAAATTTAAGAGCATTACGATGCCCCTGGTATTACATCAAACCGCACCGACGCTCCTTATGAGTCTTGCCGGAAATTTCAATAATTTCGGAGCAATCTATTTGTTGACAGACGGTGGCCCAATAAATCCGTCCTATCAGTATGCGGGTTCAACAGATATTCTTCTTTCATGGGTCTATAAGATGACCATGAATGTGAACCAGTATAGCATGGCTACTGCCATTTCCATTCTGATATTCATAGTTATTGCTACATTTTCAGTGATTAACCTTAGGAGGACACAAGCATTTAAAGAGGAGGATATCATGTGATGAATAGGAAAAAAAGAGCGATATTGCCCAAACTCCTTGCCTATTTTGTCCTTGTCAGTGCAAGCCTGATAGTAATTGTTCCGATTTTCTGGATCGTAATGGCTTCGTTCAGCTCGGGCAACAGTCTTTTCAGCGGAGACAGTATTTTTCGTAAGCTCTCGCTGGTTCATTATAAGGATTTACTGCACAAGACGGATTTTCTGCTATGGTATACGAATACACTGAAAATTGCAGTTGCAAATATGGTCTTGTCGGTATTTCTTTCTATGGGGTCAGCTTACGTGTTTTCGAGATTCCGTTTCAGGGGAAGAAAGTTTTCACTGACATCGATCATGATTCTGCAGATGTTTCCCAGCATTATGGGAATGATTGCAACATACATACTCTTGCAGATAGTGGGACTTCTGGATACCCACATCGGACTGATTCTTGTGTACGCAGGCGGACAGATACCGTATAATACGTGGATGGTGAAAGGATACTACGACAGCTTGCCGAGAAGCCTGGATGAATCGGCTAAATTGGATGGTGCAAGAAACGCTACCATATTTTTCAGAATCATCTTTCCGCTCGTTAAGCCAATGGTGGTATATGTGGCACTCACAAATTTCATATCACCATGGATGGATTTTATGCTGCCGCAGCTTGTTTTAAGAAGTCCGGAAAAGAAAACCTTGGCCATAGCGCTATACAGCATGGTATCGGGACAGCAGAATACGCAATTCACGACCTTTGCTGCCGGAGCAGTGTTAATTGCGGTGCCGATCACGCTGCTTTATCTATATTTGCAGAGATACATTACAGTCGGTATTACGGCGGGGGCAAGTAAGGGATGAGTGAAAGACTATAGCTGGTCATGGACGAAACAGACGGAAGGTGTTATGATGAAAGCATACCGGGTGCTCTTGTAGCACGGTATTTTATCAGGAAGAAAAACACGAGAATAATGGCGGGTGTTCACCATGAACAGAGTATATGTGGTAGAGGATGATCCTGTGATTGCCGGGGCAGTTGCAGAGCATCTGAAGGGCTGGCAGATGCAGTGCCAATGTGCGGAAAATTTTGAGGACATTATAGGGGAAATGCAGCGATTTCAGCCGGATCTTGTCTTATTGGACATCAAGCTTCCGTATTACAACGGCTTTTACTGGTGCAGCGAGATACGGAAGGTGTCCAGGATTCCGATTGTGTTCATCTCATCGGCGGATGACAACATGAATATTGTCATGGCGATGAATATGGGCGCGGACGATTTTATTTCCAAGCCCTTTGACCTGCAGGTATTGACGGCGAAGCTGCAGGCGGTTCTGCGCAGAAGCTACGGCACGAATCTGGAGAGACATGTGCTGGTGTGCGGAGAGGTGGTTCTGAACTTAGACGACACCTCTGTGATGGTCAAGGGGAAAAGGCTGGAGCTCACCAAAAATGAGTTCCTGATGCTGAAGGTACTCATGGAGCGGCAGGGGCAGGTCGTAGGCCGGGAAGCGATGATGGAGAGACTGTGGGGAGCGGAGGAATTTGTGGATGACAATACGCTGACAGTCAACATGGCGCGGCTCAGAAAGAAGATTGAGGCAGCGGGAATTACGGATTTTATCAAGACGAAGAGAGGGCTGGGGTACATTGTCTGAACGGCGGAGCTTTTTAAAAGAAAATAGAGCATTTTTCTGGGTTTGTCCTTTTTTTCTGGCAATGATAGCGGTGATAACGATCTTGTATGACGTGAATATAGAATACGGTTTCTATATTGCCGGATTTTATCTTGTCTTCTGGTTCTTTGCCATGGGGATGCAGTATAAGGCATTTAAGGAGCGGAGAGCGAAGGAAGCGGAAAGGAATAACCTGCCGGATTCCGGGGATCAGATGAAGTGGCAGAAGTATCAGGAGGAAGAAGATTTTTTTGTGCTCTGGACGCACCAGATCAAGACGCCGATCTCCGCCCTGAATGTGCTGTTGCAGGCAAAGGACATTTCTGCAATCGCGTGCCGGCAGGAGCTGATCAAGATAGAGGGCTATGTAGAAATGGCGCTGGGCTATACGCGCTATGAAAACATGGGAAACGACATGATCCTGCAGAACTGTGATCTGGAAGCAATTGTGAAGGGCGTGGTGAAGAAATATTCCACGATATTTATCTATAAGCACCTTGCGATTAAGCTGGAACAGCTGAATTATCAGGTGCTGACGGACGAAAAGTGGCTTTCCTTTGTGCTGGAGCAGGTGCTGTCAAATGCGCTCAAATATACAATGTGCGGAGAGATTTGCATTTCGGGGGAGGAATGCGGGGATGGTCTGCGGATCGTGGTCAGCGATACCGGCATCGGAATCAAAGAGGAGGACATGCCGAGAATCTTTGAAAAGGGATTTACCGGTTATAACGGCAGAATGGATAAGAAGGCAAGCGGGCTCGGTCTTTATCTGTGCAGGGAAATATGCAGGAAGCTCGGGCATTCCATCGCGGTCGAATCGAAGGTGAATGAGGGAACAAAGGTCATTATTTTGATGCAGTACGAGAAAGTGAATCAGGCTGACCTTACAAAAATGTAAGATTTCGGAAAGGAAATGTAAGCTAATGAGAGGGCAATGCATTTCCTTTTTTGTTATGATGGGTACATCAAAGGAAGGGAGAAAAAGAAATGGCTATTTTAGAGGTCAGTCATGTGAAAAAGGTTTATAAGACAAGGCTCGGTGGCAATGAGGTCACTGCCCTGCAGGATGTTCATTTTACGGTGGAGCGGGGAGAGTTCGTCGCAATCATGGGAGAATCGGGAAGCGGTAAGACCACCCTTTTGAATATTCTTGCATGTCTGGATCGTCCCACGGCGGGAAAGGTATTGATTGATGGGAAGGACTATGCAACGTTAAAGGATGACGACAGGGCGATTTTCAGAAGAAAGAATCTTGGTTTTATCTTTCAGGATTTTAATCTTCTGGATAATTTTTCAATAGAGGACAATATCAAGCTGCCGCTCGTTCTCGCAAGCGAGGACATCAGGCAGATGGATGAGAAGGTGCATCAGGTTTCAAAGCAGCTCAGTATCGAGGAGCTCCTGAAGAAATATCCTTATGAGGTGTCCGGCGGGCAAAAGCAGAGAACGGCGGTGGCAAGAGCGCTGATTTCGCAGCCTCAGATCCTTTTTGCGGATGAGCCGACCGGTGCATTGGACTCGAGGGCATCCACAAACCTGCTGAGACAGCTCCGCAGCATCAACGAGAGCGGACAGACAATCCTGATGGTAACGCACAGCAATGTGGCGGCGAGCTACGCAAACCGCGTAATGTTCATCAAGGACGGTGAGGTATTTCATCAGATTTACAGAGGGGAAATGTCAAGGAGTGAGATGCTTGACAAGATATGTGATTCTGTGACGGTTCTCATGAGGGGAGGCGAGGACAGTGAGTCATAAGCTCCTGACAAGATTTGTATTCAGCGGAATGCAGAAGAACAAAAGAGTTTTGCTGCCCTATCTGGCAGCAGGGTCTCTTACGGTCATGATCTTTTATATTTTGAATACACTGGCATTCTGCCCTTATATCTATGTAGATCACAAGGAAGCATTTTATGGGGCACAGACCATTGCGATCCTGTTGGAGATCGCCGGTCAGATCGTTGGGGTCTTTTCCATATTCTTTATTGTTTATGCGAACCAGTTTGTCATAAAGGGACGGAAAAAGGAGATGGCGCTTTACGGAGTGCTGGGAATGTCGAAGAAAAATATCACCTTCATCATGGCGCTGGAGAGCCTGCTGCATGCGGTAATCTGCATTTTTACGGGAATGCTCGCCGGAACTTTTCTGAGCAAGCTGATGCTGCTCGTCCTGTATAAAATTATCGGACAGGCGCCTGTGAGCGGACTGATCTTTTCCGCGCGGAGTGTGAAGAACACGTTAATCATTTTTGTTATCATTTATGCCAGCTGCCTGATCTACAATGTCAGCTGCATCCGTGTCGGCAACCCGATCGAACTGTTACACAGTAACACCACGGGAGAGCGGGAGCCGAAGGTGAAGATTATTCCTTTAATCATCGGTATTCTGACTCTGGCGGGCGGTTACTGGCTGGCAATTACGGCGAATTCCGTGGGGGATGCGCTCGGGGTCATGTTCGTCAGCATTCTCCTTGTAATTATTGCAACCTATTGTCTGTTTACATCGGGAAGTATTTTCCTGCTGAAGCTGCTGAAAAGGAATCAGAAATATTATCTTAAGACACGGAATTTCATCAGCGTGTCGAACCTGATGTTCCGTATGAAGCATAATGCTGCGGGTCTGGCATCCATATGTGTCCTTTCCACAGGCGTGATTATCCTGCTCACCTGCGGCTCTTCCCTTATGATGCTTGGGGAGAAAAATATTAACGACAAATTCCCGACAGATGTCAAGATCGAGACACAGGCGGAAAACAGTGGGATGGAAGAGGCATACACAGATGCGGTAAGACGCGCGGCGGAGGCTGCGGACATTCCTGCCGACGAAATTATTTACAGACAGTTTCAGAATACAGTCATGATGAAGAATGGGGCTGCGCTGGAGCCAATGACTGCGGACGGATTTTCTGATCTGGCGAGCTGCGTGGATCTGTATTTCGTGACACTGGAGGACTATAACCGTTATGCAGGAACGGAGCTTACGCTGGCGGAGAATGAGATATTGATCTGTCGGTCAGACGAGCGTGAAAAAGAGGACAGACTGACGCTCAGGGGAAAAGATTATGAGGTGGCAGGCGAGGCAGACAGAGGGGTACTGTATTATATTTTTGACCCGACCATGAGCCTGTTTGAGAGGGAAATTATTGTACTGAGGGATGAGGAGGAGCTGAACCGCATTTTACAGGATGACACTTACATCGGGAATACCCATGCATACAGCGTCTACATTGGATTCAATACGCAGAAAGAGATTTCTGAACAGGAAATGACAACTTTTACCGAGGAGCTGAACCGGGCGGGATATGGTTTTGAAACCAGTTTAAAAGCAAAGGATCGTATGTTCTTTTACAATCTGTACGGGGGAGCGTTCTTTGTGGGAATCTTTCTGGCGGTTCTCTTCCTTCTGGCTACCGTGCTGATTATCTATTACAAGCAGACTTCAGAGGGCTTTGAGGATCAGAGAAGATTTAAGATTCTTTCGCAGGTCGGACTTACGGAGAAGGAAGCAAAGAGCACCATAAAGAGACAGGTGATGATTCTGTTCTTCCTTCCCGTGGCAGGAGCGATTCTGCACGTTGTAGTTGCAAGCAAGGTGCTCAGGCTGTTTTTACGCATGGTGCTGATTGTGGATGGACTTACCTTTGCAATTTCCATTGCGGTGGTCTGCATGCTCTTTATCGTGGTATATGCGCTTGTGTACAAGGCGACTTCGGGACAGTATTACCGGATTGTGTACGGGAATGAAAGATAGGGACAGGAGAGATATAAATCATGGAAGAGAAGATTAAAAAGAAGAAACACCCGGTTTTGAAGGTCGGATTGTGTTTGCTTATACTTCTGGCGCTGGCAGTCAGGATATATACTTATTTCGGAGGGTTTGGAACGGGCCCCTGCGCTGATGTGAATGAGCTGGGCAGATATGCCAAAGCAGTAGAGAATATCAGCATTCCCGAGGGAACACGGATCGTGGCACTCGGGGAAGCCAGCCATGGAAACATAGAGTTTCAGCAGTTAAAGCTGGATGTTTTCAGGCTGTTGGTGGAAAGGGAAGGCGTGCGCGCCTTCGTTCTGGAAGGTGACTTCGGCGGGTGTGAGTATGTCAACCGCTATATACACGGGGGAGACGGCACTGCGGCGGAGGCAGCCGCTGCAATCGGGTTTGCCATTTACAGAACGGATGAGATGGCGGAGCTGATCTCTTATATGAGAGAGTACAATGAGAAGGCTGGAGAAGGAGACGATCTTCGGTTTTATGGCATGGATATGCAGCGTTATGCATATAACTACCGGTATCTGACGGAGGCGGTAAATGCCCTGGGACTGGATGCCACAGAGCTTGGGCTGATCTGGAACGGGGAGGACATCGACACACAGTACAGCGCAGAGCAGAGGGCTGAAATCCTGACAGGCATTAAGGAAGAGCTTGCGGACATAGAGGGGGAAGAGGCAGCAATGGCGGAGCACTTTGCAGAAATCCTCTTACAGAATATAGAGCTTGAAAAGGTATTTGATTTTGCGGGAGTGGAATATACAGGGATCAATTATACGGCACTCAGGGATAAGCTGATGGCGGAAAATACGATGTGGGTGCTCGGGATGGAGGAGCAGAGAGGTAATAAATGCATCTTTGTCTCGGGACACAACGGGCACGTGGAGCGTGTGGGATACTATGGTTCAGGTGACAATAAAGAGATGGGAAATCTTCTGGCAGATGAGCTTGGTAAAGAATACTTTGTGATAGGGACAGATTTTTACAGATCAAGCTGTAATCTGCCCAAGGGGGAGAGCGGCGAAAGAATGAAGCATACCTTCTATTCCTATGATTCCCTTGCGAAGGCGGCGAAGAAAGCCGGAGTTGACATGTGCTGGCTCGACTTCTCGGAGGTTCCGGAGGATTCCAGCCTGCGGGAACAGATTGACGGCACGATATACATGGGTTCATTGGGGGAAGGGTATAATGCCTTATACATGAATTTCTTCCCCGTCACTTACCGGATCTATCGCAGCCCCTCGGAGCTGTACGATGGAATGATCCTTGTACCGGAGGCACATCCGACAGAGATCAGGGATTGATGGATGAGGCGGATTTCCGGTGAAGCTTTGCAAAAGCATAATTGCGCCAGATCTGAGCCAGCTGCTTCTGTCTTCGCAGCGTAATCGGAACACTGGCGCCGTTTTGCAGGAGGCATTCCTTTTCCGTAAAGTCTGTTACATAGTCGAGATTGACAAGGATTCCGCGGCTGACCAGAAGAAAGTTGTCCCTGGCATCGAGAGGCTTTACAAATGAGGTAAAGGGGGCAGATATTGTGTATTCCCTGCATTCAATGTCAGTGAGAACGCTTGAATGCGCGGAAGAGCGCACCGAGCAGATGGCATTGTAGGGAAGCTGCAGGGTCGTTCCGTTCGAGGAAAAGGAGAGCAGCGGCTCCTGCTCCGGCAGAATGCGCAGGGCATCTGTCAGACATTTAAACAGACTGGCCTGCTCTACAGGTTTTGTCACATAGTCAAAGGCATGGGTGGAAAAGGCATCGCTCATATGCTCCTGGCTGGCAGTCAGGAAAATCAGAAGGCAGCGGGAGTCGGTCTCACGCAGTTTTTCGGCGACCTCGATTCCGGTCATGCCGTCCATATAAATATCCATGAAGACAATATCGTAGGACAGTGGAACAAAGGCGTCAAGAAATTCTTCGCCGCTGCTGAAGCTGTCCACGGTATAGGTAAGTCCCCGTTGCTTACAAAAGTCGGAGAGCAGTCTCAATACGCGCTCTCTTGCTCCTGCCATATCATCGACCAATGCAAATCGCATAGTAATCCTCCTCAAATGATTGCAAGCTGTTCCTTTATTATAACAAAGAATTTAGCAATCGTACAGGTTTTAGATAATATAATTGTTCTGTTTAGCAGACGTGAATTCTGGCTTGGAATGGTACGTCTCTTTTTATGCGTGAAATACGCTGATAATATGGTAATTGCTGAAACACACTATTTGAGTATGTAAAAAGACTATTTTAGAAAATCTAAAATTTTTATTAATTGTCAATTTGAGATATTGAAAAATTATAAAAGATAATATAAACTATAATTATTCAAGACAAAAGGGGATGATTAAATGAATCAGAGAGAGTTAGATGTATTAAAGGCTATGTATGATGCGGGAAAGGAAATGACAAGCACGGATATTGTCAATGTAGTACCGGATCTCATGCAGAGCACGACAATCACAGTTATGCGGGCATTAAAGAACAAGGGGGTGATCGAACCGGGAGGTCTGCAGTCGACAAGAAGAGGATTTGTGCAGCAGTACCGTCCCACAGAAAAGGGAAGGGAAGTTCTTATGGAGTATTTTACGGAGATGTATCGTAGCTTTAAGGATGCCGTTTTACCGGGAGATATGTGTGCCGCGATTCTGGAGGCAACGCAGCCGTCGAGAGAGGAACTGGATAAGCTCAGAAAAATGTTGGAAAAATATGAGCAGTAAAACAGGCAAACAGGTATAATCGGAAGGGCAGGGTATGGAAGAGATTAAGGGGAAATGCAGGGAGAAGTTTGACAAAATTGTGGAAGATTTTGTGGAAAATCTTGAAGAATTGAAGGCAATGCATAAGAAGAGAACGTTGAAACGCTGGGCATCGAGAAACGTTCAGATTGCAATAGGCCCTTATATTAAGATTATGACGCCTGAATTTTATCTCCTTAATGACAGAAAAACTGTCAAAAAGGAGGCCTACAAAATTTTCCGCAGAATGGAGAAGCAGCGCGACGAATCTATTAAAGAGCAGAAATTGCTCATGGAGCAGCAGGAACCGGAACGTTGAATGTATTTTATCCGCGCAAATAAATTCTTTGTGCCGTTACGCTTTTGCAAAGCATATTTTATCTATATGAAATTCAGAGTATTCAGTCTATGATTCTTTCTTTTGATTTCAGAAATTCATGCTTT